>Ga0210016_1003880_pt1 | contig 12971 bp, 9 predicted proteins | sample CryGeyCG2014_300_FD_185454 | JGI IMG/M metagenome (GOLD analysis project Ga0210016, IMG submission 185454) | Groundwater microbial communities from aquifer - Crystal Geyser CG02_land_8/20/14_3.00 (SPAdes) (version 2) | ecosystem: Environmental > Aquatic > Deep subsurface > Groundwater | place... | reverse complement strand
GATTGGAGCCCTATTGATCAAGAGGGGGATTGCGGACAGTTTCAAGCCAGGTGATCATGCCTCCACCTTTGGAGGGAATCCTTTGGCCACGGCGGCCGGTGTGGCGGCCTTAACAACGATATTAGAAGAAGGGATGTTGGAAAATTGTCAAAAGATGGGAGATTACTTTATCTCTCAGCTCGAGGAGATCAAGAAAAAATTTCCTTTCGTTAAGGAGGTTCGAGGAAAAGGGTTGATCCTCGGGATGGAGTTGAAAATAGATGGGAGTTCTATTGTTAAGGAGATGTTAAAGAAAAAGATTCTTATCAATTGCACCATGGGGAATGTGCTCCGGTTCCTTCCACCACTGATTGTAACTAAGGAAGAGATTGACCGAGTGATCAAGACTTTAGAAGAGGTCTTTCAAGAACTGAAGTGATGAGTTCGGAGTTCAGAGTTTGGAGATTAATAATAAATACTCCGAACACCGAACTAATTACTCCGAACTGAATGATCATTTGATGAAGGGGGCTTTATGAAAGGTGAGGTTAAAAAGGTAGTCCTGGCTTATTCTGGAGGTCTGGATACCTCCATCATTCTAAAATGGTTAAAGAATGAATATGGGTGCGAAGTGATTGCTTTTACCGCCGACGTCGGACAGGCGGAAGAGCTTGATCATTTAGAAGAGAAAGCGATTGCCACGGGCGCCAGTAAAATCTACATTGAGGATCTTAGAGAAGAGTTCGTTCGAGATTATGTCTTTACTGCAATTAAAGCCAATGCCATCTATGAGGGAACTTATCTCCTCGGCACTTCGATTGCTCGGCCATTAATTGCCAAGAGGCAGGTAGAGATAGCCCAATTAGAGGGAGCAGATGCCGTGGCTCACGGGTCGACAGGGAAGGGGAATGATCAAGTCCGGTTTGAGTTGACTTACTATGCCCTTAATCCTTACATTCGGGTAATCTCTCCTTGGAGGGAATGGCAATTTAAGTCGAGAGAGGATTTAATCGCCTATGCCCGAGAAAATGGGATCCCCATTCCCGTGACAAAAGAGAAACCTTATTCCTCTGACCGAAATCTTCTCCACATCAGTTTCGAAGGAGGTATTCTGGAGGATCCCTGGTCTGAGCCGCCTGAGAATATGTTTATTCTCTCTGTCTCTCCAGAAAAAGCGCCTGATCGGCCAACCAATATTGAAATCGATTTTGAGGATGGAGTTCCAAAACGGATTGACGGGAAGACCCTCTCCCCTGCAGCCCTGTTATCCCAATTGAATGAACTGGCAGGTCGAAATGGAATCGGCCGGGTCGATATGGTGGAGAATCGTTATGTTGGAATGAAGTCAAGAGGAGTCTATGAAACTCCAGGAGGAACAATCCTTCACATCGCCCATCGAGCCATGGAATCGGTCACCATGGACAGAGAGGTCATGCATTTCCGGGATAGCCTGATCCCTAAGATATCAGAGTTGATCTATTACGGATACTGGTTTTCACCGGAGATGGAAATTTTAAAGAAAGCGATCGATGAGACGCAGAAGGATGTCACCGGGACCGTTCGCCTGAAACTCTATAAGGGGAACTGTATAGTGATCGGTCGAAAGTCTGAAAAATCTCTTTACCATGGAGCCTTTGCTACCTTTGAGAAGGATACCGTTTATAATCAGAAAGATGCAGAAGGGTTCATCCGACTCAATGCATTGAGACTCCGAATCCGAAGGATGATGAGAGGATGATAAGTTCGGAGTTATGAGTTCGGAGTTGAGAGTTGAGAATTGCCTCCGAACTTCTGTACGGAACGGTTTCAAACCGTTCCCTACCGAAGGCCGAACTGTGAAGCGAGGATTGGCATGAATCAGCGTTATCACCACAAAGAGATTGAAGAAAAATGGCAAAAGATCTGGAAAAGTCAAAATCTCTTCAAAGTGACAGAGGATTGGAAAAAAGAAAAATATTATCTTCTTGAGATGTTCCCCTATCCGTCGGGCAAGATCCATATGGGTCATGTGCGGAATTACTCCATCGGAGATGTGGCCGCCCGGTATAAGAAAATGAAAGGCTTTAACGTCCTCCACCCCATGGCATGGGATGCATTTGGTATGCCTGCGGAAAACGCTGCGATTGAACATAGAGTCCACCCTGCCAAATGGACTTACGAAAATATTGACACGATGAGGAATCAGTTGAAGCGGATGGGTTTCAGTTATGACTGGGATCGGGAATTCGCCACCTGCGACGTCTCCTATTACAAGTGGGAGCAACTCTTCTTTTTAAGAATGTATGAAAAGGGATTGGTATATAAGAAGAGGTCCTTTGTCAATTGGTGCGAGATCTGCAAGACTGTTTTGGCGAATGAGCAGGTAATGAGCGACGGGACATGCTGGCGAGGGCATGCCGATGATCCGGGTGTTACACAGAAAGAGCTGGATCAATGGTTCTTCAAAATCACGGAGTATGCTGAAGAACTTTTGGAGTGGTGTGAAAAGCTTCCTGGATGGCCTGAGCGCGTTCTCACCATGCAACGTAACTGGATTGGAAAGTCAATCGGCGCTGAAATTCATTTTCCTTTTGAAAATTCGAAGGAGGTTATCAAAGTTTTCACGACACGGCAGGATACGATTTTTGGCGCAACGTTCATGAGTTTGGCGCCGGAGCATCCACTTGCCATGAGCCTGTCAAAAGGGACTGCCCAGGAGCAGGCCGTCCGAGAATTCGTCGATAGGATGAGACGACAGGATAAGATCAAGAGGACCGCTGAGACGACAGAAAAAGAGGGCGTTTTCACTGGAGCCTATTGCCTGAACCCGATGACCAAAGTTAGAATGCCCATCTTCGTTGCCAATTTTGTTTTAATGGAGTATGGGACAGGAGCAGTGATGGCTGTGCCTACTCATGACCAGAGGGACTTTGAGTTTGCGAAAAAATTCGGCCTCCCCTTGATTGTTGTCGTCCAACCGGAGGATCGAACGTTAGAGGCTAACACCATGGCTGAAGCTTATGAAGGAGAAGGCTTTCTGGTCAACTCCGGTCAATTTAATGGAACGGATAGCGTTAAAGCAAGGGAGAGGATCGCACAATATCTCGAGGAGAAGGGGCTCGGTGGAAGTAGAATCAGTTACCGGCTGAGGGATTGGGGCATTTCCAGACAGCGTTATTGGGGAGCGCCCATTCCGATCATTTATTGCGACCGATGTGGAACGGTGCCTGTTCCTGAAAAAGATCTTCCTGTTGTCCTCCCTTTTAATGTGGAGATCACCGGGACGGGCGAGTCGCCTCTTGCCGGTTTGAAAGAGTTTGCGGAGACCCGATGCCCCAAATGTGGCGGGCTCGGTCGAAGAGAGACGGATACGATGGATACCTTTGTCGAATCCTCTTGGTATTTCGATCGGTTTGCATGCTCTGACTATGATAAAGGTCCTTTAGACAAGAAGCGGGTAGATTACTGGATGCCTGTGGATCAATACATTGGAGGAATTGAACATGCCATTCTACACCTTCTTTATTCCCGATTTTTCACCCGCGTTTTAAAAGGAATGGGATGGGTAAGTATTGATGAGCCTTTCACAAACCTTCTGACTCAGGGGATGGTTTGTAAAGAGGTATACGAGTGTTCTAAAGATGGTTACCTCTTCCCCGATGAGGTAGAGGAATGGGGAGAGGGGATTCGTTGCCGGAAGTGCGGCAGCCAGATCTCTATCGGAAGGCTTGAGAAGATGTCCAAATCCAAGAAGAATGTGGTGGACCCTGAGCGCTTGATTGAGAAATATGGGGCGGATACGGCCAGAATGTTTTGCCTCTTCGCTTCTCCCCCTGAAAAGGATCTGGATTGGAGCGACCAGGGGGTGGAGGGATCTGCCCGTTTCCTCAACCGGGTCTGGAGGCTCTTTTATGAACAGTATCCTCATCTCCAGAATGTGAAACCACTTCCCTTTGGAACAGTCCTTGAAGGAGACCAGAAGTCTCTGCGGCAGAAGACCCACAAAACGATCAAAAAGGTTACCGAAGACATTGAACGATTCCATTTCAACACCGCGATCAGCGCCGTCATGGAATTGGTGAACGAGATCTATGTTTCAGAGGTCAAAGACCGCACGGACGAAATATCCAGAAGGGTGGCACGCGAGGCGATCGAGACGGTTGTCGTTTTGCTCTCTCCATTTGTCCCCCACTTTGCAGAAGAACTCTGGGAGGTGTTAGGGAATCGGGAATCCATCATCAAAACCCGATGGCCAGATTACGACCCGGAGGCTGTTTTGGAAGATGAAATATTGATTGTCATTCAGGTGAATGGAAGATTGAGGGATCGGATGACCATCCCTGCCTCCTATGGAGAAGAGGAAGTAAAGGCCTGGGCATTGAAGAGCGAGAGGATTCGAAAATTGGTTGAAGGCAAGGAGATCAAGCGGGTGATCCTTGTCCCCAAAAAACTGGTCAATATTGTCTGTTAATATGTTACAGGGCTTTCGTTTATCGGCTAAGGTTAGGAAGCCCGCCCTGTACCATATTAGGTTCAGGGCCCGTATCGTTAAGTGTGAAAGGGTGATATGAAAAAGCCGATAACTTTACCTCTAAACCATACGGGCATCGTCACCGTAACCTTTTTATGCTTATTCCTTCTCATGGGATGTGGTTACCAGATGGTCGGGAAGGAGACACATGTCCCCCCTGGCCTGAATTCCATCGCCATCCCCACCTTCAAGAATCAAACCTTTGAACCCGGGATCGAGGTCCCTTTTACTCAAGGGTTTTTAAAAGAGTTCATTCTGGACAGAAGGGTTAAAGTGGTGGACCGAACAGGAGCAGACTCCATTTTAGAAGGGATCGTCAAATCTTTTAACATTTACTCAGTTTCTTATGATAAAGCTGGATTCGTCACGGAATATCAGATCAATGTGGTACTCGATTTAACGCTTAAAAAGGGGACGGGGGAGGTCCTCTGGGAGGAGAAGGATTTTTCTGAAACTCGATGGTACCGGGCTTTTTCCAACGTCCTCACCAGCGAAGCGAATAAGGCCGCTGCCCTCCAACAGATTGGAAGATTTGTGGCGGAGCGGATTCGAAATCGTTTCTTTTATAATTTCTAAATTAGAGCGAATTATCCGAATAGTAGCGAATTGGACGAATGATGACGAATTTAAAATTGATGGATTCGTAAAAAGTCCGATTCAGCCCATTATCGTCATTCCCGTGAAACTTGTCCTCGAAGGTATAAATCGGGGAACGGGAATCCAGTGAATTTAAATACTTCCCTCCGGGCCATAGGCCCTATGGGCCGGCGGCTGGGCTCCTGCTGGAGTTTATCCCGATGCAAATCGGGGCAGGAGTGACAGATTGATAGACTTTTACGAGACCATCAAAATTTATATTCGCTTGATTCGTGGCTATTCGTTCTATTCGTGATCCTGAAAGGAAAGAATAACTTATGTACACCGCTTCGGATTTGAGAAAGGGATTGAAAGTCATCATTGATGAGGAACCTTACATCGTGACGGCTTTCGAATTTTCCAAACCCGGCAAGGGTCAAGCGCTTTATCGCACCAAACTGCGGAATATGATCACAGGATTAACCATTGATAGAACGTATCGTGAGGGAGAGACCTTCGACCCCGCTTCATTAGAAGAGCGAGCCATGCAATTTCTTTATAAAGAGGGCGATCACTACCACTTCATGGATAACCAGAACTTTGAGCAGATCATTATCAGCGAGGAATCCCTCGGTGATGCCAAAAACTTTCTTATTGATAATTTGAATGTGGAGGTCCTGTTGTTCAGAGACAGAGCGATTGGCGTCGAACTGCCCAATTTCGTCAATCTCAGGGTGATTAAAACAGAGACCTGGGTGAGAGGGGATACCTCGAAAGCGGATTTCAAACCAGCTACTTTAGAGACCGGTTATGTGCTTCGCGTCCCTCCGTTCATCGAAGAGGGTGAGCTGATCACCATTGATACCCGAACTGGTGAATTTTCGAAAAGAGTCAAAGAGTAGGTTTGTGGCAAAAAACTGGCCACTGGCAAGACGTAAAAAAGCCCTTCAGCAGAGGGCGCGCATACTACAGGGGATCAGACAGTTTTTTATTGAAAAGGGTTATCTCGAAGTGGAAACCCCCCACCGAATACCCACCCCTGCGCCAGAATCCCATATTGATGCCATCCCCTCCGATACATGGTTCCTTCATACCTCTCCTGAACTTTGCATGAAGCGCATGATGGCAGCAGGATATGAGAAGATCTTTCAAATCTGCCAGTGCTGGAGAGAAAGGGAGCGAGGAAGCCTGCACCTTCCTGAGTTTACCCTTCTGGAGTGGTATCGAGCAGGTGGTGACTATCATTCATTGATGGAGGAATGTGGGGGATTGATACGATTTGTGGGCAGGACGATCGGCTTGGGACAAAAACTTATTTTTCGCGGTCATGAGATTGATCTATCCGAGCCATGGGAAAGAATCTCTGTCAAAGAGGCGTTTCGTTGTTATTCAAAGATTTCTGTGGCCAAAGCGCTAGAGCAGAACCTTTTTGATGAAATCATGGTTCAAGACGTTGAGCCGAAACTGGGAGTAGCAAAACCGACATTTATTTATGACTACCCGGCCATGCGGGGAGCGCTGGCTCGACTGAAACAGGAAGATCAAACTGTTGCAGAACGTTTTGAACTTTATATAGGTGGGTTGGAGCTGGCCAATGGCTTTTCGGAATTGGTTGATTCAGAAGAACAGAGGAGACGCTTCCAACTGGAAAATAGAAACCGCCAATCTATTGGCAAATGCACTTATTCCATGCCGGATAAATTTTTGGATGAGCTGGATAGCATGCCTCCATCGGCAGGCATAGCATTAGGAGTGGATCGGCTGGTCATGGTTTTTTTGAATGCCGAAGCAATTGATGAAGTCGTGGCCTTTACTCCCGAAGAACTTTAAGATTGTATAAATCAGGCAGGCAGGTATGATTCAAAACCGTTGCAAAACAGTCGTCGTGAGTATTGCTATACGCTATGCTCCATGCGCTATGCGCTTTGCGATTTAAGGGGTCTTATGTCTTTCTGGACAAAAAAGAGTAAGATCGTCATTACTTGTGCGAAGGGAGTTCCGCCTTTTTTAAAGCGGGAGATCCTTTCCTTAGGTTTTCCAGTCTTATCGGAGGGAAAGGCAGAGGTTGAGACAGAGGGAACAATGGAGGATACTCAAAAGCTCAATCTGCTGATCCGGACAGGGCAACGAATTCTTTTTCTTCTTGAGTCATTCAATGCAAAGACTCCTGACGAACTATATAAAAGGATCTCACGACTCAGTTGGGAGGATTACATTCCAGAGGATAGTTATTTCTCTGTCACATCTTCTGTTTTTAACCCGACCATTAAAGATTCAAGATTTGCAAATGTGAAATGCAAGGATGCCGTCGTTGATAGGATTAAAAAAAAGCGTGGACGCAGGCCTGATACGGGGTCCGAAAAAAATAAAATTGTAGTTCACCTTTACTGGAAAAGCAACCTCTGCCAAGTTTTTCTCAATACCTCCGGTGAACCCCTTTCAAGACGTGGATATAGAATGATTCCCCTCAAGGCGCCGATGCAGGAGACCCTTGCGGCGGCTGTTGTCCTGGCAACTGGATGGACGGGAAACGGGAATTTTATCAACCCGATGTGCGGGAGTGGAACACTTGCCATAGAGGCAGCATTAATTGCTCTTGACAGAGCTCCAGGTTTATTAAGAAGTAATTATGGCTTCATGCATTTGAAAGGATTTGATGAATCTTCCTGGAAAGCTCTCCGCAGAAAAACAAGAGCCGCAGCAAAAGATGAGTTAAATGGAAGGATCGTTGCCACGGATATCAGTCAGCAAGCTGTTGAGGCAGCAAAGAAGAATGCGATGACAGCCGGCGTGGAACGTTTTATCGAGTTTGGAGTATGTGATTTTTCTGAGACACCTGTCGCGGATGGAGGAGGAGTGGTTATCCTAAATCCAGAATATGGTGAGCGATTGGGGGAGATGGAAGAGCTAAAGAAGACCTACAGGGAGATTGGCGATTTTTTCAAAAAGAAATGTCAGGGATACAGGGGGTATCTATTTGCCGGTAATCTCGATCTGGCAAAAAGAGTGGGATTAAGGACAAACAGAAGAATCCTCTTTTATAATGGTCCTATCGAGTGCAGGCTGTTAGAGTATGACCTGTATGAAGGAAGCAGAGAAAGAACATTGCAAAATTAGCATTGCAAAGTTATGTAAGAATCGTAACAGCCTACCACTTTGAAAAACCGATCTAATCCCCCTTCGTCCCCCTTTGGCAAAAGGGGGAAAGTTCTTTCCTCCCTTTGGCAAAGGGAGGTTGGAAGGGATTTTACATAGTTATTTCAAACAGCTGAATTGATACTAAGAATCTGATTTTGCAATTTGCAATGGTTTTTGAGAGGAAATGAAAGCTCGATCAGACATTTATCCAGTCTACTTCCTTTATGGTCCTGAAGATTATCTGATTGAGGAGGAAATTCAGAAACTCTTAAACCAAACCCTTTCTCAAAAAGAGAGGGGATTTAACTTCCACCTCTTCAATGGTGAAGAACACAGTAGCCAGGAGATGATCCAGACAGCTCAAACCCTTCCGATGTTTTCTCAGTATCGGTTTGTTCTCATCAGCGAAGCAGACCACATGGATGAAGAGAAGGTAGAGGCGTTGATGGAATATATCCAAAAACCTTCTCCCAGTACCTGTCTTGTTCTCTATGGTCAGACGATAGGACTCTGGAGGGCATATCGGAAGGAGATCGAAAAAGTAGGGAAAGTGACAGAATATCCACGATTGAGGGGTAAAGCTTTGGCCTCTTGGGTCAGAAAGAGGATGCAAGAGAAAGGGAAACCACTCTCAGAAGACGCAGCAGAGTATTTGATTGAGATAGTTGGAGATCACCTTTATGATATCGACAACGCCCTGGAGAAGGCCTTTTTAAGTGTTGGTGAGAAGCGAAGGATCGAACTTTCCGACGTGGAAGAGATTACCACAGATGTTAAAATCAGCACGGTCTTCGATTTAACAGATGCCATTGGTCATCAAAACCTGGAGAAGGCCCTCGGGATTTTAGAGAAGGCAATGGAATCAGGGGCTATCTCATTTAAAAAGGAACAGGATCCCTCAAAGATGGATCCTGTTCCACTTCTATTAAGCATGATGGCTAAGCAATATTGGAGTATGTTGGTGATAAAAGAAATGTCCGCGCATCATAGAGAGGTGGGGGAATTAGTCAAAGAACTGGGAACGTCACCGTGGAATATAAAGAAATTGGTGGATCAGGGGAAGAATTTCTCTGAGGCTTCACTCCAGGAAGGAATTCAAAAGTGTCATCAAACCGATTTGGCCATCAAAAGGAGTCGAGGGCCGAAGGACCTTTTGATGGAAAAATTGGTGATTGACCTCTGCCGGCCAGTTAATCCCCCCTCGCCCCCCTTTAGAAAAGGGGGGTAGGAGGGGATTTGATTCGATATGAATTAAGCAGCCTTGACTTTAAGAGCGTTCATCTCCCTGGTCAGCCGAGAGATTTTTCTGTCAGAGGTATTCTTATGAAAGACACCCTTGGAGTGAGCCTTCTGGATTAGAGGGATTGCCTTCAACAAAGCCTTTTGGGCCCCTTCAACATCCTTCTTCTCGATGGCTACTCTCACTTTTTTCACAGAAGATTTCACTGTAGATTTGATATTGAGGTTTCGAAGCCTCCTTTTTTCATTTTGCCTTGCCCGTTTAATGGCCGATAAATGGATTGCCAAAATTAAGCCTCCTTTCTCTTGTAGAATTGAGAAATTCAGGAATTGAGGAATTGCAAATTTCAAAATTCCTTAATCCCTAAATTTTTGAATTTGCAATTGATGTCATTGATTTTTTTAACATTTTGGTATAGCGTGTGTCAAGGCTTTAGGCACTTTCCCCCTCTCCCTTGATGGGAGAGGGTTGGGGTGAGGGTGAGATGTCACCGCATTTAATTCCCCCCTCCCCTCAATCCCCTCCCGCCAGGGGAGGGGAATATTTGGTTTATATGTCCGAGAATCATAAAATCGCCAGAGCAGCTACCACCATTGGAATGGGAACTTTCCTCAGCCGTATCCTGGGTTTTTTAAGGGATATGGTCATCGCTCATTTCTTTGGGGCAGGGATGGCGGCAGATGCCTTTTTTGTAGCCTTTCGGCTTCCCAACCTGTGGAGGCGATTAGTGGGAGAAGGGTCTTTAACCATCTCGTTCATCCCTGTCTATACTGAATATCTTACCCAGCGGTCAGAAGAGGAGACTCGAGAGGTCACGCATATTGCCTTCACCATTGCCGGAGTCATTTTATTAATTCTGACCATCCTTGGAATTCTCTTCTCACCGATTTTGATCCGGATCATTGCCCCAGGGTGGTTTACTCAATATCCAGAAAAATTTGGACTGACCGTAACGCTTAACCAGATTATTTTCCCCTACCTTTTTTTCATGGGACTCTTCGCCCTCTGCATGGGGATCCTGAACTCCTACAGGCATTTCTTCGCACCCGCCATTGCTCCTATTTTTCTCAATATTTCCATCATCGTTTCAGTTTTTTTGTTTTATCATGCCTTTAAAATACCAGTGATGACGCTTGCCCTGGGTGTTCTGGCTGGAGGAGTGATCCAGTTTTTCTTCCAGATCCCGTTCTTGTGGAAGAGGGGAATTACCTTCCGATTCAATTTCAATTTCCGAAACCCAGCGATTAAAAGGATTGGTCTTCTAATGATTCCAGGCCTCATTGGCACTGGAGTCTATCAACTCAATGTCTTCATCGATACTATCTTTGCCTCATTCCTTCCAAGTGGAAGTGTTTCATATCTTTTCTTTGCAGACCGATTGATGGAATTTCCGTTGGGCATTTTTGCCATTGCCATAGGAATGGCGTCCCTTCCAAGTCTTTCAGGATTAGCCTCTCAAGGAAAGATGGAGGAATTAAAAGAGACGCTTTCTTTCACCTTTCGCCTGGTTTCCTTCATCAGCGTTCCCGCTATGGTAGGACTGATTGCCTTAAAGACCCCTATCATCAGCCTCCTCTTTCAGAGGGGGCTCTTTGATTATTCTGCCACCGAAAAAACAGCTATAGCTCTTCTGTTCTATTCAGTGGGACTCTGGGCCATTGCAGGGTCGAGGACAATTGTCCCTGCTTTCTATTCTCTCCAGGATACCTGGACGCCCCTTAAGATTGCTCTCATCTGCCTAGCGGCAAATGTCCTTCTCAATGGCATCTTCATCTTCTTCACCCCTTTGAAGCATGCTGGCCTCGCCTTGGCCACTAGTCTCTCGTCCACTCTCAACCTCATCCTTTTATTCTGGAAGCTGAATTCGAAATTTGGAAAAATAGACATGAGAAAGAACATCCACTCCCTCTTGAGGAATGTCTTATGCAGTCTCCCGATGGGGCTCGCTGCCTATTTAATCTGCTCCATAGGAAATTGGTCCGCCACCGGTAACGGTGCTGCAAAAGTTTTGCTTCTCTTTGTCGGGATTATTATTGGGGTGGGGATCTATTTCGTAGCCTCCTATTGGATGAAGAACGAGGAAATGCTCTTTTTGTTGAAGATGCTACGTCGGCAAAAAAGGGGACAGGCTACTTTTTAATCACCCTATTATTAACCCCCATACGTTTTAAGTAGTGTAACGACAATAATTGCTGTAAAAAAGTAGCCTGTCCCCTTTTTCAAATGTCAAATCATGTTAACTAAGGTCAAAAATGGGAAGCTTTTTTGAAATGATAGACGCTAAAAAAGGTTTTTATTATTGAGTTTTTGGAAAGAGTTGTATATAATGATCAAGCATTTAGGAATTAAATTTAATGCCGATATGAAAGGTTTGGCGATTAAAATGGAAGGGAATCTCTTTGGAATTGAAAATGGGAGAAGGTCCTTTACGTCCTCTTTAGGTGAAGGTGGGATAGAATCCCTTAAATCTAAAGTAGATTTTCTATTAAATGAACAAAATACCTCATTCTTATCCTCGTTTTTTGTTGAACTGATCGAGCGCATTAAGAATACTCTTAGCTCCATCAAGAACTATACGCAAATCTCTCGGGGAAAATTTAGCGATAGGGAATTCGGCGAATATTATTATCGGGCGGTGACAGAAGATATCGAGAAGATCGATATGGTACTGAATAACCTTCTCAATTACATTAAGCTCCAAAAGCCAATCAGAAAAATGAACACCGTTCACAATATTATTGAGGAGGTGTTAAAGAAACACCGGGCTAAATTGGACGAAAAGGGAATCAAGTTATTTAAAAAATTTGAAAAGGATCTTCCTGAGACTATCGTCCCCGATGAACAGTTAAAGTATATTCTAAATTGCGTTCTTCAGTATGCAATGGCCTCTACTCCTCCCAATTGGAACATTGGCCTTTCAACGAGATCTTTCGCCCTTGAGGAGGAGGCGAGTGAGGTTCAAGATTTGTTCAAGAAAGATGGCCGATGCATTGAAGTCTCAGTGGTTTTTGCGGGGTATAAGAAACCGGGCAAACCAGCATTGGGAACGGCAACACTCCAAAAAGAAGAGGCATCAGACCTCATCCTTCGTTTTGTTAAGGAGGTAGTTCATATTAATCGAGGAGTGATGAAGATCGGAACGGACGAAAAGAAAACAAAGATATTTATCTCCTTAAGATTCCCTGTTGAAAGAAGAAAGGTGGTCTATTATCAATCAGTAAATTAATACAAACGCAACAATTAAGAGGATATCACCCTGGCCCTCCCCCCTTGAGAGACTGTGTCGTAATGGGGACAGGGGACAGAGAGCCAGCTTCGGGAGCTTTAGAATTGCGGTTATTTTAAGGTTATGGGCAACCATCCTGAACGTTGAAAGTGATGTTTGCATGGTAAACAAGCGTATGATTTTATTCACCAAAAGGTTACGCTCTAAAGCTCCCTCAGCCGCCCCTCTGTCCCCTGTCCAATTTGCAGACCGCCGAGGACTAGGCCTTTATTTCCTGCCTACTATTTATTATGACACAGTCT
>Ga0210016_1003869_pt1 | contig 12991 bp, 15 predicted proteins | sample CryGeyCG2014_300_FD_185454 | JGI IMG/M metagenome (GOLD analysis project Ga0210016, IMG submission 185454) | Groundwater microbial communities from aquifer - Crystal Geyser CG02_land_8/20/14_3.00 (SPAdes) (version 2) | ecosystem: Environmental > Aquatic > Deep subsurface > Groundwater | place... | reverse complement strand
CAATGGTGGCCTCCTTTGGGGTACATTATACTCTTTTTTAGATACATTTACCTTAAAGTTAATTAAACCTTCTGTTTGAGGACACTATCGCTGAAAAAACGGGGATTATTGTGCATAGAGATGGAAATAAAGAATTACCTATTACAGCATGGATATATGAAGTTGTAAATAAGAATTTGAATAACAATAAAACCTCTAAGGCCTATATGCAAAAAATTATTCGCGGTGCACAATTTTGGCGTTTACCCGCAGAATATATGAAAAACTAAAATTAATTGACAACAACGAAAGCGAGTTTATGCTATGATTCAGCGACAAAACAAATCTGCTTTTAAGATTGCGAAAGGATTATATATACAGAAAAGAATATCTGGCATTCCTCGCGTATGCTTTCCAATATGCAATGCTAATAAAATATTAATAAAAACCCATGCTATTAAAAAGCCAAATATTTATTTATATGACACCGAAGATGATAAAATATTATGGGTGAAGAAATCAAAATTCCTCACGTCATCTTATGTCCCAGACAGTAGCAAGATATTTTGTTTTAACGATCAAATTGCTATAACCGATAGTAGTGGTGTGAGGGGCTCATGTATAAAATATTATGAGGTGTTGACCGGAAATTTTATAGGTGAGTTTTTAGCAAATAACATGTGGACTGATTTATTGATTTTTAGAGATGGCATGCTAGCAGGTTGCAGGGACGGATATCTTTATTTTATTGATAAGCAGGCAAAGTTAAAGTACAAATTTTGCGTGAAGGATCCAAACGAAAACTACCCCAACCCATATGGCATTCCTTCGCCATTTTGCGTAACTTTTGATAAAGAACAAAATTATGTCGCTTTTAATTATTATACAACTTTATACTTGCTTAATTCTAAACTTGAATTTATTTGGAAAAAAGATATTGGGGTTGATACTGGGGATAATAAAAAAGGTTTAATAGAATTGGAATTTGATCTACAAAATCGTACTGCAAAAGTTGATTATTCTATTGATATCGAATGTATTACAAAAATAGAATTTTTAGAAAACGAATCATTCAGGCCGCACATCAAAGTTATTTTTAATAATAAGAAAATGAAAAATTTTGATATAGATGGTTTGGAAATAAACCAGGTGAAAAAGACTTCCGGTGACATAATGCTTAATTAAGGAGATTGCTTCGCCCCTTCGGGGCTCGCAATGACGATCGAATATGAACTCCGGCGATATACTATTGTTTAAAGGCGAAGGCGGGCTTTCAAGGCTTATAGCTTGGGGGACTAAGAGCAAATATACGCATGTTGCTATTTGTGTATCTCCGGAGATGAACCTGGCTATAGAAGCCATTGCAGGCGGCGGGGTCAGGGCTATAGACATAAGGCAGATAAAAGAAAGCTATGATGTATACAGGGTAAAACAAGGCAACAACTATGATTTAAACGCCACCTTGTCGTATCTTGTGACTAAATTAAACAGCCATTATGATTATTTCGGCGTATTCTTTCTGGGATTATTAAAAGTTTTGGCAAGATTGTATTTGCCTTTTAAAATTACCGCGAATAAATGGCAGAAAGACAGGGATTATTTTTGTTCAGAGCTGTGCTTTGAGGCATTTTATACAGGCGGAGGCCTGGATATTGTGCCGGATGTCCTTGAAGGAGACATTACATCGCCTGGCGACATTTCAAAAAGCAGAGTAATAGAGCGCATAGGGGGCTAAATGAGCAAATTAGGATGCGTAAAAGATAAGTTAGATGACAGGGATTATTTAATGAGGGCATACCTGCCCGCGGTAAAGCTTCCCAAAAGGATTGACTACACGAAAAAGATGTCTCCTGTCAGAGACCAGCAAGATGAAGGGACTTGTGTTGGTTTTGCTTCGGCTGTCGGGATGAAGGAATATCAGGAGAAAATGGACTATGAAAAATTGGTTACGCTTTCTCCGAGATTTGTCTATAACGAGTGTAAAAAGATTGACGGCGCACCTCGCTCAGAAGGGACCAGTATCCGCATAGCAATGAAGGTGCTTAATGATATAGGAACATGCCAGGAGAAATTCTGGTCATATTTGCCGCACCAGCGAAACAAGCCGCAAAAAGGCGCGTTAACTAACGCCAGGAAATTCCGCGTTCTTACCTATGCGCGTATAATAAACTTAAATGAATTGCGTTTATGCCTGGCAACCAAAGGCCCCTGCACTATTGGTGTTGAGGTATATAACGGCATGATGACTACAAAGACAGGCATTGTGCCTATGCCGGCTAAGAACGAATATACCTTAGGCGGCCATGCCATTTGTCCTGTAGGCTATGATGATAAAAAACAGCTTATCAAGTTTAAAAATTCATGGTTAGACAAATGGGGCCAAAAAGGATACGGCTTTCTGCCGTATGATTATATTGAAAAATATATGATGGATGCCTGGAGCAGCGTTGATATTGATGATCCAAACCCGCTTACGCTTGTAAGCATAATCAATTACACAAAACAAATGGTAGCTTAACAAGGAAGTATGTTTATGGCAGATGGCGGATTCGTGATAAAATGGGGCCGGAGCGATTTTTTGCCCTTATCCCGCCCCGCTAGCTCCGGCGCTCGAGAAGCGGCGCATAGGGAAACAGATTCAAGAAGTCCATAATTAATCAGAAAAAGAGTTTCCTATTGACTATATAAAGCCAAAGGCGTATCATATAACAGTAATCACAATGGAGTGGTAAATGAAAATGAGGATATATTAAGTTGATAGGCAGCACTCGGAGGAAGGGTGTTGCTTTTTTATTTTATGTCGCCTAAAAATCTTAGAAAAATAATTCTGCTAATTATACCACTCGCTTTACTTTTACTCATCGTTGTTTTATCTATTATTGCTCCTATCTTAGAATATAAGCGCCTAGAAATATCAAGAAATTATTATTATATTTTTCATAATATATGTAATCAGTTACCCACAAGGTGTTTGTTTATTTATACTTCTCCAATGGCATTGTGTGCTAGATGTTTTTTTATATATTTAGCATTATTTATCACCGGAATAGTTTTACTAAAAAATAAGATTAATAAAATATATTGGAGAATCAGTTTAATTCTAATACTTCCATGTATAATTGATGGAGGAACTCAATATTTAGGTTTTAGATTAAGCAATAATGTGTTGAGATCTATTACGGGTGGTTTGGCAGGAATTGGATTAGGATTGATTTTCTTTCCATTGTATTTTCGAGTGATCAAATTTTTCATTAAAGGAGGTGACAGTTAATGAAATTGGTTATTGTATTTTGTTTGGTAGTAGGTATGTGTTTTTTGGTCGGCAATTCATTTGCTGCTGAAACAACCGTACTATTAAGAGATGGGACTCCGGTAATTCTAAGGCTAAGCGAAGAGGTAAGCACTAAAACAAAAAATAATAGCGATGTTGTTCATCTTGAAGTAAGTAGAGATGTTGTTGTTGATGAAAAAGTAGTGATTAGAGGCGGAACTCCTGCAGAAGGCATGGTGAATATTTGTCAAAAACCTGATATTATTGGTCAGGAAGGAACCATCGGGTTTGTTTTAAATTCTACAAAGACTATCGATGGGCAATTTGTATCTCTTAGGGGTAATTTAACAAGGTCCGGACAAAATAAGGAAATTTTGTCGGCAGGAGCTGCCTATGCTTGTTGTCCAATTTTTGGTTTGATAAAAGGGACCAATGCTACCTTTGTCGCAGGTTCTGAAATAAAAGCATATACAGAAAATGATATAAAAGTGAAAGTTTGGTAAGTATAAGGAGGATAAGCAAATGGTAAAAAGAATATTAGTTTTTGCGTTAGTTGTTCCGTTCCTTACTTTTTTAATACCAATTCAATCTTTTGCAGATTCTTATAGAGTCAAACTGGCTAATGGGACGCCAGTTATACTTAGGTTGACTGAAGAAGTAAGTTCAAGAACCAAAAATATTAGTGAAACAATCAATTTAGAAGTAGCTAGAGATGTCGTTGTTGATGGTAAAATAGTTATTAAGAGCGGAACGCCCGCTATTGGAACTGTTACGATGTTGGAACAGAAAGGCATGGTAGGTAAGGCTGGAAAGATTCAAATTTCTTTGGAAGCTACTAAATCTATTGATGGTCAAAGAATATCGTTGAGATCGTTTTTAACACAAGGCGGCAAAGATAGCCAAGCAACAGCTTTAGCTGGAGGGGTTATATGTTGTCCGTTATTTTTATTAATGAAAGGCAAGGAAGCCACGATAGCTGCAGGAACAGAGGTTAAGGCCTATACGGAAACCGATATGACAATAGATGTTGAATAATGAGCATTATTTGAGTTGGGTTTTGCTGAATTGGCATTCTTGAGGATCGAATAGATATTTTTTAGAACAGTCCGATTGTGTTATTAAAATATCTTTATATCCGTCATGATTATAATCATTATCTAAAGATATAGAGAAATCTTGTAAAATATCTATGTTTGTTTTCATTATGAAAGATGGGGCTAAGGGATAACTCTTAGCCCTTTTATCATATAGATAGAACTTAAGATCTATGTTTATTTGTCTGTTAAGTATTTTAGAAATAGCTTCTTCTATAGATTTTGGTTTTTTAGGAATATTTACTATTAGAATGTCAGGATAACCGTCATTATTTATATCTACTAAATTACTCTTTTCATAGAATACCCCAGAGGAAACAATTTGCATATCAGGGCTTTTTTTGTATCCGTTCATTATTTTATCAATATGATATATGCTTACAATAGATTTCGTATTAGAAAGTAACGCCCCATAATTTTTATATCTAATTTCTATTTTATCTGGCAGCCCCTCATTACCTATATCATAATAAATACCCGTTATCCAAGAAGACCATTTTTCTTCTATAATTCTATTTGGCGCATTAGAAAATAAAGAATCTTTTATTTGATAATATATCAGATGCTTATAAGCTTCGTAATCAACAGCGTTAGGTTCTTCTATTATTATGAAATCAAGTAACTTATCTTTGTTTATATTCGCAATTATAAATTTTTCCTTAAAGAACACATTTTGTGTATTATCATACCTAATATTGCCAGTGTCATGTTTGATGGCAAAAGGGCTTCTAATATCTTGACCAGAAATCATTTGGGAACGATTATCTATAATGTTATATTGATCGAAATTGGAGAATTTTACTGGATTAAGTTTAAACTCATGCGACAAAGAGTAGCTCTTATTTTCGTTACATTTAAATATCTTTATGCTATTTTGTGAAACAATAACTTTATCCAGCGTACTATCGTTATTTAGATCAATGTTGATTTCTTGATCTTCGATAGAATCAGCAAATACATGTAAAAGAGAGAATTGCATATTAACGAGAAAAATTAAAGCTATCAATATGAATTTCATAGTTCTTTTAGATATATTACGCATATCCTTTTACTATCCGGACCTAATATTAAAAGTTCCTTTTTGCTGTCAGAATTTATATCTATTGCTCTAACTTCGACTACAGAATAAAACAGTGGTATATTTATAGTTTTGTCTATAGATAGCATATCAGTTACTTTTTTTAGTTTGGTAAGTTCTAGCAGGCTAGTTTTTTTAAGTAAAAGTATATCAGGCACTCCATCGCCAGTCATATCTTCAAACCTAATAAACTGTCTAAAATTATAAAGTTCAGTTAGTTCTAGTAGTGCCATAGAGAAATCTTTACTTAGAGTAACATAAATGAGAGATTTGTTTTTTTTGATAGCGTAATATCCTAAATTAAAAGTTATTTCTTTGTTCTCAGCTGCTTTAATAATAGATTCTTTTGACTCAAGCTTAAGCGGAGGAGTAATCGTGATTATTGCATGGTGACCATCGTTGTCTAGATTTATAACGTTATCTAGTTTGGGCATGCAGACACTTTTAAAAATATTACTAGGTTGAAAGTTGAACTTAAATGTATCTTCAGCAAAATATATCTTGCTGATAAGCAAGGGTAGCAAAGAAGTATTTCCTTTTAAGGGATATTCTATATTTGTTCCAATGATATCTATAAGTCCATCGTTATTTAGATCCAATAGTCGCAATTCCATTGCAGACCAATTTTGGTGTTTGCTATTAGGTAAGTTTATATACTTGGGTGCTTGAAATTTTTTGTTTTTTTCCTGAAGAAAGATAGTTATTCGACAACCATCAGAATTCTCAGCAAAAGATATTATATCCAAAAGTTTATCTTTGTTGTAATCTTGGAGCCAATAATAACGCTTTTTACTTAGGGTTGGAAAAAATGATATGCCATTGTTATGTTTTTTGTTTTTTTCTCCAAATTTAGGCCAGGGTTGTATATTTAAAGAAGAATTTATATAAGCATATTCAATTTTTATAAGTGATGGATCAAAAACAAGAGGTTCTATCTGCCAAGAAATAAGCAAGCCTTCTTCAGTAGGAATCACTATGTCATCCAGCCCGTCATTATTAAGATCTACGACAAACGAATAATTTTTCATACTTTTTTGCTTTTTAAGAAATATTGATTTGTCGTTTAATACTTTAATGTAATCTGGGCCTTTGATTTCCCCGTGATTAGTTAAAGAGAAATAAAATATTTTATTTTTACCAAGGCACATTAGTATTTCTTTTCCTGCTCTGTTGATTCTGCATGAATTTACTGCCATTATTTGGTCGTTTGATTTTATGGTGTAGGCTTTAAATGAATGATTTGGATTTTGACGGAAAATCGTTATGGTATATCCGTCCGTTGCCACTATGTCTTTTAAAGCGGCACCTTCAAAATTGCAACAAGTTATGTGCTGTATTTTTTGTTTAAGATCAAGATTTAGTCTTATTAGATTTTCAGAATCTGCGAGGCTTGAAGAAGATAAGAATACATATACGATAAAAGAGAGGATTAAATATTTAAAATGTCTAAGCATTTTATTTAAATTCAAGTTTTTTGATTATGATAAAAGATGCAGATAAAGAAAAGAATATCCAGAGCGTAGATATGAATATTAGATAAAGAAGTTTTGGTCCCCATGCGGCATGGAATCCTTCTACAAGTTCGCTTACTACATTTAAAGGATATTCAATATAAGAAGAATAAATGAGATTTTCTATATGTAGTTTAGACTTTACGCTTTCTAGCATGATATAAATTCCTATTGCGGAGGTTATCGCGCTTGCGCTATTACGACAAAAAGTAGATAGCATTATTCCGAATGTTGTGACTGCAAAAAGCACTAGGGCAAGTAAAGAATAGGCAAAAATAAACTGAAACCAAAATTGATGACAGCTAAGTATTATTATTCCATCTTCGCTAATATTTCCAAAGCCAAAATTAAAATAAGCTATTACAATTGTTGTTAACATAGCCATAACCATGATAAAAATTTGGAAGATTAAACATGTAATAACTTTTGAAAAAAGAAATTGAGATTTAGAACAGCCAACAACTAGAATGTTTCTAATCGTGCCAAATATTTTTTCTGAAGTAATCATATTTGCAGAAAAAAGCAATAATAGAAGAGGCATGATAGTGGTTGAAATAGTCTGTAAGGAAAATAACATATAGGAATATCCCGATCTAGCAGAATTTGTGCTATCTAACATTTTTATTCCAAAAAAAGAAGTTAGAATTGCGCAAAATATGATAGCTATATAGATATAATTAATTTTATTCTTAAATAACTTGTATAGTTCGTTTATAGTTAATTCTTTAAAGTAGTTACTCATTGCTTTCCTTTTTTAATGCTTTCTATGTAAAAGTCTTTAAGGCCTCTTTTGTGATTGATGAACTGGAAATTTTTCATCCAAGATTGATTTTTTAAGAACATTTCGCACTCTTTTGGATTGTTTGTTGTTAATAAATAAGATGAAGAATGGTCATTTAGTAGATCGCTAAGCATGCCATCAATTAGTATATTGCCATTATTGATAATAGCTATTTTATTACAAATAGCCTCCATATCATGAACTTGATGACTAGAGATAATAATTGTTTTATTTCCTTTTTTGATATAATGCGTGAGTAGATTCAATATGGCATGAATACCTTCGGGATCAAGCCCGTTTGTGGGTTCATCAAGAATAAGAATGTCGGGGTTATTTAGAAGTGCACAAGCAAGAGCAAGTCTTTGTTTCATACCAAGAGAATATTTATTTACTAAAATATCTGCATATTCTGATAAAGAAATGGTATCGATAAGTTGTTCTATTTCTTTTTTGTTGTTGCAATCTTTCAATTTAGCAAGCATTGTAATATTGTCTCTGCCGCTTAGGTATTCATAAAATGATGGATTTTCAAATAAAACTCCGATTGAAAAAGAACTCTTTTTTCTATGTAAGTCAAGTTTTGTACCATTGATTTTTATATATCCCTTAGATGGTGTTATAAGACCTGATATCATACCAAGTATAGTACTTTTGCCTGCCCCATTTGGACCCAATAGAGCAAAGAAGTCACCATCTTCTATGCGTAAATCGACATTATTTACAGCACAGTTAGTTCCAAAAAATTTAGTTAGATTGATTAATTCTATCATAGTAACCTTTTATAAATAAACTATGTATTATCAAATATTTATTATACTACTCATCATGTTTAAAGGTCAATGTTTGTTTTGATCTGATCTCCTTAAGTTGTGCCAGTATTTAAGGTATAATATGGCAATAGAAAGTGACCAGGTCGTGGGTAATTTCAATCCCGTTTAAAAAGAAGTAGGCAAACAATTTAGGTAAGAGTATGCTGGGCTCAACGGTTCAGATATTTAGTTTTTTGTTTCCAATCCAAAGCGAAAACTGTTTCTGAAAAATAGGTAAGAACCGTCGTCAGGCACCGCGTTTTAAGAAGTGGAATATGGCCGCTTGACAAACTAAAATTTTAGGAGTACATTTATTCCAAAGGGGTCTGACCCCTACGTGAAAAATTTTGCGGAATCGGGTTCTTTTTACATTCCTACCGTTTTTCACCCCCGGGGAGTCCTGCGGGCCACCCCGGGGGTGGTTATGGAAGAAAGGGGAAATTTCAATGTCAGATGGTGGATTTGTGGTAAAGTTTGAAGGCGCGAAGGAAAAACCAAAAGAGTGTTATGCTGTGGCTCTTGACTATGATGAATGGTCGTACACCATAAACAACGACCCGTCGCAGGACATACCCAAAGGCGTAAAGAGGATAATCATTGAAGTTAAATAAGCGTATTTATAAGAAAGTTTTTGTTGCCGGAATATTGCTGGCAAGCTTAATCCTGCTTGTTTTTGCAAGCAGGGCTTTTTGCTATCCGGCTGAGGTTGAGGATATAGGCGGCGATAAATACTTTTTAGCGGCTAAAGGGGCATTGCAGGATGCCAAAAGCTCTATATATATGGTGATGTATTATGTAAGTTTTGATTCCCGCGATAAAAATTCCTCAGTTTATCAGTTAGCTCAGGAATTAGTCAACGCGCATAAGCGCGGCGTTAAAGTAAAAGTGATTTTAGATCAAAACATTCCTTACGCGTCATGGGAAGGAAGGGGCGGTGATTGGCAGGTTGAAGGCAAAAATGAATCTATGTTTATATATTTAAAAAAGGAAGGCATTGATGCCTATTATGACAACAAAACGCTTCTTACTCACAGCAAGGTGATCGTAATTGATGAAGAAAAGGTTATCATAGGAAGCGCAAATTGGACAGTATCTTCCCTGCATAGAAATTATGAAGCTTCTGTGTTGATTAAATCACCGAAATTAGCGCAAGGGCTTATAAAAGATTTCTCCAGGATTATAATTGACTATGAAGCGAGCATACTGGATGAAGAGAAAAAAGCGCCGGTCAGGGTATCCAGGGTTTTCATAGAAGACCCGTCTTTAACCGCAAGGATGCTTTCTAAGTATGATGCAATCTCATTTGATACCTATCTTTTATTATTGAGGGATTTTAACGGAAATCCAGAAGGCGAAATTGACTTTGACTTTAAAAGAATGTCCGAAGCCCTGGGATTAGACGAGAAACAGTCACATCGAATGCGCGTAAAGAAAATAACCAATGCTCTAAAAAGGCTTCATGAAAGATACAAGCTTATTGAACGTAAGGCACGGCCCAAGAAAAATCCATATATAAGATTGTTGAATTACCCGGATAAAATACCATATCAATCCCCTGAGGATAAATTCTTTTCTGTCCCGGATGATTACTGGCGGTATGGCTGGCACAGGCGCCTTTCATTTCCGGAAAAATATTGTTATTTTATTAATCTATCCAGGACAGGAATAGGCCGCAGTCCATGGTGGGCAGAGCATATAGTTGCCTTAGAGAACCAATATAATGTAAATGAAGCTACTATATCCAGAGGAATGATGGGCCTGCGAAAGCTGAATATAATTGATATTGAGTATAGCGACTATACAAAGGAAGGATATGTTGGAAGAGGGCCTGCTCGTTTCAGGCTTCTTGGCCTTTACTCGCCTGAAAAACTGGAAGAGCAGGTAGACAGGTTAAAGGTTGTTTATGGCGAAGGCGCTGTCAGCAAATCCAGGGCATACGCAAAGATAGTTTATAAAGAGAACGACATCCAGGTCATTGAGGACATAATTAAAAAGACAGCCATGTATGGAGAAGATAAAATAAACAGGGCTTTTACCATAGTATCAAAGAAAGCGCCTGATAACCCCAAGCGAAGCTATAAATATGTTGTGGGGATTTTGCAAAAGCATATAGAAGAGTAGTATAGATTTCAGACTATAAGGAGTAAATGATGAAAACAGAAGGAACAAAGATTGCAAAAGAACGCGCCATTGTTTTTATAGATGGAGCTAATTTGTATAAAGGCCTAAAACAATGTTATGGGATAGAAAGATTAGATTTAGAGCCTTTTTGCGCGCACATAGTTCAGAATCGAGAGCTTCGTAATATTTACTATGCAGATGCTAATTTTTTACAAGAAAGAGGAAAAACGAATTATGAACGCCAACAAGCATATTTTTCCCACATTCGTAGTATCAAAGGCCTAATATTTCGCGCTGGATATTATAGTAAACGTACCACTCCACCGACAGAAAAGAAATCAGATGTATTTCTTGCTACAGATATGGTTGATTTATGTCACCGAGATGAATTCGATATATGTTACCTTATTTCTGGAGATGCAGATTTAGCTCCTGCAATAGATATTATTATAAGACAGGGTAAGCGTGTTATTAATGTATATTTTGATACTATAAAGAGAAATTCCTATGCCTTGAGGCCCCATTGCCAAGGTTTATTTAAGAATATAACAAGGGGAATAGCAGAACAGTATAAATGGGAGCCAGAAATAGAAAAACCGGAACCTTTCGGTTCCGGAGACCCTAAATCGAGATGATTCAGGGCTGGTTGTATCTGATATAAGTATACCACTTTATCCCATTATGTCAAGGGGTATATCAAAAAAATATATTAAAAATTTCACTTGACAAGTGCCTTAACATATGATAAGATATAAACGATGACAGAAAGGGAGATTGTAGGGAAGATTGAGGATTATTTAAGAAAGCATAATCTCCGGCAGTGGGAATTGGCAAAGCGGTTAGGCATACCTGAAGCAACGCTCAACAGGTGGTTAAGAGGCAAGACCAACATATCAAACGCCTACCGCGTAATTCTTAAAAACAACGGGATTATATAGGTGAATTTTTTTAAGCTAAAAATTGACATATGACAAAACAGATGATAAGAACAAGGATATTTTTTTGCCCAAAAAATTAGCATCTGACAAAGCAGACGATAACAAGGGGGTTGCAATATGGAAGAAAAACGGAAAAAGGAAAATGCGGAAAGCAGGATCAACCAATTCATTATTGAGTGTATGTTTAATAAATATTTTGAAGAAGCGGAGATTGCTTCGTCGCTCCCTTCGGTCGCTCCTCGCAATGACGAGGTGGCACACACATTGCAGTGACAGGTTGGCTAATAAATGATAAAGCAGGCGGTTGCGTACTTAAGAAAATCCATGGATTTGCAGGAAACGTCTCTTGAACAGCAGAAAAAGGATATTTTAGTCTTTGCCGCTGCCAATGACATAAATGTCATACGTTTTTTTGAAGAAGCGGCCTGCGGGGAAAACGTAGAAGGCAGGCCTCAATTTCGCAATATGGTTGAATTCTGCAGGACGTCAAGGGAATCATTCCAGTATGTATTAGTTTTGGATATATCAAGGTGGGGCAGATTTACAGACCCGACAGAGACTTTTTACTGGATACATGAGGTCAAAAGATACGGCAAAGAGGTAATTTTTATAAATGAGGGATTTAAAGAAGACAATATAGGTACCTCCCTTATGAAACTCATTAAAAGCTCGGAGGCCTCAGAATACCTTAAAAAGATAAGGCAGAATACAATACGGGGAATGAAATATCACGCTAATAGAGGTTTTTGGATGGGTGGTATGGCGCCTTACGGCTATGAGAGAATGATAGTTGAGACCGGCCTTATATTAAAAAATGGAGAGCATAAAAACATAAAAGATCAAAAAATCAAACTAATAATAAATAAAAAAGAAGCCAAACTGATAAAATTTATTTATATCCTTTACGGCGAAAAAGGCCTGGCCAATAATTCAGTCGTAAATTATTTAAATGAAAAAAGCATTCCATCCGCAAGTGGCGGAAGATGGAATAAGTCAAGCGTCTGGAGCGTTCTTCATAATCAAGCGTATATAGGCAATACAGTTTACAATATCCGCAATTATCACAGGCGTAACGGTGACGCAAAATTCAATCCTAAAAAAGACTGGATAGTTACAGCGAATACGCATGAGCCCATAATATCGAAAGAATTGTGGGATAAGGTTCAGGCAAGAACGCATCAGGCATTTTTGGGCGGTTGGTTTCTTACAAAGAAAGATAAGCCGGAGAGCCCGTATTTATTGAGCAGTATTATGTATTGCACTGTTTGCAGGTCAAACTGGCATGGAAGGCGTTATCACTTAAAGGATAAAATAAGGCGGATATATATCTGCAGTGGATACCATTCCTATGGTTCCGAGTCATGCATAAGCTGGCAAATAGACGCAGACAGCCTGGAAAATAAAATTAT
>Ga0210016_1003865_pt1 | contig 13000 bp, 10 predicted proteins | sample CryGeyCG2014_300_FD_185454 | JGI IMG/M metagenome (GOLD analysis project Ga0210016, IMG submission 185454) | Groundwater microbial communities from aquifer - Crystal Geyser CG02_land_8/20/14_3.00 (SPAdes) (version 2) | ecosystem: Environmental > Aquatic > Deep subsurface > Groundwater | place... | reverse complement strand
AAATAGCTACATTGTTAGGTATTTTGTTATATTCAATAACTGAAGGCATTTTACTTCTTTCTCTGTCCGAAATAACCAGATCCTGAGGCAAAATTAAAGCGCAGTGTTTTTTAGCAGCTTTCCAAAAAACTACTCTGGCCATTTCTACCATTTCGTAATCAACCAGAGATTTTCCGGTTCCAAACCCCCAGGCGGCTAGAAAGGTATTTGATATGGCTCCTCCTAAAGCAATCGTATCGGCAATATCTAGAATTCTTTCAATGACAGCAATTTTTTCCGGTGTTTTTGCACCACCGATAAGAACTAGGAATGGTCGAGCAGGTTTATTTAAAGCATCAGATAATACTTGAATTTCCTTTGCCATAAGCATACCGGCAAATGAGGGAAGATAGTCGGCTATACCTACTATTGACGAATGCACCCGGTGGGAAGTACCAAATGCATCATTGACAAAAAAATCTGCCATTTTTGCAAGATGTTTTGAAAAGATCTTATCGTTGTCTTCTTCACCTTTATAAAACCTGATATTCTCAAGTAGGATTAATTCATCTTCCGGAATCTTATTAATTATATTTATCGCCTTACCCTCCCAGAAATCATCAATAAGGTTGACTTTAATTTTTGTTAATTTCCGTAACCGTTCTGCCACCGGTCTGAGAGAGAATTTTTTATCGTATCCCCTTGGTCTCCCAAGATGGGAAATCAAAATTATTTTGGCACCCTCTTTTCTAAGGTAATTTATCGTTGGTAAAGCTTCGACGATCCTTGTGTCATTGGTAATATTCCCGTTATGAAGAGAGATGTTAAAATCCACAGTTAAAAGCACTCTTTTTCCTCTAATATTTTTTAATTCATGGATTGTTCTGATATTCATATGATACCTGCCTTTTTACCTATATATTCAACCATATCGACAAGCCTGGAGGTATATCCCCATTCATTATCATACCAAGAATATATATTGGCCATATTTCCTTGAGTTTTGGTAAGATGAAGATCAATAATCGAGGAATAAGGACTTCCTGTAAAGTCTTTTGATACAAGCTCATCGTGAGAAACAGCCAATATATTTTTTAAATTTTTATTTGACGCTTTTTTATAGCTGTCATTGATTTCTTCTGCTGTTGCCGATTTCTTAAGATTTACAGTTAATATTATCATGGACACCGTGGGTAAAGGTATTCGTATAGCTTGACAGTTGATTTTACCGGATAATTCCGGAAAAAGTTTATTTATATCATTTGCTGATCCGGTTGCGGATGGAATCATGGATAAAAATGATGATCTTCGCAACCTAACCTCTTTTTTATGAGAATTATCAAGCAAATTTTGAGAATCGGTTACAGCATGAACAGTAGTCATAAATCCGTTTAAGACGTTAAAATTGTCATGAATTACTTTTAGCGTAGTAGATAAGCAATTGGTCGTACAAGAAGAATTGGAAATGATCTTATCCTTTTTAGGATCAAAAGCATGATTATTTACTCCGTAAACAAATGTTTTAGTGTTATCTTTTGCAGGAGAAGACAAAATGACATATTTTGGCCCTGTTTTTAAATGACTTATCAGATCAGAGGATGTTCTGAATTTACCTGTGGCATCAATAACTATGTCAACCTCAGCCTTATTCCATGGTATGGAATCCGGATTATCAAAATTAAAAACATTTATTTTAGCACTGTCAATATATAGAAAATTGTCTTTTGCGTTGATATCGTTTTTGATTGTTCCATAAGTTGAATCATATTTAAGTAAATATGCGTGTGAAGATACTTGAGCCCGGCTGTTTATAGCAGTTAGTCTCAGAAATGGATTATCTAATATGATCCTGGTAGCTAATCTTCCAATTCTGCCAAAGCCGTTTATCCCAACATTTATTGTATTATTCATAGGTATTAAACCTCAAATCGGTTAATTTTATAACTATAGTATAGTATGAAATTATCATACAATATTACCAAAATCAAATTTTACTCTGAAATAATTTTATTGACTTCATTTGTATTATAATAAACCTATGGCTAAATTATATATAGTCGCAACCCCAATTGGCAATCTGGAAGATATTACCATCCGCGCCATCAGGATAATTTTATCCGTATCTATTATTGCATGTGAAGACACGAGGAAAACCAGTCAACTTATCAGTATTTTAAATGAACGGTATTCCTCAATTCTCAAGATCCCTAAACTTGATTCTCAACGAAAATTATTATCATATTACGACGAAGTTGAAGACATTAAATGTCACGAAATTATATACATGATAAAAAGAGGGAATGATGTTGCGCTTATCAGTGAAGCTGGAACACCTCTTATATCCGATCCGGGATATAAACTTATAAACGAATCCATAAAACAAGAAATAAAAATTGTTCCGATTCCAGGTGCTTCTTCATTTGTAACTGCTATATCTATTGCCGGTTTACCTACTTCAAGTATATGGCACATAGGATATTTACCTGATTTGAAGATTAAAAGAATTAAGATGCTTGATAATATGCAGAAGATCTCAAATATTGCCATTAATAAACCTGTATACTCAATTTTTTTACCTCCTCATAAAATCAGATTAATTTTAACCGATATTCGGGAAATATTTGGAAATGTAGATATTATAATATGCAGAGAACTGACAAAGATTTATGAAGAAATAATAAGAATAAACGTAGATGAATTACTGAATAATTCATCAGTAATTAAAGGTGAGTTGGTTTTGTTATTCCGAGCCAAAGTCTAGCTAGAACTCTTCCAGAGTCGATGTATCACCGATAGGAAGTCCCATTTCCTTAGCTTTCAGTATTCTCCTCATTATTTTCCCAGAGCGGGTTTTTGGCAGTTTGTCCATAAATTCTATTTCCCTGGGATATGCATGTCCGGCAAGATGTTTTCTTACTTGAAGGGACAGTTCCTGTTTAAGCTGGTCTGAATAGTTTTTATCCTGTACTTTATCCTGATATTTTTTTGTTAACACCACAAATGCTTTGATAATTTCACCTCTTAAAGAATCCGGTTTTCCTATTACGCCTGCTTCCACTACTGATGGATGTTCCACCAAAGCTGATTCCACCTCAAAAGGCCCGACTCTTTCTCCTGATGTTTTGATTACGTCATCAGCTCTCCCGATAAACCAAAAATATCCATCTTTATCTTTTAAACCTCTATCACCGGAAATATACCAATCATTAAGAAAATACGATTTGTATTTTTCAGGTCTTCTCCAGATAGTCTTCATCATAGAAGGCCAGCCTGGCTTTAAGGCAATATTACCTTCTTGCCCGGGTGGAAGCTCTTTCCCTTGATCGTCGACAATTCCTGCTGTTATTCCCGGAAATGGTTTACCCATAGAACCTATTTTTATATCCAAACACGGATAATTGGCAATGACGATTGCACCTGTCTCTGTCTGCCACCAGGTATCATGAAATGGTAAACCAAACGCTTGCAAACCCCATCTGATAGCTTCGGGATTCAACGGTTCACCTACTGATAATATATGCCGAAGAGATGAAAGATTATATTTTCTAACTAAATCAATTCCCTGAGCCATCAGCATACGGACAGCTGTTGGTGCCGTGTACCATACAGAGACTTTATATTTTTCTAAAATTTCATACCATTTGCTGGCGTCAAATCGTCCGCCGTATACCACCGATGCTACTCCGTTACTCCAGGATCCGAGAATTTCATAAGCAATACCAGTCACCCACCCGGGGTCTGCTGTACACCAGTAGGTATCTTCTTCGTGAAAATCCAATACATATTTTGCTGTGATATGTTCGGACAAAATAGCCAGATGACGGTGGACCACTCCTTTTGGTTTCCCGGTGGTTCCAGAAGTGTAAAGCATAAAGGCATAATCTTCCGGATTCATACGGTCAATATGCAATTCCGCAGACGAGTCGTTTATTTCTTTAAGCGAGGATTCATCGTCTATTAATACTAAGTGTTTTAGGTTTGGCAGTTTGTGCCGGATTTTTTCAACTCTTACAGCGAATTCTTTATCAGTTATCAATACTTTGGCGCCACTGTTTTCCAACCTGTCATAAAGAGCCTGTTCCTGGAAAGCTGAGAATAGGGTACCGGCAATTGCCCCGATTTTTAATATTCCTAAGAAAGCGATGTATAAATATGGATTTCTAGGCAGAAAGATAAATACCCTATCGCCTCTTTTCACACCTAATGCTTTTAGGAAATTCCCGAATTTATTTGATTTTTGGGACATTTCCTCAAATGTATATTTTTCCTGTTCTCCGTTTGGACCTTCATAATATAAGGCAATCTTATTTTTCCTTGGGGAATCCAGATGCCTGTCTATGGCGTTATATGCCGCATTTACCTTTCCGTTATCAAACCAGGTAAGTTCACTTTCAGATACATTTTTCCAGGAAAATTCCCTGTATGTTTTTTCGTAATTTTCTAAATTTGGAGTCTTCTTAAAATATTTTTTACTTTTCTTAAATTGATCTAACATTATTTATCACTCCTTCTTATGGAAAACTTTGAATCTAATTGTTTGATTCTCTCCACTACTCCCGTGTATTCCAGTTCTTCCATCGGAGCCATTGCTGCTCCGAAGAATCCCTGTTCTCTGATGCCATATGTCTTTTCTGACGCTTTATCTCTGATGGTATCCCAAAATGGCTGATCAAAAAGATCAATAGCTTCAGTGAATATACCATTATGGACACACATCCCTGCGGCGGTTACAATTGCCGGACCATCAAAAAATGATATGATTGCTCCCAACTTACATGGCATCAGTGCGACAATATGGCTGCCTCTGTCGCCTCCGGCTACAAAATGCGCTGTCGCATAAGGAGATAATAATTCTCCGGTTGAAGGAAATTGTTTTTGTGTTCTGACTATTGCGACAGGATCATCCTTACCTGTGTATTTACCTGCAATATTATGAAGCCGCGATGTTGAGACAACTGAGGCAATATCACCCGTTGCCCTGCTGGAAATAGATTCGATTACAAAATGCTCGGGGTCTCTTAATAAAACAGCTAAATCATAATATTCTTCTGGGACCTTTAAAGTAATTACTCTGTCACCTTTCGTATAATTCACATCCATTACCGTAAATTCGAAGCCTTTAGCCATGTCCGAGGCCAGTAGTAATCCGGCGTTATGAAAAGGATCTGCGAACCCTCTGAATAATGGATAGTTAAAAGCTCCCGGATCTGTTTTATCGCAGGCAAATAATACAAATGGTTCTGCCGGTCTTTCCTCAAATTCCATTTCACATGAACCTGGACCCATCCCTCTGACATTACCTGAGAAAGCATTTTTAAGAATATCCTGTCCTGCTCCGTATAAACCCTGTTCCTTGGCAACTTCTGTTCCCGCTACAAACGCATCGAAAGCAAGTTTATGTATATCAGAATAATTGACTCCATGAATGTGAGACATTAATATACCCGTATCATCTCCCGTATGAAAAATTTTATAGTCCAAAAGAAGTCTTTTACCCTCTTTTTTGACATGATTTTCAATTGTCTCAATAAGTCTTTTACTTGGAATTTCATGACCGCCTACTGATCCAACGTCTGCTTTTATAATTGATATAGTAATTTTCATAAATAATCTCCTTTTTTAGTAAATGATTATAAAACTAATTTCATTATAATTTATATTCAATATATTTTAAACCTTATGGATTTATTGGAAATTATTTGTCTCATATATATATTTTAATCGATTATATTTTGATACCCGTTCTCCACGGGCAGGAGCACCGAATTTTACGAAATCTGCGCCTGTTCCTACTGCCAAATCTGATATAAAATCATCATTTGTTTCGCCTGAACGGTGAGAAACGATTATTTTAAAATTCGCTTTTTTGGCTAATTTAATAACCTTAAGTGTTTCCGTCAAAGTACCGATTTGATTAACCTTGATTAAGATACTGTTACAGGATTTTTCTTTTATCGCTTTTTCTAAACGGTCTGTACTGGTGACTAAAAGGTCATCACCGATAATCAGGCATTTACCGCCAATTGTCCTTGTAAACCTGCTCCATCCACTCCAATCGTCTTCAGAGAAGGGATCTTCGAAGGAAAATAAATCATATTTCTTTTGCAAATCCAGTAAGTAATCAAGATATTCATCTTGACTTAAAGATTTATCATGACTGTTTACGCAATATTTATTTTTAGAAAAAAAGGTGGAAGAAGCCAGGTCCAATCCTAGGAAAATATCTTTATTCAAACGATATTTTGTTTTGTTTATTATTTTAATAATCGTGTCAAGTGCTTCTTCATTTGTAGTAAATTGAGGGGTAAAACCGCCTTCATCACCGACGGAAGTAATAAAATCTTGTGCTTTCAAATATTTTTTCAGAGTTTGATAAATCTCAACACCAGATGTTAAGGATTCTAAATATGTTTTATTTATACCAGGGACAATCAAGAACTCCTGAAAACTTAAATTCTTATTGCCGTGTAGTCCTCCATTAATAATGTTGAACATGGGAGTAACCTGATTTTTGAATATCCGGGAACTAAATAAACTATTTATGTATAAATAAAGTGGTTTATTTACGGTATTTGCAGCGGCCCTGGTACAGGCAAGCGAGACAGATAGTATAGCATTTGCACCAAGATTTCCTTTATTTATTGAACCGTCTAATTTTATCATTGATTCGTCAATTTTATTTTGATCCAGGACATCCGTACCAATCAAACTGGGTCCAATCAATTTACTTACATTGTGAACAGCTTTAAGTACCCCGTTTCCTGAATACCGGTTTATGTCTCCATCCCTGATTTCTGCGGCTTCATACCTGCCCTTAGATGCACCGGAAGGAACAGCGGCAGTACCGGTCTTATCCATATCTGTTGTTACTGTAGTTTCCAGTGTAGGATTACCCCGCGAATCTAAAATTTCTCTGCATTTAATTTCTTTTATCCTAGTCATTTTTTTGAACTAATTTTTTTTCAGCCTGAAAAACTGTTTCCCGAACGTGATCAATCGCATCCGGATTTACTGACATGGAAGTAATACCCCATTTGACTAATTTTTCGACCAGTTCCGGATAATCTGAAGGAGCCTGTCCGCATATTGAGGATGTTACCTTATATTTATGGCAGATTTTAATTACTCTCTCAATAGCCCAGATAACCGCCTCATTTCTTTCGTCGAATTCCGGTGCAACTTCAGTATTATCCCTATCTGTTCCCAGAATCAGCATCGTCAGGTCATTTGACCCAATCGAAACACCATCTATTCCAGCCTCACAAAATTTATCAAGCAGGATTACATTTGACGGTATTTCCACCATCATCCATAATTTAAATGATGATGATCTTGTTAGTGAACTGCCAGCGATAATTTTTTTCACCTCAACAAGTTCTCTTACGGTTCGGACGAATGGTAACATCAGCCAAAGATTCTTGAATCCGAATTTATTTCTGACTCTTTTGATAGTTTCAAGCTCTAATTCAAATACTTTAGGATCAGACATATATCTGTAAGCACCGCGATAGCCCAACATGGGGTTTGGTTCTTCCGGCTCATAATCTTTACCCCCGATAAGATTACGGTATTCGTTGGTCTTGAAATCAGTAGCCCTGTAAACCACAGGTCTGGGATTAAACGCCTGACAGAATTTTATCAGGTCTTCTGAGAGTTTATTTACAAAAATGTGACTTTTATGTTCTTTTATTAATTTTTTAGGGTGGGTTCCGATATCCGCGATCATAAATTCCGCCCGCAGAAGTCCTATTCCATCAGCATTCATCTTACCGACTTCCCGGGCTCTGTCCGGTGTAGCTAAATTTACATAAATCTTCGTGGCTGTTTTTACATCCCGGGATGCTTTCTTCTTAAAATATTCTGATTCCAGTTCACGAATTTTACCTGAAGATAATGCACCTTTATATATTTCCCCTTTTGAACCATTTACTGAGTAAATACTATCAACATGCATAGTTTTGGTCGCGTTATTGACACCAACAACTGCAGGAATTCCAAGTTCACGGCTGACGATAGCCGCATGAGATGTTCTACCGCCTCTTTCAGTCACTATAGCTACAGCTTTTTTCATGGCGGGGACAAAATCCGGATTGGTATACCTGGTAACGAGGATATCTCCTTTTGCTACTTTATGGATTTCAGCGGATGTAGATATAATTTTTGTCGATCCCGAGCCTATTCCGGGAGAAGCAGGGTCTCCTTTTAATATTAATTTTAAATCAGACGTTTCTACTTTTTTGGCAAATTCCTTGCTTTCCTTAGCCCCGTCTGTTTTTTTAATCGTGGTAATAGGTCTTGTCTGGACGATATAAATATTGTTTTTTTCTATCGCCCATTCGATATCTTGTGGGAAATAATAGTGTTTTTCCAGTTTTAATCCCAATTTTGCCACTTCTATTACCTGTTTGTCTGATATTTTCTGTTTTGAACCAAGGCTTTTATTCAGATTAACAATTCTGTTTTTACCACCAATTTTTGTCATTTTTTTAGCCTGATACGATATTTTTTTATTTTCAACAACTAAAGACTTTTTATTAATCTCGTGATGATCCGGATTTACCGAACCCTGAACGATAAGTTCTCCTAAGCCAAATATACTTTCTACAGTAATCCTGTTTTTATCATTAGTTACAGGATCTATAGTAAACATCACCCCGGATATGTCAGAAGTAATCATAAGCTGAACAACAACAGCAAGACCTACTTTCATATGGTCATATTTTTGCTCCTCACGGTAGAATATGGCTCTGGGAGTAAATAATGACGCCCAAGCTTCTCTTACTTTAAACACAAGAGAAGCCTCTCCGTGGACATTTAAATACGATGATTGCTGCCCGGCGAAGGAGGCTTCAGGAAGATCTTCTGCCGTAGCAGACGACCTGACCGCCACATATGGTTCCTTCATTATCGAAGAAATTTTCTGTACAACGGATTTTGACTTTTTGGTATTTATAACCAGGTTCAGATAAGCATGCGTGACTTCTCTGGCAATTTTTTCCGGTATTGGTTTGCCTATTATCAGTTTTTGGATATACTTGGCTGTTTCCTGAAGACTACGGGGATCCTTATATTGATAAATTTTTAAACGATCCCTGATGAGACTATCGATTTTTGATTCCTTGATAAAGTCGAAATAGGCATTTGATGTAACTACAAAACCATATGGTACGGGGATATCAGCTTTACACATCTCCCCTAAATTTGCCCCTTTGCCGCCTACACGTGCAATGTCATTTTTATCAATTTCGTCAAACCATGCGATGTATTGATTTTTCATAAGTTAAGTGAAAAAATAAATATTAATAATAATTAACCTATTTTAACTTCTCCTTAAAATAATTAACCCATGGAATATCAGCCGGATTGATCTGGTGCAGCATCCCTAGGTAAAAGGTAATGAAACTGCCAAGTTGTATCAGCTCAAAGATTTGAGCCAGTTTTGTTTTTGAAACTAAATTGATTTCAAATACCGGAATATTATTTTTTTGGATAACTTCTTTTGTCAATTCCATCCTTTTTTTAATTTTTTCCTCATATAACGGAGAATTAATCATCAAAAAGCATAAGTTGTCTTTATTTCCCTTAGGGAAACTTAAACCTTCCATCAGGTGGTGGTTGGCTTCAGGCAGTATAAAATAATTGGCAAAATGCTTGCTGGTTTCATTAAAGGGATTTCTGATTGCATGAATGGCACCTTCCAGGAAACCTGCCCCAATAATATTTATAATTCTATTTTCAAAAAATGTGGCGTACTGTTTTGCCGGACTCCCAGTTAGTCTGACTTGTTTGCTGTGCAAACTGTTTCTTGACTTGAGAAAAGTAATAGTGTCTTGCACGTCTTTATCAGAGACCTCGATGTAATTAAGCTTTTTCAAAATGGCTATCTGTCCCATCTGCATATATCCCTGTCCAAGCCGGGGTTGTTTCGACGGATTAAATTCAGCGTCAAATTTGTAAACAGGTTTATCTGCAGATTTTAATAATTTAAATAATTCTCCACCGTTGGAAATGCCTATAACCTCACTGTCAAATTGCAAGGCTTCCTTGATACAAGAAATTGTTTCCTCGGTATTTCCGGAATAACTGGCCGCGACTATTAAAACATTTTTCCGGATATACTTTGGCAGATGATAATCGCTGACAATATCTATAGGGATAGAAATTTTATCAGAATACAAACTTTTTATGATTCTTGCTCCATAGGAAGATCCTCCCATACCACAAAAAAGAATAGATGAAGCATGGCTGTAGGAGGATGGAATTTCTAATTCCTGTGCTGAATTCCAGGCATATGCACACTGATCGGGAAGGGAATATATAGAATCATAAGAAAAGCCTGTATTCAACTGATCTATCTTTTTAGTATCATCTAATAAATGCATACTTATATTATTTATTATAACTTATTATCAACTTCTTTACTTCCTTTAATTTTTCATCTAACAGATTTATATTGTCAGCCTCCAAATTAAGCCTTAATAAAGGCTCTGTTTTTGATGCCCTGAGATTAAACCACCAGTCTTTAAACCATACAGATAATCCGTCAATATGATCGATTGATTCAGCTTTGGAATAATAAGTCCCTATGCACTTTGATAATTTATTTGCATTTTTAACTTTAAAACTAATTTCCCCACTTGAGGGATATTTATCAAAAGTATCCCGAATCCTTGATAAAGGTTTACTGAATTTTGATAAGTATTCCAAAATAAGGAGTCCGGCGATAAGAGACGATTCGGCAAAGTAATTGTCCCTGAAATAAAAATGCCCTGAGTGCTCTCCGGCAAAAAGTGCTTTCTGCTGCTTCATGATTTCTTTGATAAACGAATGGCCTACCCTGACCCGTATGGGTTTACCTCCAAGCTTGGTAATTGTCTCCGGCACAATCCTGCCACAAGCTGTATTGAAAAGGACCGGAGCAGGACCATACTTTAATAAAAGCAGCTTGGCGATAATTGCAGTGGTAACCGTACCGGTAAGCGGTGTACCTGTTTCGTCAAGTACAAAAAGCCTGTCGGCATCCCCGTCTAAAGCAAAGCCGGCATCGGCATGTTGTTTGATAATTTCTCTTTGAAGATCTCTGATATTTTCTTTTTTTAAGGGATCAGGTAAATGGTGCGGAAAGGTACCATCAGGTTCAAAATACAGAGGAATAATTTCAAATGGAACGCGTCCGACCAGTTTCTCCCACGATATTCCACCCACTCCGTTTCCGGCATCTACAATCACTTTAAATGGCTTAATTTTGCTTAGATTGACAAATCCCAGGGCATGTGAAATCCAGGCGTCGATTACAGATAATTTTTTTATTTCTCCTTTTTTATTTACTTTTGGAAATTCCTGTTTTAGTGACAGATCTTTAATCTGGGGTAAACCGTAACTGCCATGTAGGGGTATAACTCCTTTGGTGACGATTTTAAGTCCATTATACTGTGCGGGATTATGTGAAGCAGTGATTATCACATTGCAGGGAAAATGATATTTACCAGAGGCAAAATAATGTATTTCCGTGGATATCAGACCTAAATTAGTAACATTTGACCCCTGATCTAAAATACCTTCTGTAAGAGCCTCAAATAATTTTAGAGAAGATGCTCTTGCGTCATAACCTACGGCGATTTCCGAAGCTTTGGTATACGAAGCTATAGATCTGCCTAATATATAGAACGTATTTTCATTTATATCCGTAGGATAAATACCTCTGATGTCGTAATCCCGAAAAATTCCAGGCTGGATATTAATTTTCATCAGTATGATAAAGTATGAAATGTGATATTACAATGCTAAAGGCTTAACAAAAAAATGTCAAGCAATTGTTCCAACGAGTAAGGAGACTGGCCGTTTTTTATTTTTATATCAATTGATAATAGCTGTCTATATGATATAAATAATTTTTTGAATGTAAAATTCCTTGCCTGTTTTAGAATTTTATGTATTTGCCAAGGCGCCATTTTAGAAAGACCCGGTTTACCTAAATCACTGGCGATCAAAAGAAGACGCCACTGTCTTACTATCATCGCAAAAATTACTTCAGTGCTTTTTTCCCTTATAAGGTCATGGAACATGGATATCAGCAAATTGGAATTTATGCATCCGATAGAGTCCAAAAATTTAAACAGCAAAGGAGGATAACTGCTGCATATGATTTTAGCATTGGGAAAATTTCTTGTTAAGGATTTTTTATCTATTTCCTTATTGTCCCAGAATATGATGAGATATTTATGCATGCGTGAATTGAGGTATTTAATCAGTTCTTCCTTCTCTTTCGTGATTTTATTTTTAAAGAAATTTTCTACAATAATTAGTTTCTCAGGGGCAAACAAGGAAATTGAATCGCCTGCGTTTATAAGATCGGAAATTGAGATATTTACTCCGTCCAGAGAAATAATCTCATGGTCGGGGAATTTTTCTTTTTCATCTGAAAGCAGCTTTCTGCTTCCGGCAACATCATTTCCGTGGATAAAAGTAATATTTGTTTTAATCATGATTCATTTCTCTGAACAACGTTTCCACTCTCCTTGAATCAATTCTCTTCCCCCTGTTTTTATGAGGAACCAGACTGCCGGAAAAAGATTTCGGGATATGTAGAAGTTCATGAATCAGAACCCGAGTTTTATCATCTGGCGATAAATGGTCAAAGTACTGAGACAGAACTTCAATAATATAGTAGGACGGTAAATTCAGCGCCTGTTGCCAGATTCTGGGAAAGCTCCATATTCTGGCTCTGGCTCTTGAAGAAGATCCGACACTTCTAAAACATATTATCCGCCTGTAGTCTATATGATCCAAAGACAGTTCATTTATGATTCTTTTCAGTTCTTTTTTTATATCATCAGCATTGTGCCATTCCATATGGAATGAATTATATCAGTATTTCCAGATTTAAGTTATTACTGTATAGGTCACCCACTTTTCGGACTCCAACTGTTTATGAATGTTACGGGCGACACATAACGAAGTGATGAATGTGGCCTCCGGTAATTGTACCACGATAAATATTTCGTTAACTTATCCTTGAAAG
>Ga0210016_1003861_pt1 | contig 13012 bp, 6 predicted proteins | sample CryGeyCG2014_300_FD_185454 | JGI IMG/M metagenome (GOLD analysis project Ga0210016, IMG submission 185454) | Groundwater microbial communities from aquifer - Crystal Geyser CG02_land_8/20/14_3.00 (SPAdes) (version 2) | ecosystem: Environmental > Aquatic > Deep subsurface > Groundwater | place... | reverse complement strand
GCCTGCCCACGCCAGCACGTACGCGACGATGGTCAAGTACCGGAATCGCCTGGTGCACTTCTACGCGGACGTTACCCTCGAGGAGATCTGGCAACTCATTCAGAACGAGTTGCCGGACTTCGAGATGTTCGTAGGCGACGTGGCCCGTTACGTGGCTGAACTCGACAGTGCGGAGACAACTGCGTAGGCGAGGTTGCGAGGCTTGAGCCGGGCGGTCAGAAGGGCGGATGCCGGTGGGGGAGCGCGGTCGCCGAACTGCGCTGGTACAGGGCGCCCACGCTCAACCCGCTGTTCGTGACGCCTGTCTGCTCCCCGTAGCCCGTGGCGACGGACTTGCAGTCCATCGAGAGCCGTACGAATCGACACAAAGGGAAGTGCAACCAACCATGGCCGACAAAGTGAAGCTCGGGATCGTCGGGACCGGCGGAATCGCTGGCTCCCACCTCAACGGGTACAGGAAGCTGTTAGACGCTGGCTACGACAAGTTTGAACTCGCGGCGCTATGCGATACCAATGAAGGGCGTCGCGCTGAGTTCGCCGCCAAAGTCAAAGACATGTTCGGCTGCCAGCCCGCCCAGTTCTCCTCCGTCGAGGAGATGGCCGCCGCCGGGGTTGTGCAGGCTGCTGACCTGTGCACGCCCCATGCGTTCCACCACACCACGGCGATTCCGTGCCTCGAGGCTGGCCTCGACGTGATGGTCGAGAAGCCCTGCGGGATCACGATCAAGGCCTCCGACCTGATCATGGAAGCCGCAGCGAAGACGGGCGCCCTCGTCGCGGTCGCCGAGCAGGTTCGCCGCGGCATCAAGGCTCGCGCAATGGACTGGGCTGTCAACCAGGCCAAGATGATCGGCGACATGCGCTTCTGGTCGGTCGTTGGCTTTTCGTCCTGGGACTTCGCCGCCGAGAACTACTCCGGCACCTACATGTGGCAGTGGCGGCTCCTGAAGCTCGCCAGTGGCGGCGGGATGCTGTTCGATGCCGGCGCGCACTTCGCCGACATGATGCTCCACCTCTTCGGGCCCGTTGACGAGGTCTTCGCGTGGACGCACACCTACCACGACATCAACATCAACCTGCCCGAGCTCGAGGAGCAGAAGATGGATGTCGAGGACACCTGGATGACCACCTGGAAATTCGCCAACGGCATCGTCGGTCAGTACTCCTGGTCCGTCGCGGCGCCCGGCGAGAGCGTTGCCACGCAGATCTTCTACGGCACCGAGGGCTCGGCCAGAGACCGCGGCGGCTGGATGCACACCTTCCAGAACGGCGGCGACCTCACCCTGGCCGATGGCAGCACCAAGTCGTACGAAGAGATCGAGCCGGAGTTCAAGGCCCAGCTCGACGAGGAGACCCGTGGGAAGCTCTTCCCCTGCGGCGTCGAAGACGACATCGCGTTGGAGTGCTGGGACTTCATCGACTCGGTGCTCAACCGGCGCAAGCCTGAGATCGACGCCGGCGACACCAAGCTCGCCAAGTCCATCTGCCTGGCAATCTACGAATCCGCCCTCGCTGGCTCGCCGGTCAAGGTCCAGGACGTCTTCGACGGCAAAGTCAGCGCGTATCAGGACCCGATCAACAAGTACTGGAGTATCTGAGCGCAGCCTCGCTCGGCGCAGATGGTCCCACGGATGTTAGCAGGCCCCACGGATGACAGGGCGACCCAAAGCATCCGTGGGGCTCTGCCGTTCTCCGTGTCCTCTCCGCTCGTGGGCGGTCTCGACCATTCCCGACTCCTGACCGAATGACAGCCGCAAGCTCTATCCAGACGCAGCCCACTGCTACTGCGCGCAGGCCTATCACGGCCCGCGCCGTCCTCCTGGGTCTGGTACTGATTCCGCTCAACGCCTACTGGGTCATCCTGGCGGAACTGCGCTGGTACATGGTGCTCACGCTCAACCCGCTGTTCGTGACGCCAGTGTGCTTCCTGCTGGTGCTGTTGGGCGTCAACACCCTGATTCGCTGGGTGCGGCCGCAATCTGCCCTCAGTGTGAGCGAACTGCTGACGGTGTACGTGATGCTGGCGATCTCGTGCACTGTCGCCACCCACGATTACGTCATCAACCTGATGAGTATCATCGGGTGGGGGCAGTGGTTCGCGACGCCGGAGAACCAGTGGGAGCAGACGCTGTTCCCGCACCTGCCGCACTGGGCGCTGATGTGGGATGAGTCGGCCCTGGAGCAGTACTTCGAGGGTGGCGGCAGTCCGTACGCCCCGGGCGCCTTGACGCCGTGGATCCGGCCGCTGTCGGTCTGGATCGGGTTCATGCTGGTATCGTTCGGGGTGATGTTCTGTCTGAACGCCCTGGTGCGCAAGGCGTGGACGGAAGACACGCGGCTGAGCTTTCCCTCCGTCCGCCTGCCGACGGCCATGCTGGGACTGGAGATACCGCACTTCTTTCGGTCGAGGCTCATGTGGCTGGGCGCGCTGATCCCGCTGCTCAGCGGCACGCTGAACGGGCTTGCCATTCTCCACCCCAACGTGATGCACTTCCAGACTCGGGCGCGGTGGCATGTGTTTGTCACCCCGCCCTGGAACCGCATCGGTTCCGTGCCCACCTCGTACTACCCCTTCGCCGTGGGGCTGGGGTACTTCGTGCCCCTGGACGTGCTCTTCTCGTGCTGGTTCTTCTACCTGTTCATGAAGGCGCAGCGGGTGTTGGGCAACTACTGGGGCTTGGCGCAGCTCCCCGAATTCCCCCACGAGACGGAGCAGAGCATCGGCGCCTGGACCACCTACGGGGTGCTCATCCTCTATGTCACGCGGCACCACTGGCGGCGCGTGTTCGCCAGCCTCTTCCGTAGTGCCTCTGCAGAAGACCGCAACGAACTGATCCCGCAACGCGTTGCGCTCCTCGGGGCGGGCGTCGGCATGGCGCTCCTGATCGCGTTCTGGCAAGTCATCGGGATGTCGCTGCTGCCGGCGATCATCTCGGTTGGGCTGTACTTCTTGTTGTCGCTGTGCATCACCCGCGTCCGCGCTGAGGCGGCGAGCCAGCACACGGTGTGGGACTTGGAGCCGATGCGCGTCCTGCCGCTTCTCGGAACCCGGCTCCTGTCGAAGGGCACCCTCATGGGCGCGGGGCTGAGCCACTGGTTCTGGCGGCTGAACCGCAGCCACGCCATGCCGACGCAGCTCGAGGCGCTCAAGATCGGCCACGATGCCGGGCTGACGCCGCGCCACCTGGCGCTCCCCATCGTCCTCGCAACCGTCGCCGCTTGCATTGCCGGCCCGTGGGCCTGCCTGCACGTGGGCTACACCGAGGGCATGGCCGCCAAGTGCATCGGCTTCGCGCAGTGGACCGGCACCGAGACCTTCAACTGGCTGCAGACAATGACGACCGTCGGCCGGCCGCTGGAGTGGCCGCGGCTGTTCGCTGTCGCCGGGGCCTCGGCGTTCACACTCGTGCTCTGGGTGCTGCGCAACCGGTACACTTGGCTTGGCTTCCACGCTCTTGGCTACTGCGCCGGTCCAGGGCTGATTTGGGTGTGGTTCCCATTCCTCCTGGCCTGGGTCGCCAAGGGACTGATCCTGCGCTACGGCGGGCAGGAGACGTACCGCCGCATGATCCCCTTCTTCCTGGGTCTCGTTCTGGGCGACTACGTCATCGGCTCAATCTGGGCGATCCTCAGCCCACTGCTGAACTACCAGGGGTACCAGATCTTCCATTGAGCGCGGGTGGTGCCACGTCTGTGGTTCCGTTCGCCGGTCCCCTCGCCATACTGTAGGGTGGTCGCCTCTGCGGGCAACTCCCTCCCGATCAGGAGACAGGAATGCCACTCTCAGCTTGGATGTCATGGGAAGGCGGCGTTGATCTCGTCGGCGCCACCAGCCCCGAGGCTCAGCAGCCGAACGTGATCGTGCACGTTGCGCGACTCGTCCACACCCCGGCCGGCTCCGCCCCGGCCGGCATGCTCCTGTACCACCCCCCCCCGAGAGCCCGCCGGTGTGCGCCGGGTTCGTCTCGCCAGACCCCGTCGTCGGCGCGTACTTTGGGCCGAACGTCTTCGCAGGGACGCCCTTCGAGGGCCTGCCGGTAGTGACCGCAGAGATTGAGGTATACTCGCGAAGGTTAGGAATACACCAAAGCTATTGCACAAGTTCGACGCCTCTGCGTGCACAGCAGTGTGTTGGGTGCTCACCACACGCCCCCGGGTGAAGTTCTGCGAACTTCCACTTCGGTGTATTCCTAACCTTCGCGAGTATAGCTTGAAGGTCAACGGGCAGCCATTGACGGTGGTAGCGCTGCCCGGGATGGACTCGGTGTGGGCACCCACAGGCGTCTACGCGCGGTAGCCGCAGAACCAATTTCCGTCTATCCGGCGCCATCGGGGCGCTGGCAGGGAGTGACGAGCCAAGTGTCGCACCAGTGTATCCCGTCACACCGCCAACCACGCCGGCCTCACACGGGCGTCAAACCGGATTCTCGAAGGAACCGCCCATGCCGATTGCCACACTCACAGGGCTCTTCTCGACGCTGACGCTTTGCGCACTCGCGGGCGCCCAAGAGGGTGACGTGCTCGCGCCGGGCGCCACGGTGCAGAAGCTCGTTAGCGACTGCAAGTTCACCGAGGGGCCTGTGTGCGACGCCGAAGGCAACGTGTTCTTCACCGACCAGCCCAACGACCGCATTCTGAAGTGGAGCGTCGACGGCAAGCTGTCCACCTTCCTGCAGCCGTGCGGCCGGTCCAACGGGTTGTGCTTTGACGGCAATGGCAACCTGTGGGCGTGCGCCGACGAGAAGAACGAGCTATGGTGCATCGCTCCCAGCGGCAAGGCGACTGTGGTCGTGAAGGGCTATCGGGGCAAGTTACTGAACGGCCCCAACGACGTGTGGCTCGCTCCTGACGGTGGTCTCTACTTCACTGACCCGCTGTACAAACGCCCGTACTGGAACCGCGGCCCCATGGAGCAGGAAGTGCAGGGCGTCTACTACCTCGCCGCCGACCACGAGACGCTCCGCCGCGTCATCGACGATCTCGCCCAACCCAACGGGATCATCGGCACGGCCGACGGGAAAACGCTCTACGTCGCCGACATCGGCGCCGGGAAGACCTACGTTTACGACCGGCAACCCGAGGGCACCCTCGCCAATCGCCGCCTGTTCTGTGACCTGGGGTCCGACGGCATGACAATCGACGACGAAGGCAACGTCTACCTCACCGGCAAAGGCGTGACCGTCTTCGACAAGTCCGGCAAACGGGTTGAGCAGATCGCCGTGCCCGAGGGCTGGACGGCCAATGTCTGCTTTGGCGGGGCAGCTCGCCGGACGCTGTTCATCACCGCGGGGACGGCGCTGTATTCGGTTCGCACGCGGGTCAAGGGCGTCGGGAGTCAGTGAAGCGGCCGCGGGTCGGGGCCCCCTTCTTCTTCCTTTCGTCTTGCGTCCTTTCCCTTTACGGGAGTTGATGCGAGCATTAGCGCAGTGGGTGCCACGGGAGTTCCCAAACTCGACGGGTTTCTTTGGCGGGTCTACCGGGGCTGGCGCGGTCTCCGTCGGGGCGGCCTCACCGCTGCCTGTCGCAGAAGGCGGGGTTCTTCCAGTAGCGCAGGTGAGGCGTCCGGCGCCTTGCCGCGTGCCCCGGCAGGAGAGCCGGCATCCGCCTTGGAGGATCAGCAATGGCAGAACGATCAGCCGAACAACCTACCGAGCGCCAGATCCCGCTCTGGCCCGGCGAGCCGCCGGACTCCGCGCCCGGCGACAGCTTCCGGCCGTGGCTGGAGCCGTACCCCGTCGAGACCGACAAACCACGCGGTGCAGTGCTCATCTGCCCCGGCGGCGGATACGGCGGCCGGGCGCCGCATGAAGGGGCGCCCATCGCAAAGCGGCTGAATGAAGCCGGTCTCCACGGGTTTGTCGTGCAGTACCGGGTGGCGCCGAATCGACATCCGGCGCCGTTGATGGACGCGCTCCGGGCGCTGCGGATCGTTCGGCACCGGGCCGCAGAGTGGAATGTCGACCCCCATCGGCTGGCGATCCTCGGCTTCTCCGCCGGCGGCCACCTCGCCGGTAGCGCCGGCGTTCACTACAACGTGCTCCCCGTCAGAGCCGACGACGAGATTGACCGCGAGAGCAGCCGGCCCGACGCGCTGGTCCTGTGCTACGCCGTGCTTTCCTCCGGCAAACTCGGCCACCGCGGCTCCTTCCACAACCTGCTCGGAGACGACCAGTCGCCAGAGTTGCTCCACCTGATGTCGTTGGAGACGCAAGTCACCAAGGAGACGCCGCCTACGTTTCTCTGGCACACCGTCGCCGATGCTGGCGTGCCGGTGGAGAACAGCCTGCTCTTTGCGCAGGCGCTACGGGACCACGGGGTGTCGTTCGAGATGCACCTCTATCCCGACGGGCAACACGGGCTCGGGCTTGCGCCTGGAGACCCGCATGTGGCCACCTGGGCAGAATTGTGCGGCCAGTGGCTGCAGGGCAGAGGGTGGTAGAAGGACGGCAGACGGCGAAGGGCGAACGCTGACCAGCCAACCCTCAACGTCGAACCCTCAACATCGAACACTCAACATCGAACACCCAACATCGAACACTCAACATCGAACACTCAACATCGAACACCCAATATCGAACACTCAACGTCGAACACTCAACATCGAACACTCAACATCGAACACTCAACATTGAACCCTCAACATTGAACCCTCAACGTCGAACCCTCAACGTCGAACCCTCAACGTCGAACACCCAGTCTACCGGCTTGCGGTGACCCTTCACCAGTCACCACCTGCCACTGAGGAGACGCTGGTCATGCTTGCTGCGAAGATCATCCTTGACAAGGACTTCACCCTCGGCGAGGTCGATCCGCGGCTGTTCGGCGGATTCGTCGAGCACCTGGGCCGGTGCGTCTATGGCGGGATGTACGAACCGGATCACCTCTCGGCGGATGAGAACGGCTTCCGCACCGACGTGCTGGAGCTGGTACGTGAACTGGACATGCCGGTCATGCGGTACCCGGGCGGCAACTTCGTCTCGGGCTACGACTGGGAGGAGGGCGTCGGGCCACGGGACCAACGGCCTACCCGGCTGGACCTCGCCTGGCAGAGCACCGAGACGAACCAGTTCGGCACGGACGAGTTTGTGCAGTGGTGCCGCAAGGCGAACAGCGAACCGATGCTCGCCGTCAACCTCGGCACGCGCGGGCCGGAGGAAGCCCGCAACCTGGTCGAGTACTGCAATCACCCCGGCGGCAGCGCCTGGAGCGATCTTCGGCGGAAGCACGGCTTTGCGCAACCGCACTGCGTGAAGCTCTGGTGCCTCGGCAACGAGATGGACGGGCCGTGGCAGATGGGGCACAAGACGGCGGCCGAGTACGGCCGCGTTGCGTGCGAAGCAGCAAAGCTGATGAAGTGGACGGACCCGTCGCTGGAACTGGTTGTCTGCGGTTCCAGCAACGGCGGCATGCCGACCTTCGCCGCGTGGGAAGCGGAGGTGCTGGAGCACACGCTGGATCACGTGGACTACCTGTCGATCCACACCTACTACGGCAATGCCGATGGCGACACGCCCAGCTTTCTCGCTCGCCCCGAGCAGATGAGTGACTTCATCGACCAGGTGGTCGCCACGGCTGACTACGTGTCTGCGAAACGCAAGTCGCGCAAGCGGCTCATGCTGTCATTCGACGAGTGGAACGTCTGGTACCATTCGCACGGCGACCGAGAGAAGCGGAACATCCGGCCTTGGGACAGCGCGCCACCGTTGCTTGAGGACGCCTACACGATGGAGGACGCGCTGGTCGTCGGCGGCATGTTGATCTCGCTGCTGAACCACTGCGACCGCGTGAAGATCGGCTGCCTCGCGCAGGTGGTCAACGTGATCGCAGCCATCATGACACAGCCGGGCGGCCCGGCGTGGCGGCAGACGATCTTCCATCCGTTCGCCCACGTGTCGAAGCACGGCCGCGGCACCGTCCTCCGGCAGGTTGCGGAGTCGTCGTACTACGACTGCAAGGACCGCGCTGCCGTCCCCCATCTGACCAGCGCCTGCGTGCTCGACCCCGACACCGGCGGCGTCACGCTCTTCGCCGTCAACCGCAGCCTCGACAGCCGGCTCAAGCTGACAGTCGACTTGCGGGCCTTCGCTGCGCTCCACGTTGACGAGTGGACGACGCTGCGGCACAGCGACCTGCTGGCCGAGAACACCTGTGCAGCGCCAAACAAGGTGCAGCCGGCCGTGGCCACCGGCGCGGGCGTGGACGACAGAGTGTTGACGGCTGTGCTGGAGGCGGCGTCGTGGAATGTGATCCGGCTGACGCCCGCCAAGTGATTTGGCAACTCGGCAACGGGCTCGGTTGCGGGCCGGCGTTCGTCAGCGGGCTGCAGGCGGGTACTGCCTCTCGAAGGCTTGCCGCATCCTGCCGAGGGTTCTGTCCAGCGTCGCTCGGGCCGCGCCGAACCTGTCCGGGAACGCCGTCGCCAACCGACCGGCAACGTCTTCCGCGTGCCGCAGGTAGAGACTCGCCAGATACCGTGAGTGGGGCGTGTCGAGCATCTGGTCGAAGCGTTCGGTCACCGGGTTATGGCCCGTGCCCTTGCCGTAGACCAGCATGCCGGGGAACAACTCGACGAGGTCCCTGAGCACCTGGCGCTGCTCCGGCGTCTCGCCGACGTGGAGGATCGCCTGTCCGATCGAGCGCGCGGGGTCGTAGTCGCGGGGATTGAAGGCGTAGTCGAGACAGGTCAGCAGCGGCATGCGGTTGAGCTCGCTCTCCGAGTGCAGCGGGTTGGACATGTAGCCGTAGCAGACTTCACCGAGGGCCGGGTCGCGGCCGGTCACCGGGCCGAGATGCAGCGTCGGGTTGCCGTCGTTGACCGGGTAGTTGTCCCAGAGAATCAGGCGGTGCTGGCAGCGGGCGCGGTAGGCCTCGGCTGCTTCCCGCGTGACCTGCGGCGTCACCACCGCGTCGCCCGTCCAGAACAGGAAAACGTCCGGGTGCAAGTCCGTCGCGAGGGTCTCCAGGTACGGCGCCTGGCTACCCGAGCCGTCGCCCCAATAGAGGGTGGGGCAGAAGATCAACCGGGCTTCGGGATCGTTGGCACGGAGTCGCTGCAAGATCCCGTTCACGACCCGCGCCTGCCCCGCGGCGTCGATTCCCTGGCTGATGTCGTCGAGGCAGACCGAGAACCACTTCATGCCCTTGGACTGGAACCACTGGTAGTGTTGCCACAGGGCGTCGAGGTCATCCGCCTTGCCGTAGTCCAGCGGCCGGCTGCTGCTCAGGTTGGGGTTCATGCTGAGGCAGAGGCCGACTCCTCGCTCCTGACAGGCGCGCAGCAGCTCCAGATACGCTTGCCGCTTCTTCTCTGGCAGCGGCAGCCACCAAGCGTTGCGCTCCGGCCACTCCGGGTAGCCTTCGAGGTTCCACATCGACCCGTAGCAGAGCATCAGGAAGTTCCCGCCGTGCTCGGCCAGCGTCGGCAGCTCCGCCAGATACTGCCCGGGCAGCCACATCCAGCCCTTGGTCCCGCGCAACGCAAAGCCGGGTTCTCGCCCGGCCGGCAATGGTGTCGGCAACGGCAGCTCTGTCTCCGGGAGTTCGACGAAGAAGTCCTGCTCGATCTTCGGGCGCCGGTCCAGCGGCAGGTCCCGCGGCCCCAGCATAGCCCGCGCCACCATGAACCATGGCGGTTGGCCGAGCGCGCCGGTCGTTTCGGTGTTCTCGATCCGCAACTCGTTCGCGCCTGCACGTAGCACTCCCTCGGGCACGCTGAACTTCGCCCAGCGGAATTGGGCGGAGGGGAACCCATTCGGACCGGCGAAGAGCGGCGTACCGTTCAGCGCGAGGTCGATCCGACACTGTCCGCCGACATCGTTGTTGCAGCCGAGGAGGTGCAGGAACATGGGCGCGTCCGGTACTGCCGCGAGGATGCGCTTCGCCGTCATTGTGGCGAACCGGCCCGTCGGCTTGGCGGATACGTGGTTCACGTGGCGTTCGCCGTACTGCGTCGAGCCGAACTGCGTCTGCGCCCCACCAACGAGGTCGGTGCCTTTGAGGTCGACGAGGGGGCGTTCGCCTTTGGGCTGCGCGCTGGCGGCAGCAGCACTACACACGAGGCAAGCCGCGACGAGCCACAGAACTCGGTGCCGAGGTGTAGGGGCCGCTGCTTGCTTGCCGGTACGCGGAGAGTGCAAGGTGATCGTCATCGCTGGGTTGCCGCGCGCAGCGCACCGGAGTACGTCTCCGGTCGCGTCGATGGCCGCTGTCCAAGAGTCGCGCTTGCACAGACTCCCGCAGCCGCTCCCCAATACGCCGCGTACACATGCTGGTACACGGCTTGGCGCTTCTGTTCGTGCAGCCTGGAGGTGTAGCACTTGGGCAGGTCGTCGAGCGTGTCCCGAATGGCGACCTGCACGGCCGCCCTTGACTGCTGTCGTTTGCGCCAGTCTAGCACGAGTTGCCGTGCCTTCAGCCGCTCCAACAACTCCCGCGCCACCCGCTTGACGCGCGCCCGTTGCCGTGGGCCAAGGTCAAGCTTCGGATCAGTCAGCAGGTCGAACACAGCAAGCTCGTCATCGGAAAGCCCTTCGCGCTGTGCGCGCTGTTCCTCCTCGGTCAACTCCTGGGCGAACCCGATCAGCCGGTTCAGCCACTCTTCGACGTTCACGCTGCCGGCATTGTACTCCTCGATCATCTTCCCGAAGCGCTCCGTCCAGTTCATCCGCGACCGGTTCACGCGAAGCATGTCGGCGAGCTTCCGGTCGATCATCCCGCGGAGCTTCTCGGCTTCGGTTCGCTTCCTCCCGCGCTGCATCTTTGCCTTCAGTGCCTCGAAGTCCACCTTGCTCAGGTCAACGAGGGGGTCCGTGTCGGAATCGGAATCGCGGATGACGAAGGGCGTCGGCGCAATGGAGTCGTCGAGGATGCCATCAACTGCCTGCATCACTTTGGAGATGTCGGGGGGCGGGAGGAGTGACCGCAGCTTCTTCACCAGCACGTCAAGCAGAGCGCATCTCGGCGCAACTTGGTTGGCGACGGGGTCGGGCAACACCGCCTTGTAGAGATTGCCGACGTCGGTCGCCAGGGCCGTGAAGCGCTTCTTCGTATCTGTATCGACCAGGATTGCCTCAACCGCCTCGTCAAGCAGGGCGACTCGGTCGAATCCTGCCGCCGCCTGTATTCCGTCCAGGTCGATGCCAAGCCCTGCGCAGAACTCCTCGACTCGCCCGAGCGCCTGCTTCAGCGCCTCGACCAACTCCGACTTGTCGGCGACCGGCGTCTCTCCCTCGTCCACACCGCCACCTGACGCGGAACCGTACAGCGCCAACGCCTTCTGCAGGTTGCGGAACACGCCGACGTAGTCCACGATCAACCCGTTCTGCTTGTCGCCGAACACCCGGTTCGCCCGGGCGATGGTCTGCATGAGCGTGTGGTTACGCATCGGCTTGTCGAGGTAGATGGTCGAGCAGCACGGCACGTCGAAGCCGGTCATCCACATGGCGCAGACGAACACGATTCGGAACGGGTCGTCGGGGTCCTTGAACTTGGTGTCCAGGTCCTCCTTGAGCATCCGCTGTCGGTGCGGCCGAATGTCAGCCCCCTTTCGCCCGCACTCCCGAATCTCGCCTTGCGACTGCGACACGACCACCGCCATGTCAGTCTCTTCCAGGTAGGCGAGCCGCGACTGCAGTTGCCCCGCGCGTTCTTCAGGCGCCGCGGCGGCTTCCACGCGGAGCCGGTCGAGGGACTTCGCCCACTCCCGCCGCACCTTGTCATGCATCCGCACAGCCGTCGCCTTGTCGATGCAGACCACCATGGCTTTGCCCTGGAAGCCCCGCCCCAGGAAGTGCTTCACCAAGTCAGCAGCGAGGGTGTCCAATCGCTCGTCGCGGGTGATCAGGTGGTACTCGCGGGCGAACTCGCGTTCCAGCTTGGCTTCCTGATCGTCATCCAACTCGGTCTCTTCGACGACCCGGGCGATGTCTTCCGTCAGCTTGTCGTTGGTCAACTGCAACTCGGGGATGCGGTTCTCGTAGTAGAGCGGCACCGTCGCCTTGTCGTCCACCGACTCCTTGAAGTTGTAGATACTGACGTAGTCGCCGAAGACCTCCCGCGTCTTCTCCTCGCCGGCCAGCAGCGGCGTGCCGGTGAAGGCGAGGAACGCCGCGTTCGGCAGTGCCGTGCGCATGTTCAGCGCCAGCGTGTCGTACTGCGTGCGATGCGCCTCGTCGGTCATGACGATGATGTCCGAGCGCTCCGAGAGCACGGGGTGCTTCTTCCCCTTCGGCGTGCCGAACTTGTGGATGAGCGTGAAGACGTAGCGATGATCTTCGGTCAGCAGCCGGCGCAGATGGGCGGAGCTGGAGGCGTGGGCCTGCTTCTCGGTGACGGCGCCCGTGTTCGCGAACTTCCGGTAGATCTGCTCGTCCAGCTCCTTGCCGTCAGTCACGACCACGAAGGTCCAGTTGCCCGGCAGCTTCCGCAGCACCTTCTGCGCGAAGAACACCATGGACACGCTCTTGCCGCTGCCCTGCGTGTGCCAGAACACGCCGAGCCGCCCGCGGTTCTCGCCGAGTTGTGCGAGCGCGTCTAACGCGTTCCGCACGCCATGGTACTGGTGGCACTTGGCGATCAGCTTGATCAGCCCGCCCTTGCTCTCCTCGAACAACGTGAAGTTCTCGACCAAGTCCAGCAGCCGCGCCGGCTCGCAGGCGCCCCGCAGCATCGTCTCCAGGGAGATGACGCCCTCTTCCGTCTCGTCGTCGATCTTCGCCCAGTCAGAGAAGTGGTCCCACTGCCCGGTCACGCTGCCCAGCTTGCTCTGGCTGCCGTTGGACAGGACGATCAGACCGTTGTACCAGAACAGGTGCGGGACCGTGTCGCGGTAGTCGAGGAGGTTGCCCCGGTAGGCATCTTCCACCGGCTCGCCGGGCGCCTTCAGTTCCACGAACACCAGCGGCAGCCCGTTGACGAACCAGATCAGGTCCGGCCGCCGCGTGTACATGTCGCCGGTGACCCAGAACTGCGAGCAAAGCAGAAAGCCGTTGTTCGTCGGCTCGTCCCAGTCGAT
>Ga0210016_1003855_pt1 | contig 13022 bp, 13 predicted proteins | sample CryGeyCG2014_300_FD_185454 | JGI IMG/M metagenome (GOLD analysis project Ga0210016, IMG submission 185454) | Groundwater microbial communities from aquifer - Crystal Geyser CG02_land_8/20/14_3.00 (SPAdes) (version 2) | ecosystem: Environmental > Aquatic > Deep subsurface > Groundwater | place... | reverse complement strand
ATTTGTTTTGTCAAAGATAATAATGTGGCTAATTTTTTAGCCCAAGTTATTAAATTTAAAAAAGGCCCGATTAAAGATATTAAAAATCAAAAAGTTTTAGGCGAGCACCATGGTTTGCAATTATATACCATTGGTCAACGCCAAGCGATTGGCATTGGTGGCACCGGACCATTTTATGTGGTTAAATTAGATTTAGCGAATAATACTTTGTGGGCAACGAATAACCCTAAAGATTCAGCGTTGTTCTCTGATTCTTTAATGGCTACAAATGTTCATTGGATTTCTGGACAAAAACCACGATTGCCGTTTAAGTGTCAAGCACGAATTCGTTACGGCCACAAAACTGCGAATTGCGTTGTAAATGATAACCGGGGAGTGTATTTTGTAAAATTTTCCAAACCCCAGCGAGCGATTACTCCGGGCCAATCTATTGTTTTTTATGGCATGCGCCATGAAATGTTGGGCGGCGGAATTATAAATTAATTTTCAATTTGCGCTCAAGCGCTAAATTAGCTATAATAATTAATAAGAAAGGAGAGTGAAATAAATGTCAGTAGATATAAATAATCAACAACCTTCACCGGAGTTAGAAAAAGCTCAACGGATAGAAAACGAGGCAAAGAAAGCGAGAATCAAACAAGAGATTATTGATATAGACAAGCAAATTCAGCATTTACAGCAACACAAAAAAGACTTGGAAAATGAATTAAGCGTTTTACCGCGTTAAATATGATGACATCGCAAGAATTAAGAAAAAAGTTTTTGGATTTTTTTGTGCAAAAAGGCCACAAAATGATTTCATCCGCCCCCTTGGTGCCGGAAAATGATCCGACAGTGCTTTTTACGACGGCCGGCATGCATCCTTTAGTGCCGTATTTATTAGGCCAGCCGCACGCCTTAGGCCAACGGCTTTGTAGCTCGCAAAAATGTATTCGTACTGGCGATATTGACGATGTGGGCGACAATACTCATTTAACTTTTTTTGAAATGTTAGGCAATTGGTCGCTCGGTGATTATTTTAAACGAGAGGCGATTGAATGGAGTTTTGATTTTTTAACTAAAGAACTGGGTATACCACTTGAGCGATTGGCTTTTTCAGTATTTAAAGGCGAGCCTGAAAATAATATTTCGTGTGACGAGGAGGCGGCGGATATCTGGCAAAAACTTGGAGTGTTAGTTAAGCGCATTGCTTATTTAGGTCGTGAAGATAATTGGTGGGGGCCAGCGGGCCAGACTGGACCGTGTGGTCCGGATACCGAGATGTTTTATTGGACTGGTGAAGATCCGGCGCCGCAAAAATTTAATCCATTTGATAAGCACTGGGTTGAGGTTTGGAATAATGTTTTTATGGAATACAATAAAAAAATCAAAAATCAAAAATCAAAAATCAAAAAGACAAATAAAGACTCAAAAATAAAAATAGACTATGAGTTCATCCCCCTAAAGCAGAAAAATGTAGACACGGGTATGGGACTGGAAAGAACGCTGGCAGTGTTGAATGGTAAAAGTAATGTTTATGAAACGGACTTGTTCACGCCAATAATAAACGAAATCAAAAATCAAATATCAAAAATCAAAAACATAAATCAAAATTCAAAAATTGACGAAATCAAGGCGCAAAGAATTATTGCTGACCATATTAAGGCGGCTACGTTTATTCTATCCGAAGGCGTGGCGCCAGCGAATACAGAGCGTGGTTATGTTGCGCGACGTTTAATTAGAAGGGCGATTAGATACGGTAAAATTTTAGGCATTGAGCAAGAATTTATGCCAAAAATCGCCCAAGCAGTAATTCAAATTTATCAAGATGTTTATCCTGAGGTTAAAAATAATCAACAATTTATTTTTAATGAATTAGAAAAAGAAGAAATTAAATTTAGAAAAACTTTAGAGCGAGGGTTAAAAGAATTAGATAAATTAGACAAGGTAGATGCTGAAAAAGCATTTTTTATCTATCAAACTTATGGTTTTCCCTTAGAAATGATTCAAGAAGAATTAGCTAAAAAGGCGTTGGCAGTGGATGCGGTTGGGTTTCAAGCGCAAGTTAAAAAGCATCAAGAACTTTCTCGGAGCGCTTCGGCCGGCAAGTTTAAATCCGGTTTGACAGATCACTCGCAAGCCACTGTAAAATTACATACAGCCGCGCATTTGTTGCATCAGGCATTGCGGCAAGTTTTAGGCGATAAAGTTCATCAAGCTGGATCTAATATTACATCCGAACGTTTGCGTTTTGATTTTTCGTATTCACAAAAATTGACTGACGCGGAAATGGCGCAAATTGAGAAAATTGTGAATGAGCAAATCCAAATGGACTTGCCGGTTAAGTGCGAAACGATGCCTTATCAACAAGCAATTGATTCGGGTGCTTTGGCATTTTTTAAAGATCGTTATCCTGAAAAAGTTAATGTTTATTCTATTGGGAAGTTTTCTCGCGAAGTTTGCGCTGGGCCGCATATTAAACATCTTGACGAGCTGGGGAAATTTAAAATTTTAAAACAAGAATCCGTGGGCGCGAACCTGCGGCGTATTAAGGCGATTTTGGAATGAGAATGGCCGGGCGGGATTCGTTTTCTTGCTGTCATTCCGGCCGCCGAGCCCGCACCGAGCACGGTCGAAGTGCCGGAATCCACGGCGTGGATGCCGAAATGAATTCAGCATGACAACGGAGTCCGGAATGACAAACGTAGATTGATTTCTAAAATTACATTGTTAAAAACTCCTCTGTTGCCAGAGGTCGTTTTTTTTGGTAGAATAAGGAAGTTCTATGACACAAGATGATTCAATACAAAAGGAGGATTCGCGGGCTAGTGGTGAGCTATTTTTAGTTTTAGATTTAGGTGTTGACATTTTGCAAGCGGGACTGGCTACATACAATAAACAAGACGAAAAAGCAGCTATTTTAAAATATGAGCAAGATTTGACGCCACAAGATTCTTTTCAAAAAGATTTTTGTTTTGATGAGCAAAAAATATTCAGCACACTTATCGCGTTAATTAGCAAGCTTGATGCCGGCCTTAAAAATAAAGTTAGCCATTGCTTTTTAGCGGCGCCCGCCAGTTATTTAGCCGGTCGTGTTTTTAATTTTAATTTCCAACGCCAAGATCCACAGACCGCGATTGATTTGCGAGAATTAGAAAATGTTTTTATAAAAACTACTTTTCAAATTAAAGATAAGATTAAAGAGGATATAAAACAAAGAATTAGCGGTGTCAGTATTCATCTTGTGGACGGGCATTTATTAAATTTAAAAATTGATGGATATCCAGTATCGAACCCGGAGGATCTTACTGGTCAACAAATAGCAGGACAAATTTTTTATATTTATACTACAGAAGATTGTTGGCAACATTGGCAAAAATTAATTGAGCTTTTACATTGTCGGGAAGTTTTTTTAATGCCACGTTTTTGGTCATTGCTTCAAACTTTGCCAGTTGATAGGGGTATCATTATTGATGTTGGTTATCAGCAAACGGAAATCTCTTTAAAAAGACAGAATCTTTTGGTCGGTCAATCATCCTTTAATATCGGTAGTGTGTCTTTTGACTATGTCCTAACTGAGGCATTGGGTATTGGTTTGAGTGAGGCAAGAGAAATCAAATCGAGATACTTGGCGTATAGTTTGAGCAATCAAGCTCAAAATCGTTTTACGGAAATTTTTAAACCAGTACGCCAAAGTTGGTTGCAGGGTGTAGTTGTTGCTTTGCAAGGTTTATCGCCAAACGCGATTTTGCCAGAGAAAATTTTCATCACGGGTAGCGATGATTCACCAATCGATTTGATTGGTGATTTGAAAAATGTTTTATTAACCGAAAAATTATCTTTTTTAGATAAAAATCGTTTGACGATTGAAAGCTTGGGGGCTCGGGTTGCGACGCAAGACAAAGAGCAAGATGCGTCTCAAAATAAAGGGCAGAAAGTCGTTTTGTCTAGTTTGTGCCAAATAGCGCTTAGCTTTTTTAAAAATACTTCGCCGATTGCAAGAATTTTAAAAAAATCTATAAAGTTAGCCCATTAATTTTTAAATTTATGGCCACACAATTTTTTGTTAATCAGGATCAAGATGTGATTTCGGTTATTCATCGTTTAATGTCTGCTAGTGTCAGGGAAATTATTTTACAAATTCCGCCTGACGCTAAAATTGCTAAAGAGGCGATTAGTTTACGTATTTTAAAAAGAGAAACGCAAAAAATGGACAAAGATATTAAGGTATCAAGCTCTGATAAGCGCATATTGAAGTTAGCTAAAGAGGCGGGCTTTAAAACAATCGACAAGATTCCTGCTGCGGATTTTGAGGTGCCGATAAAATTAAACAAATTAACGCCTTTGGGCGCTATCCCGCAAGAATCAAACTCTTTCGTTGATTTTATCTCTGGTCCAAGCAACTCGTCTGTTAATACCGATAAAATAGATTCTCCGGCAATAGCCCAAATTAAACAAAGATCACGTCGGTCGAATATCAATAATGATTTAGCCAAAGCAAGGTCGCGAATGCCAATTACGAAAATTGTTTACGCGTTTGTGGCAATTTGCGTTTTCTTAGGATTAGCCGCGGCTTACTTGATTTTACCGCGCGTCACTGTCGAGGTGTTACCAAAATCTGAAACTGTAAATTTTGATTTAGAGGTTGTGGCCGATCCGCAAGTCACTCAGTCAGATTTGGTTTTGAATAAGATCCCAGGTCAGATGGTTAAAATTACCCAGAGAAAAACTCAAGAGCTCGATGCCAGCCAAACTGTCGCTGTTGATAGCAAGGCCCAGGGTAAAATTACTATTTATAATAATTTCAGCACTCAAGAGCAAGCATTAGTGGCAACAACTCGTTTTATCCCGCAAGGAAGCCAGTTAATTTTTAGAACCAAGCAAAAGATTATTGTGCCATCAGCCAAGATGGTTAATGGGAAATTAGAGCCGGCTTCCGTGGAGGCAGATATAGAGGCAGACCAATTTGGGCTTGAATATAATATAGAACCTGCTACGTGGAATATCCCTGGTTTTGCGGGGTCTCCGAAATATGAGGGTTTTTACGCTAAATCACTTACGGCGATGGCAGGCGGTAATCGTAAGGGGGAGGGGAAGGTTGCTTCCACAGAAGAATTATCTCAAGCCAAAGAGCAGGTAAATGCCGCCTTGCAAGAAGACGCTCAAGCGGAATTAGCGAAAAAAATTCCTAGCAATTTGAAGTTTTTTGATAAGTGTCAACGTAAGGAGCTGGCGAGGATAGAAGTAGAAAAAAATCCAGACAATTCAGGAAAGTTTTTGGTTAACGGAGAATTACAAGTGGAAGCCGTGATTTTCGATCTAAACGATTTAAAGATTTTAATTGAAAAAAACGTAATGACTAAAATTTCTGATCAGAAAAAATCTTTGCCAGAAAGTCAAATTATTAATTATTTAGATTGCGAAGTTGATTCAGAAAATGAATATGCGAAATTTAGGATAAATACGGAAGAAAGAGTTGACTCTTTAATAGACGAAGTTGTTTTGCGTCGTGATTTAGCCGGAAAAAACGCTAATGACCTACAGCAGTATTTCACTAATAACACGGCGGTTGACAGGGTGCGAGTAACCTTTTGGCCTTTTTGGGTAAAGAAAGCACCCAATAATCCGCAATCTTTAAAGCTAAAAATCGTTCAAGCACTTGACTAAAAGAATTACTTTTGTTATATTTTTAGTGGATATTACTTATCCAATTTTTTGTTATCGTCTAACAAATGGCTAATAATAATCAGAAACAAACTCATCAAGGAATTGTTATTGAAAGTCTGCCGAGCACCACTTTTCGGGTCCGCTTAGAAAATAATCAGGAAATTTTGGCTTATTTGTCGGGTAAGATGCGTTTGAATTTTATTCGAATTTTGCCGGGGGATAAGGTAAAGGTTGAAATGAGCCCTTATGATACAACTAAGGGGAGGATTGTTTATCGTGAAAAATAGTATCGGTTTTTAGTACGCCCACCTTCACTAAAGCTTTGGCGGGTAAATAGTTTGTAGTTTGTGGTCTGAAAAAGATTATTAACTAAAAACTAGAAACTAAAAACTATCAATCGATGAAAGTACGCGCTTCCGTGAAAAAAATTTGTCCTAAATGTAAGGTGATCCGTCGCAAGGGGCGCGTGCGGGTAGTTTGTGAAATCAAAAAACACAAGCAAAGACAAGGATAGGCTAAAATTTTCAATTCTCAATTTTTAATTTCTAAATATGAATTGCGTATTGGAAACTATAAAATTATAGCATTGAAAATTGTTTAAAAATTAAAAATTAGAAATTTTAAGTAATTATGGCTCGAATTGCTGGAGTTAATCTCCCTGACAATAAAAGAATTGAAACCGCTTTAACCTATATTTACGGCATAGGCCCGTCTTTGGCGCAAAAAATCTTGGGGGTTGTCAAAATTGATCCAAACATCAGGGTTAATGTTTTGCCAATAGATGATTTAAACCGGTTGCGTGATTATGTAGAGAAAAATTTTAAAATAGAAGGTGTTTTACGTCAGGAAAAATCTTTTAATATTAAACGGCTTCGCGATATTGGCTCTTATAGAGGGATTCGTCATAGTCGGGGGTTGCCGGTTCGCGGGCAACAAACAAAGACAAACTCACGAACTATTCGGGGGAATGTGCGTCGGACAGTTGGCAGTGGGCGCAAGGCATCAGCGGAAAAAACCTAATGATTTTCTTGGTTGAAATTTGTAGTTTGTAATTTGGAATTTTTAGCGCGGCAAATTTTATGGGGAAAAAAAGAATTTATCAAAAAACAGAAGAAGAGGTTTTAAAAGAAACCGAAAAACAGCAAAAAGCTCAAAACAAAGCAACGGGTTTAGTGTCCGCTAAAAATGTTAAAGTGGTAGAGGGTTGTGCTTTTGTTCAAGCGACCTATAACAATACAATTGTCAGTTTGACTGATGCCGTGGGCAATCTGTTAGCTTGGTCAAGCGCGGGATCCTTAGGATTTAAAGGCCCTAAAAAAGCTACGCCGTTCGCGGCTGCTAAGGTATCTGAGACCGTTATATCTAAGGTGAAAACCCGTGGTTTGGCGAAGATTAAAATTTATGTTAAGGGGATTGGTAGTGGTCGCGAATCCGCGGTTAGAACATTGGCTAATTCTGGTATGGAGATATTATTAATTAAAGATGTGACGCCAGCACCGCATAATGGTTGCCGGCCGCCTAAGCCGCGTCGTGTTTAAAGGGGAAAAATACAATAACCTAACCCCCCATCCAGACTTCTTCCAGTGAGCAGGGGTAAGAGATATAAGAATATGATTATTGATCAATGTAAAAGATGCCGTCGTTTACGCCAAAAACTTTTTTTAAAAGGCGAGCGTTGTTTTTCGCAAAAATGCGCTATTATTCGTAAACCTTATCCGCCAGGTTTTAAAAGTAAGCGCCGTTTTGGATCGTTGTCAGAGTATGGTCGGCAATTGGTTGAAAAACAAAAAATTAAGGCGTTATATGGTCTTAGCGAGCGTCAATTAAAAAATTATTTTAAAAAAGCAATTTTAAAAAAGGGACAACAAGGCCCGTCAGATGTTTTATTGTCTTTGTTGGAAGGGAGAATGGACAGCGTGATTTTTAATTTGGGTTGGTCATCTTCAAGACGCCAAGCCAGACAAATCGTTAATCATGGCTTGATTTTGGTCAACGGCAAAACAGCGAAAATCCCATCACAACAGATCAAAGTGGAGGATGCTTTGCGAATAAAAAAAATTAAAAGCTATCTATTTAAGGACCTAGATCAGCGTTTAAAAACAAAAAAATCACCTTCTTGGTTATCTTTAGATAAAGACGGCGTATCTGCTAAGGTGATTAAACTGCCAGTATTCGGTGAATTGGAGGTAAATGTTGATATGCCATTAATCATTGAATATTTTTCTAAATAATTTTTAAACTGAATCAACAACTATGCTCGAAAAATTTATTTTCAAGCGAGCGAGCGAGATAAAAGAGAAATCATTTTATTTCCGAGCGAGCGCAGAAAATACAGGGTTAACTTTTATTTTTTAGGCAGTTGTCTATTCCTAAAATTATGTTTATTCCAATCAATCTTCCGCAACAACCCAAGATAGTAAAAAAGCAGGGGAATCTATCAATTTTTGAAATCAAGGGTTACCATCCTGGTTACGGCCTAACCATTGGTAACGCTTTACGCCGTACGCTACTTGATTCATTGCCGGGAGCGGCGATTATTTCCGCTAAAATTGATGGAGTCAATCATGAGTTTGCTACGCTTCCTCATGTGATGGAGAGTGTAGTCCAAATTATCCTTAGCTTAAAACAAATCCGTTTGAAAATGTATGGAGAGGGACCGCAGAAAATGACCTTAGACGTTCGCGGGATACGCCAAGTTACAGCTGCTGACATTAAGACGCCTTCTTCAATTGAAATCACCACGCCGAATGTGCCGATTGCCACGTTAACGCACAAGAATGCCCGTTTGACAATTGAATTTGAAGTTGATAGCGGTTTAGGATACGTGCCAGCGGAAAAAATTCAAAAGGAAAAATTAGCAGTCGGGCTTATGGTTTTAGACGCTATTTTTACGCCGATTAAACGAGTTAATTTTAGCGTTGAACAAATGAGAGTTGGTGAGCACACTGATTATGATTTATTGCGTTTAGAAATAGAAACAGATGGCACAATGACTCCAGAAGATGCTTTAAAGCAGGTATCAGCTATTTTGGTTGATCAATTTAAAATCTTTAGTGAATTTGAGAGCGAACAAAAAGATGGGAAATCCATCAAAATAGCCAAAGTAAAAAAGAATATCAAGGATAAGGACAAGGAAACAGTTAAGATAGAAGATAAAAAAACCATTAAGCAGGATTTAGCTAATATTAAAATTGAAGATTTAAAATTGCCAACTAAGATTATTAGTGTTTTACAAGAAGCTGGCATCAAAACAGCCGCGGGTCTAGCACAACGCAAAGCAGAGACCCTCGTGGAATTACCGGGCATTGGAGCGAGGTCGTTACAAGATATTAAAAGGGTTTTGGGCCGGCTAGGCTTAACGTTAAAATAGAGTTATCTTTGTCGTTCAGTGTCATTCCCGCGAATGCGGGAATGACACTATAAAGATATTCTCAAAAAGTTTAATGAGACACCAATCTAACAAAAAAATTCTATCATTAAGATACGATCAAAGGAGATCCCTGCTAAAATCCTTAGCCCAATCTTTAATTTTACATGAAAAATTAACTACCACAGAAACCAAGGCTAAAACGATTAAACCGATAGTGGAAAAAATGATAACGCGGGCTAAGAAACAAGACATATCAGCTATTAGATTGTTAAGGCGTTCTTTAAGCGAAGTCGCGGTAAAGAAATTAATGAAATTGGCCCAGCGTTATGCTTTGCGGCCGGGTGGTTATTTGCATTTGGTTAAATTACCGTCGCGCTTGCAAGACGCGGCACCGCAGGCCTTAATTACATTCACAGAATAATTTTTTTATGTCTGAAACCAAACCACAAATTATTGATGCTAAGAATCAAATTCTAGGGCGTCTGGCGACAAAAATCGCGGTGATTTTGCGCGGCAAAGATCGGGTGGATTTTCAGCCGCATATTTTATTTAGGAATAAGGTCGTGGTGATCAATACCGACAAGGTCAAGGTGACTGCCAAAAAATTAGATCAAAAAAAATATCAAGGTCATTCTGGCTATTCAGGCGGTTTTAAAGAAAAAACCTTACGCGAGTTGATGGAACAAGATTCGCGTCAAGCCGTTCGCAAGGCGGTTTTTGGCATGTTGCCTGTTAATAAATTGCGTGCCAAAATGCTAAATAATTTAAAACTTTATCACGGGGAAAAGACTATTTAATTTTTATTATGCCTATTAAAAAAATAATTCAAAACAAAAAAGTAGTAGCGCCAAAAAAACCGGTGAAGGTTGCTGTTAAAAAAGTTGTTGCCAAGAAAAAAGTTGTTGCCAAAATACTCAAGCCCAAGCCAAAAACATATTGGGAAGCAGTGGGCCGGCGTAAGGAAGCAGTGGCGCGGGTGCGGCTTTATACGGCTAAATTAGAGGAACGAGAAGGCGGTGATATCGTAGTTAATGATAAGCCGTATAAAGAATATTTTCCTACTTTAAATTTACAAAAAGTTGCTGAATCCCCTCTGGGCCGTTTGCGATCTTTGAATCGGTTTCGGGCAACAGTTAAAGTTTCTGGCGGGGGTATATCTGGTCAAGCCGGCGCCGTGAAGTTTGGTTTATCGCGGGCTTTGGTAAAATTTAATCTTGATTTTCGTAAAAAATTAAAACGGTCAGGATTTTTGCGCCGCGATTCTCGAATGGTAGAGCGCAAGCATTATGGCCTTAACAAAGCGCGCCGCGCGCCACAGTGGAGTAAGCGGTAGGATTGCATATTTTAAATTTCAGATTTTAAATTTAAAATTAAAGACTATAACTAAAAATCTGCCTTCGGGCAGATTTTTACTTGACAAGGTTTTTTTATCTGATAGAATGTATAGGCCGATACAGAGGCAGAGATAAGTCCTTTGACAATTGAATACGGTAAGGACGAAATGTTTGGCAGACAAACATTTCGATTTTGTGTAGTTGTCCTTAGTGCCTATTTCTTCTGCGAGGCAAAACCGAGCAGTTTAGAAATAGAGCACCCCTCACTTTTCTAAAAGTGAGGGGTTAGTATCTGTTAGATTTTTAGCGCTACTTTGTAGCTTGAAAATCTGGATACTTATTAAGAGTTTGATCCTGGCTTCCGCCTTCGTTTTACTTCGTAAAACTTCGGCGGACAAGCGAAGTGTTTTTGACACCTCGCGAAATGCCAAGATTGTAATTCTATTCTATTAAGAGTTTGATCCTGGCTCAGGATGAACGCTGGCGGCGTGGATAAGGCATGCAAGTCGAACGAGCTTTTGACCGCAAGGTTGAAAGCGAGTGGCGAACGAGTTAGTAATGCGTAGATACATACAATTAACTTGGGCATAACTAGCCGAAAGGTTAGCTAATTCTCGATGGTCTCATAATTTATTTTATGAGTAAAGGAGGTTGGATCTCAGAGTTCGGATTTCGGACATTAAGCGTCTGACATCTGATATCTGAGATCTGACCTCTGGTTAATGAATGGTCTGCGTCCTATCAGCTTGTTGGTGAGGTAATGGCTCACCAAGGCGATGACGGGTAGGGGGCGTGAGAGCGCGACCCCCAACGATGGCACTGCGATACGGGCCATACTCCTACGGGAGGCTGCAGTCGAGAATCTTTCGCAATGGGGGAAACCCTGACGAAGCGACGCCGCGTGCAGGAAGAAGCTTTTCGGAGTGTAAACTGCTTTTATAGGGAAACAAATCGTGCTTCACTATTGTTCAGCATCTTAATTTTCTAATTCTTAATTTCTAATTTCTAAACAATTTCTATTGAACTAATTCTTAATTTCTAAATGTAATTCGCGCACTAAAAATTAAAAAATTATAACATTGAGATTGATTAAAAATTGAAAATTAAGAATTAGAAATTTGAGTGGCGAGTGATAGCGAGGCACGATTGAGGGTACCCTAGGAATAAGGGGTCACAAAACTCGTGCCAGCAGTGGCGGTAATACGAGTGCCCCGAGCGTTGTCCGGAATTACTGGGCGTAAAGGGTCTGTAGGGGGCTTTAATAGTCGGGTGTCAAAGACCGGGGCCTAACTCCGGGAATGCATCCGAAACGTTAAGGCTAGAGCTTATCAGAGGTCTGAAGAACTCACGGTGTAGGGGTGAAATCCGTTGATATCGTGGGGAATACCAAAGGCGAAGGCATCAGACTGGGATAGAGCTGACCCTGAAAGACGAAAGCGTGGGGAGCGAATGGGATTAGATACCCCAGTAGTCCACGCCCTAAACGATGATGACTAGGCATTCGGAGCATCGACCCTTTGGGTGCCGAAGCTAACGCGTTAAGTCATCCGCCTGGGAAGTACGGCCGCAAGGCTAAAACTCAAAGGAATAGACGGGGGCTCGCACAAGCGGTGGAGCGTCTGGTTTAATTCGACGATAAACGAGAAACCTTACCGAGGATTGACATTGCTATGAAAGTCCGTGGAAACATGGACCCTCCTCAAGGACATAGCAACAGGTGCTGCATGGTTGTCGTCAGTTTGTGCCGTGAGGTGCTCCCTTAATTGGGGAAACAAGCGCAACCCCTAGACTACGTTATATGTGTCGTAGTCGACTGCCCGCGTACAGTGGGAGGAAGGCGGGGATGACGTCAAATCAGCATGGCCTTTTGATGCCTCGGGCGACACAGGCGCTACAATGGCCGGTACAATGGGTTGCTAAGCCGTAAGGTGGAGCTAATCCCATCAAAACCGGTCTCAGTTCGGACTGGGGTCTGCAATTCGACCCCACGAAGCTGGAATCGCTAGTAATCGCGGATCATCACGCCGCGGTGAATACGTTCTCGAGCCTTGTACTCACCGCCCGTCACGTCAGTGAAGCCGGGGGTGCCCGAAATCTCTCTTTATGGGGGCCTAAGGCAAATTCGGTAACAAGGACGAAGTCGTAACAAGGCATCGGTAGCGGAAGCTGTCGATGGATCACCTCCTTTCTATTTTTATTTTCTTGATCGTCATCCTGAACTTGTTTCAGGATCCAGATACGGATCCCGAGTCGAGTTCAGGGTGGCGTTGATTGAGAATAAAGGAGTGTCGATTGTAATTGATTTATGAGAATTCTTAAATCAATGCAGGGTATTTGTCGAAAAGCCCTATAAATTTCGACTACAATCGCTAAGGACAACTACACAGAATACTAATTTTAAATTTAAAATTTGAGATTTTAGATTTATTATAAAAGACAAACCTTACCTACTAAAAGGCATTTTACCCCTAAAAACACTTGACCCCGTTAAAGATAGAATAATTTTGTTTTTTAGGTTAATAATGCCGTAAAATTTCTAACGGGGCTTGACAAAAAAATCAAATGGTGATATAATACGGGGGTAAGATAAGTTTGAGCAGTATTCAGGTTGCTCTCCACTTCCGATTTCTTTTGAGATGAATGGATTTTCATCTATAATTTTACCCGCGAGA
>Ga0210016_1003853_pt1 | contig 13026 bp, 8 predicted proteins | sample CryGeyCG2014_300_FD_185454 | JGI IMG/M metagenome (GOLD analysis project Ga0210016, IMG submission 185454) | Groundwater microbial communities from aquifer - Crystal Geyser CG02_land_8/20/14_3.00 (SPAdes) (version 2) | ecosystem: Environmental > Aquatic > Deep subsurface > Groundwater | place... | reverse complement strand
GGTCGGCCAGGCCGATGTCTTCCCCGGCCAGGATGATGAGACGGCGCAGGATGAAGCGCGGGTCCTCGCCCGCGTAGATCATCTTGGCCAGCCAGTAGAGGGCCGCGTCCGGGTCCGAGCCGCGCACGGACTTGATGAAGGCCGAGACCGTGTCGTAATGGGCGTCGCCGTCCTTGTCATAAAGCACGGCGCGGCGCTGGATGGATTCCTGGGCCACATCCAGGGTGATGTGAATGTCGCCGTTCACATCTGGAGATGTGGACTCCACAGCTAACTCAAGCGCGTTGAGGGCGTTGCGGGCGTCGCCGCCGGCCACGTCAATCAGGTGCTGGCGGGCGTCCGGGTCGAGGGCGATGCGTCGCGTCGCGTAACCGCGCTCAGGGTCCGCCAGGGCGCGATCCAGGATCAAGCCGGTCTGTTCCTCGGCCAGAGGAAAAAGCTGAAAAACGCGCGAGCGCGAGACCAGCGCGCCGATAACTTCGAAATACGGGTTCTCGGTGGTCGCGCCGATCAGTACGAACGTGCCGTTCTCGACGTGCGGCAGGAGCGCATCCTGCTGCGCCTTGTTCCAACGATGGACTTCGTCCACGAACAGGATGGTTTTCTTCTGGTACAGGCGGCGGCGCTCGAGGGCGGCGTCAATCACATCCCGGAGTTCGGCTTTGCCAGCTAATACCGCCGAGAGCGTCTCGAAATGGGACTTGGTCTGGTTGGCGATGACCATGGCCAGCGTGGTCTTACCGGTGCCGGGCGGGCCCCACAGGATGATGGACGAGAAGAGCCGGTCGGCCTGGATGGCGCGGCGCAGGAGCTTGCCCGGCCCGACGATGTGTTCCTGGCCAACGAATTCGTCGAGGGTGCGCGGGCGCATCCGGGCGGCCAGGGGCGCCTCGCTTTTCATGCGTTCCTGCATGGCATGGGTGAAGAGATCCATGCCCCCATTATACCTGTATGGCGTAAGGAACCCATTTTCTCCGAGAAAACGGGTTCCTGTAGAGTCTATTCCAGCGGCAGCTCGAACTGTTGACCCGGTTGAGGCGGGATTTTGCCGTTTTGGTTGCCAAGAGCGCAACCACTTTCGGTGGCTGCGCCGACGCGTTTCAAGTCGGCGACAGCGATGCGCGCCAGCGAAGCCACCTTGTCGCCTTCTTTGACATCCATCATGTGGATGCCGCGCGTGGCGCGCCCGGCCTGTTTCACATCCCCGACTTTCATGCGCAAGACGATGCCGTTGGCTGAAATGAGAGTCAAGTCGTCGGCGGCCTGGACGACGCGCGCCGCAGTGATGATACCCACTTTACCGAGAGCTTTCTTGTCAATCGTCTGGACGCCGCCCGTGGCGCGGCCCTTGACAGGATACTCACTCAAAGGCGTCCGTTTGCCGTAGCCCTCGACCGTGACCAGCACCAGTTCGCCGCCCGGCTCGACCACGTCCATACTAGCAACCTTGTCTTTTCCGCTCAGGCGGATGCCCGTCACGCCGGCCGCGCTGCGTCCCATGAGCCGAACCTCGTCTTCGCAAAAGCGCAAGGCTTGTCCCTGCTCGGTGATCAGGATGACATCGTTTTTACCGGAGGTCAGCCTGGCCCAGCCGAGTTCATCGCCTTCTTCGAGGTTGATGGCAATAATACCTGATGGCCTCACGGCAGCTAATTCGGAGAGGGCCATGCGCTTCATGCGTCCATTGCGCGTGGCCAGGGTGATGTTTTCTGACAATTCAAAATTGGGTACCGCCACGGCCGCGGTGATGATCTCGCCCGGCTCGAGTGAGAGCACGTTTACCAACGGAATGCCCTTAGTCGTCCGGCGCGAAGCATTCGTTGTCCCGGCGTCCGGGATTTGGTAGACCTTTTCGGCGTAGACCTTGCCCCGGTCAGAGAAGAACAGCATGGTCTCCAGTGAACGCGCCGGGATGAGGGTCAGCACTTCGTCTTCTTCTTTCGTGGCGTGACCAGTCACGCCGCGTCCGCCCACGCCCTGCGAACGGTAGGCCGTCGCGGCCACGCGTTTGACGTAGCCCATAGCGGTGATGCTGATCAGGACGGCTTCATCCGGCACCAGGTCCGCTTCGCTCAAGTCTTCGCTGGCATCCGGGGCAATGTGCGTGCGGCGTTCATCGCCATATTTTTCGGACAGTTCACGCATGTCTTCCTTGATAAGCTCCAGGATCTTCTTCGGGTGCGCCAGCAAGTCTTCCAGATGGGCAATCTGTTCTTTGACCTGCTTGTATTCATCCTCGATCTTCTGGCGCTCCAGTGCAGCCAGGCGGCGCAATTGCATGTCCAAGATGGCCTGCGCCTGTAACTCACTCAGCTTGAAGCGCTTTATCAGGCGATCTTTGGCTACCTCGGCATCCGGGGATTCTTTGATGGTCTGGATGACGGTGTCCAGGTTGTTCAGCGCTATCGTCAGGCCTTCAAGGATGTGGGCGCGCGCACGCGCCTTTTCCAGTTCGAACTGTGTGCGGCGGGTGATGACCGTCTGGCGGTGCTCGATGAAAATCAGCAGAGCCTTCTTGAGCGGCAGCAGGTGTGGCTCGTTGCGCCCCGTTTCATCGGCGACCAGGGCCAGCATCTGCACGCCGAACGTGGATTGCAGCGGCGTGTACTTGTAAAGCTGGTTGAGCACCTTCTTCGGTTGAGCGCCGCGCTTGAGTTCGATGACGATGCTCATGCCGCGCCGGTCGGATTCGTCCCGCAGGTCGGAAATGGCGTCAATCCGCTCATTGCGGGCCAGGTCAGCGATGCGTTCGATCAGGCTGGATTTGTTGACTTGATAGGGAATCTCGGTGATGACGATGCGGTGCCGGTTGCCGGACATCTCCTCGACGTGGGCCAGGCCGCGCAGGACGATGCGTCCCCTACCGGACCCGTAGGCCTGGTCAATGCCCTCCTTGCCGACGATCACCCCCCCGGTCGGGAAATCCGGCCCTGGGATGAACTTCATCAAAAACTCGATTGGGATGTCGTCAATTGTGTCGTAGTTGTTGATGAGGTAAATAATGGCAGCCGATAGTTCTTTCAGGTTATGGGGGGGGATATTGGTCGCCATGCCGACGGCAATGCCGGACGAGCCATTGAGCAGCAGGTTGGGCAGGCGGGAAGGGAGGACGGTCGGCTCTTGTAGCGAGCCATCGAAGTTTTCCGTGAAGCCGACCGTGTCTTTTTCGATGTCGGCCAGCATCTCCTCGGCCATCTTGTGCAGGCGCGCCTCGGTGTAGCGCATGGCGGCCGGGGCGTCGCCGTCCACCGAGCCGAAGTTGCCCTGCCCATCTACCAACATGTAACGCATCGAGAAATCCTGTGCCATGCGCGCCATGGCCTCGTAGACCGCCGAGTCGCCGTGCGGGTGATATTTGCCCAGCACCTCGCCCACGATACGAGCTGACTTCTTATAAGCGGAGTTCGAGCGGATGCCCATATCGTGCATGGCGTACAGGATGCGCCGGTGGACGGGCTTGAGTCCGTCGCGCGCATCCGGCAGGGCGCGGGCGACGATGACGGACATGGCGTAATCCAGATACGCGCTGCGCATCTGGTCGTCAATATCTACTTGTTCGACGGTGCCGATGATTTGCTTGAGCGGAGCATTCGTTGTCACGGGTTCCAGGGTCTGGCCGGTGGGTTCGGGTTCCATAAAATTTCCTTTAACCACGAAGGGCACGAAGGAACCCCTTTGCCTGCACTTGCGCAGGTACAAGTGTGATCCTTTGTGTCCGTAGTGTTTGAATGAATGAATGAGCGCAGGGATTATACCGCAGCCATCTGCTATCCGCCATTCGCTATTTGCCGACTATGGTATAATCTCGCTTGCTTGATCGGGGTGTGGCTCAGTTTGGCTAGAGCACGCGGTTCGGGACCGCGAGGTCGGCGGTTCAAATCCGCCCGCCCCGACAGATAAAAAATACCCTCGTTAGGCGAGGCGGCTGTGTGGGACACAGGCCATTGCCCCGAAACGTCGAAAGACGCCAAGGGGTAAACCAGGCTGGGCCGGCTTAAGGCCCCGCTCAAAGTGGCTGGGAAAGTGGTTGCGCTCTTAGCAACCATGGAAATCCCTACGACGCACAGTGCCAAAGCTCCACCAGGAGGTAACCAACGGCAATTGCCGCCGGTTATGATTGAATGTGTCTGCCTCCTGGATAATGGTAGGGAACGGCCCTACCATAACTGACAGGAGGCTTCTCTTTATCCCCGTGCCGTGGCCTAAGTTCCTATCCGAAAACCTTCCGGAACGCGGACTTTAGTCCGCAATGCAGAGCAGACTGAAGTCTGCATTCCGTTATTCGGATAGGCTCTAAAAGTCAAATCCAACCTCACGGGTGTAGGAAGGAGGTGATTGCATGGACGCTGATGATAGTTCTCTTAATAACCCTGACACGTTTTGGCGGAAGAAGGTGCTCTGCTGCTGGCTGTCCTCGCGCGTCTATGTTGTTGCCTCCGTCGGGCCGGCGGGGGATTAGTGGTAGCCAATGGCTACCATGGTTGCCAAGAACGCAACCACCTTAGCAAAAGGATTACCGGATTTTCTTGATAGCACGCCTCACCCGGGCTTTGCTCTGAGAGGCATAGCCTGTAAAGTTTGATGACGCCGCCATCCGCTGGTCAGAATGGCGGCTTTTGCTGCCTGATTTCTTGAAATCATCATGAGAGGTGTCGTATGGCTTTCTTGAGTGAAATGCTCGGCAGACCGGTAACCGATATAGACGGCAAATTGATCGGGACGCTGAAAGATGTGATCGCGAAACAGATGCAAGAGTTCCCGCATCCCTTGATCCAGGCTATTCTTGTAAGCAGAAAGGGCGAGACCCTGACGGTTAATTATTCGGCAGTGGCTTCGCTGATGTCACCGGTCATCACGTTGATGAAGCGCGTGGAAGACCTTCGTCCCTATCTTGGGCACGAGGAGGATATTTTCTTGAGCCGGGATGTGTTGGATAAGCAGATCATTGATACGGATGGGGCGCGCGTGGTGCGCGTCAACGACGTAGAGCTGATGCGGGTGAATGGCACAATCTACGTCGGCAACGTGGACATTGGGGCTGCAGGCATCCTGCGAAGGGTCGGGTTGGCGCGGGCGGCGAGGTGGCTAAAGCTGCGACCGAACCCGATCTCCTGGAACAATGCCGAGCTGCTACGCCGCGACCAGTCCATGCGCCTGCGTGTGCCTGTTGAAAAGATACACGAGCTGCATCCGGCCGACGTGGCCGAGATCCTCAGCGACTTGAATAAATTAGAAAGCGGTCAATTCCTGGCCGCGCTGGATGTCGAACACCTGGCCGATGCCCTTGAGGAGATCGAGCCTAAATTCCAGGCAAGCCTGATTGAGAGTATGCCCGATGAGAAGGTAGCGGATGTGCTTGAGGAGATGGAACCGGACGAGGCGGCTGACCTGTTGGCTGATCTACCTAAAGAGCGCAAGGAAGACCTGCTGGCTCTGATGGAGAAGGACGAGGCCGAGGACGTCCGCAAGCTGCTGGCCTACCCGGAGGATTCAGCCGGCGGAATCATGACCACAGAATATGCCGCCATTTCTCCGAATCTGACGGCAGCGGGCGCTATCAAGGCGCTGCGCGGCATGGCCGATGAAGTCGAGACCATGTTCTACGTTTACGTGACCGATGAGGAGGATCATCTTCTTGGCGTGTTTTCGCTGAACAATCTCATCTTTGCCAGTCCGGGAGCGATGGTGAAAGACTTTATGGCCGAGCGGGTCATCACCGTCAACCTGACCGACGATCAGGGGACCGTCGCCCAGACCGTCGCCAAGTATGATCTGCTGGCCGTCCCTGTAGTGGACGAGCAGAACCGCCTGCATGGCATCGTCACGGCTGACGACGCCCTGGATAAATTCATTCCAACTGCCTGGAAGAAACAGCTACCCCGCTTCTACCACTAGACATCGCAGGAGAGAACAATGACCAAGGCCCTCGCTCCCATCAGGCGCGGTTTCTTCTCCCGTTTCTGGAAACAGATATTGATCTTCCTCTCGGTGTTCGGCCCGGCGACTATCACCGCCATCTCCGATAATGACGCCGGGGGCGTGGCGACCTATTCCATTGCCGGTGCGAAACTCGGATACCCGATCCTTTTTCTGCTCCTCATCATCACCTTCCTGCTGGGTGTGACCCAGGAAATGGGCATGCGGCTGGCCGTCATCACCCGCAAGGGATTGGCCGATTTGATCCGCGAGAAGTTCGGCGTCCGCACGGCGCTGTTCATGTTTGGCGCCCTGCTGATTGCCAACCTGGGCGTGCTGATAACCGACCTATCGGCAGTCAAGACGACCAGCCGGATGCTGAATCTCCCTGCTGCCCCGGCGGTGCTCGTCATTCTGTTCGTTTCATTTCTTTTTATTGTTTGGGGAAACTACAAGCTGACGCAAGCTATCATGCTGCTCGCCAGTTTATTCTATGTAACTTACATCGTTTCAGCGATCAAGGCCCAGCCGGACTGGGGTTTGGCGGTCAGTAACTTGTTTTACCCGCACGGTGTCGAGGTTACACGGCAGTATATGCGTGACTACTTGCTCATCGGTATGGGCGTATTGGGAACCACGATTACACCTTGGGGGCAGTTTTTTATCAGCAGTTTCGCTTACGATAAGAAGATCGAAAAGGGCAAAGTCAACTACTCTCAAATCGAGACCTACTGGGGCGCGTTCCTGACCGACTTCTTCTCTTTCTTCATGATCGTCGCCACTGCCGCAACGCTGTTTGTCAACCACATCCCGCTCGAAGCGGGCGAACAGGCTGCGCTGGCGATCAAACCCTTCGCCGGCGAACTGGCTGGCACGTTGTTTGCGGTCGGCATTCTCAACGCCGGTTTTATGGGCGTGGTCATCGTCTCGCTTTCGACCGCTTATGCTTTCGCCGAGTTCTTCGGCCTCTCCGGCAGCCTGGACGACTCCTTCAAGAAAAGTAAGACGTTCTATATTCTCTACTTCCTGCAATTGCTCGTCGTTGGCATCCTGGTGATTTTCTCCTCATTGTCTCTGTTCAAGATCGCGATTGTCACCCAGACAATCAACGCCATCGCATTGCCGCTCGTCTTTTACTACCTGATCAAGTTAACAAATGACCGGCAACTCATGGGCCATTTTGCGAACAATAAATTCCAAAAATACTTTGCAATTGCCTGCACTGTGGTCATTGTGATTGCCTCGATTTTCACGGTGGCGGCGTTCTTCTTCAAGGGTTAGCATTCCGGACCTCGAGCCTCGTTTTCTTTAGATTCCTTCGCACCCGCACGTAACTCACCCCAAAAGGCGTAGACAAAGAATCCTTTCTCGTACTCGACGGCTTTCTTGTCTGCCAGGGATTCTCTCAACAGCATGAGAAAGGGGGACCACTTACCCTTGTATCTTGAATCTTTCCAAAAGGCGTCTATCTCTCCCCATAGTTGTTCCAGCCGTGCTGGGGTGAACAAATTCGTTATATAGTTTTCCAATTGCTTTATAACGATCTTGGCTTTGTCTTCTGATAACTTCCCTGAAAGTGAGGCGTTAGTTACCATCGTTTTTGCGCTGTCAAAGCCACTCGCTTTTGCAATGATTTCCATGCCCGCTGCCATTTCTTCCGTGGAGTAAACATCGAGATTCAGATCGCCTGCGAGGATGGCATCCAATCCTTCTTCCCACGTTTTGTCTGCTTGTTTCACCAGATAGTCGCGCAGACCTGGGGTTTTCTTTAGCATGGTTTTAGCTTTCCTGATAAAGCCCGGTTTCTTCAGCTTGTCTATAACCAATGCTTCATTGTCATCCACGTCATCAGGCCCCATCGCAGCCATGGTTACATCCATCAGGTCGAAACCGGCTTTTATGTGGCGTTGAACGAGTGCCTGCACCAGGCCTATCATCGGCCAGCTTTCACGTTTTTTGTCTTCTCTCATGAAGGACAACAAGACTGCGACTTTGGCCGTGTCTTTCTTTTTACCAGAGCGCTTCAAACGCAGGCGTAAGTCATCCAATCTCTTTAGAATATCCTGGCATAGATCCGCCGTCATAAGCTGCTTTGCACTCTTTTCGAGCATCTCCAAATGGGCATCTTCTCGTTCTTCTTTGGAAAGAAAATCTAATTTTCCTGGCGAAAGCTCCATTTTCTCTATAACTTTTCCGATAGCTTTCGCAGCCAGCATCGGATCGAATAGGATGCCCTCCATCTCCGGTTCGTCCGCCAAATCGTGGGTTTCCAAGAGCATCAGCATCAATTTTTCCATGGCCGGCCCGGAACCTGTTGACAGGTCGCCAAATCGAGAAAACAAAGGCAGCATATCTTCGAGCACCTCATCATACGCTTGCTCCGAGCGCTGGTGTAAGGTTTTTTCCCGGCGTTTCAATGTATCTTGACGCTTCTGTTGGCGTTGTTTCTGCAGCTTCTTGGTTTTCTTTCTGCTATGACTCATTTTTCCTCCAAATTTATTCGCATGTAAAGAAAAACGATTTGCTGCTGAAGTATACATGATTCAACCCGAAATTGTCATCCTATTGGCAAGTACGTGCGATACAATCTATGTACGCTGAAAAAGGGATCTCGGAGTAGACCCGAAAGGATTGTCACTCGATGAATAGCCGCGAACGATTCCATGCAACGATGAATTTTGGTACGCCCGATCACGTCCCCTACTTCGAGGAAGGCCTCCGTGAGGAAGTGCTGGCAGCCTGGCGGGACCAGGGACTTACCTCCGATTTTGACCTGGCGAGGCTGTTCGCCAGCGACGAGCGCGAAGAGATTGTGCTGGATGTGGATCCGCATCCCTGGCCGAAACGCTGGCCGACGACCCTGGCCGAATTGAAGGCGTTCCGTCGGCGGCTCGATCCAAATGATCCTTCCCGGCTGCCGGAAAACTGGCAGGCGCGCTTGCCAGCCTGGAAGGAACGCGACCATATGCTGATGGCGCGTCTGCATCACGGCTTTTTCCTGAGCATGGGCGTGGAGGATTGGCGCAGATTCTATAAAGTCATGACGCTGACTCGCGACGATCCCGCCTTCGTGCGCGAGCTGATGCAGATCCAGGGCGAGTTCGCCGCCGCGCTGACCGAGCGTGCTTTACAAGAGGTCGAGATTGATGCCGCCATTTTCGGCGAGCCGATTGGCGGCAACAATGGGCCGTTGATCTCGCCGCGCATGTACGCGGAGCTGGTGCTGCCCAGCTACCAGCCCGTGCTGGATGTCTTGCGGCGGCGCGGCGTGGAGGTGGTCATCCTGCGCACCTACGCCAACGCCAGGGTGCTGATGCCGGTCCTGCTCGAAAACAGTTTCGATTGCCTGTGGGCGTGCGAGACCAACGCCGAGGCAATGGATTACCGTTCGCTGCGCCGCGAATTTGGGCGCGGCTTGCGCCTGATCGGCGGCATTGACCTGGACGTGCTGCGCGATGGGAAAGAGGCGATCCGGCGCGAGGTCGAGGAGAAAGTCCCGCCGCTATTGAGAGAAGGGGGCTACATCCCGCTGGCGGATGGCCGCGTGCGTGAGGATGTGCCGCTGGAAAATTATCTTTACTACCGGCAGCTCTTGCAGGAGATCACCCGGCCAGCTGCGGTGTAGCCAGCCTGGCCAGGTGGTCGGCCAGCAGGCGCCTGGCCTGTTCGATCAACTTCTGGCGGGGGTTTTCTCCCAGCTCTTCCGCTGTGATTGGCGGTGCAAAACTGACGGATGGGGATACGTAGATTGTGCCGGGGAAGAACAATTGCTGTAGCACCTGCCCGAACTCAGCAATGCGGCGTTTTTCCCAGTCCACCCGTCGCAGGCGGGTCAATGGATGGTTCATCCAGCGCGAGGTCAGGAATCCGCTGGCGATGGATAGCACCACTTTGGCTTGCGGCGCCATCCGCAGGAACAGGTCAATGGAGGGCGACCAGTTCTCGAGGTGCTTTTCGGCCTCGGCGGAGAGGGCCGGATCCGGGTCAATGCGGCCGCTGCCAAAGAGCAGCAGCGAGCCGCCCTCTTTCAACTGGCGGATTCCAGCCCGGGTGGCAGCCATGCGGTCGTGCGGCTCGTCCGTCAGGAAGATCAGGTGCTCGCAGGCGTGAGGCAGGTTTTTCAGGTATTTGATGTCGCTCGAAATGATCTTGAGGTCGGGCCGGTTGACCTGCGACGGCGCCACCAGGATGTCGTACGCGCCGACGTGGTTCGAGACCACCAGCAGCGGGCCTTCTGGCGGGATGTTTTCCGCGCCGCGCGTAGTCACATTCCCGACCCAGTGGCTCATCATCCACCGGCAGGCGGCGGGGAATCCGTCGGTGCGGATCATGCGGTCGGCGGCCAGGCCGATGGCCGAGAGCCGGTCGGCGGCGCGGCGGAAGAGCAGGCCAAAGGTCCGCCGCGCCGCGAGCGTTTTGCGCAGGCCGGCGGCGTTGACGATTTCGTCCAGCAGGGTATCGGTGAGGGTCTCGATGCGCGTGTCCATACCTTTCAAGTTTAACACAAGATGCGCCCCTCAGATTTGGTAGAATCATCCCATGCTGACGATTGACCTGGAACGACTGAAAGCGCATCGGGCGCGCACCTTCCGCCTGCTCGCCGCGAACCATATCCATTCCCCCGCCGGGGCATTGGACTTCGTCAACGAGCGCGGCTTCACGTATTTCTGGCCGGTCAAGGGTGTGGACCTGCCCTCGCTGTGGGAAGCGGTGGGCGGCAGCTACCCCGTCTCCAGCGAGCACGACGATCCCTTCCACGTGACCTGGCGCTGGAAGGACGATGCGCTGGACAAGAAAATCTGGTATTACGGCAAGATCCTGCGCCGCAAGGCTACGTTCATCTCGCTGGAGACTGCCCCATATTTCTACGCCCTCTCGGAAAACTACGGTTCACCGGAGGAAGATTACCTGGTCGCCTACGAAGAAGGCCGTCTGACGCAGGCGGCCAAACAGGTGTACGAAGCCCTGCTTGACAACGGCGCGCTGGACACCATATCGCTAAGAAAATCCGCGCGGCTGGTCAATGCCAAAGAATCCGAATTCAACCGGGCGCTGGAAGATATGCAAAAGGATTTCAAGATTATGCCGGTGGGGATTGCCGAGGTGGGCGCGTGGAAATATGCCTACCGTTACGACATCACGGCGCGTACCATGCCGGAGCTGCCCGAAAAGGCGCGTCTCATCGGTGAAGCTGAAGCCAGGCAAATGCTCGTGGAGCTATACTTCCGCTCGGTCGGCGCGGCGCAGTTGCGGGATGTGACCCGTCTCTTCGGCTGGCCGCCCGAACTGGCGAAAAGGACAGTGGAGAGGCTGGTGCAAGCGGGTGTGGTGGTGGACAGCGTGGCGCATCCAACCTTCAAGGGGGAGTGGCTGGCGCTGCAGGAGTTGGTGGATTAGCAAATCCTCGGCAGCAACTCCCCGGCCGGCAAATCCACCACCCTCATGCCTCCAATGGCCGTCTTCGCCGTGACCAGGCCGGGGTGCGCCTCCACCACTTTGCCGATGATGGCAGCGCCTTTCTTAGATTAAGAGCGAAGTGACAAAACAGCGCAAAAGGGGCGTTTTCTTGCGGATTCTTGTTTCTTGGGACGCTTGGTTAAATCACAAATCGCTTTTCCTTTTCTCCCTTTTCCTGTAAAATCATCTTGACCATGCCCACGCCCGAATCCCTCGCCCGCCAGCAGATTGACCAGCTCCTCGCCGCCTCCAGCTGGAGCGTGCAGGACCGCGCCGCAACGGATTTATACGCGAGCCGCGGCGTGGCGGTGCGGGAATTCCCCGTCGCAGGCGGCTTCGCGGATTACATGCTCTTCGTGGACCGCAAAGCCGTCGGGGTGGTGGAGGCCAAGAAGGTCGGGACGACGCTCTCCGGGGTGGCGGAACAGGCCGGGAGTTACGCGGCCGGCCTGCCGCAGAATATCCCCCATGTCGGAACAGACAAATTGCCGTTCGTCTACGAATCGACCGGCGTGGAGACCTTCTTCCGGGATGAACGCGACCCGCAGCCGCGCTCGCGGCGGGTGTTTACGTTCCATCGGCCGGAGACGCTGGCGGAATGGGCGGCCCCGGTAGGGGCAGGGCTTGTCCCTGCCCAAGAGCGGGCGACCGCAAGGGTCGCCCCAACGTTACGAGGCCGATTGCGGGAAATGTCTTCGGCGCACCCGCTCGATACGGCGGGATTGTGGTCGGCTCAAGTAGAAGCCATCAACAATTTAGAGCAGTCCTTTGCCAAGGACAAACCGCGCGCTTTGATCCAGATGGCCACCGGAGCGGGCAAGACCTACACGGCGGTCAGTTTCGTCTACCGGCTGATCAAGTTCGCCAAGGCCAAACGCGTGCTCTTCCTGGTGGACCGCAACAACCTGGGCCGCCAGGCGTTCAAGGAGTTCGACCAGTACCGCACCCCCGACGATGGGCGCAAGTTCACCGAGCTGTACAACGTCTAGCATTTGCAGTCGAACACGCTCGACCCGGTCAGCAAGGTGCACATCACCACCATCCAGCGCCTGTACTCGATGCTCTCCGGCGAGGCGGAGTACGACCCAGCCAACGAGGAAAATTCCTTGTTCGACATGGGCGCGGCGCTCGACGCCCAGCCGCTGAAAGAAGTGCGTTACAACCCGGCCATCCCGATCGAGACCTACGACTTCATAATCGTGGACGAGTGCCACCGCTCCATCTACAACCTGTGGCGCGGTGCCCTCGAATACTTCGATGCCTTCCTCATCGGCCTGACGGCCACGCCCTCCAAGCAGACCTTCGGCTTTTTCAACCAGAACCTGGTAATGGAATACTCCCGCCAGCGGGCGGTGGCCGACGGCGTCAACGTGGACGGGCAGGTCTACCGCATCCGCACGCAGATCAGCGAGCAAGGCTCGACGGTGGAGGCCGGGCTATGGGTGGGCAAACGCGACCGGTTGACGCGCGCCCAGCGCTGGGAGCAGTTGGATGAGGACCTGTCGTATGATCCGGCGCAACTGGATCGGGCGGTGGTGGCCGTGGATCAGATCCGCACCATCGTGCGCACGTTCCGGGACCGGTTACCGGTTGACATTTTCCCCGGGCGGACTCTCGTCCCGAAGACGCTCATCTTCGCCAAAGATGACAGCC
>Ga0210016_1003849_pt1 | contig 13040 bp, 13 predicted proteins | sample CryGeyCG2014_300_FD_185454 | JGI IMG/M metagenome (GOLD analysis project Ga0210016, IMG submission 185454) | Groundwater microbial communities from aquifer - Crystal Geyser CG02_land_8/20/14_3.00 (SPAdes) (version 2) | ecosystem: Environmental > Aquatic > Deep subsurface > Groundwater | place... | reverse complement strand
TTAGGCTGGCAGTTACCTCCCCGCTGCCTTGCAATTTTTGTTTATTGAAATTAACTTCTTTAACAGCAATTAGCCGGTCAATTTTGGTTAAACCCTGCAAAAAATTTCTGATTTGTTGATAGTTGCCGGTAATGGTCAATTCCGCTGACAATTCAGTTTGGCCTGGTTTAGCGGCTTGGCCCACCAGGTTAAACTCCCCGAAACTGCCGGTGCTTATCGTTAGCCCTTGTTGATTAGCCAACCATTGAATCTGCCAGGCCAGCCTTTCCAGCTCTTCCTTTTCCGGCAGTACTTGATTGATTAACTTTAAATCATTGATCACTTTGGCATAATTAACTTCGGCGGTTTTTAACCCGGCAGCTTTCTTGGTCAGCTTCGCCTCTACTTCCTGCTGGTCGGAAATCTCTTTTTTTAACCCGGCAATGGTTTTAAAAGTTGGCAAAATGGCCATGCTTAAGAAAAACGCCACCGTAAAAATAGTTAAAGTAACCAGTCCGGAAATTCTGATTTTAGGTTGCCGGCCCCAAACTCTTAACTGCTGGTTATAGCGGTCATAGTTTTTCATTTTTGTTTAAAACCTAAACTCATTCTGAAAACAATGGCCTGACTGTTGTCTATCCCTGAACTGACATTTTCTAACCTAACGTCGCTAAACTCCTTGCTCGCTTGAGCTTGAGTTAACAAGGTTGCCAAACCCGCTTCTGACAAAACCTTTCCTTGTAAAGATACTTCTTTTTGATTAATCATAATTGATTTATAAGCCGCGTCTGCCGGCGTTATCTGGCTGATATGATCCAGCACTTCATCAATCTTTACCGGAGCCTCTTCTGTTGCTTTGATTTTTTGCAGTTGCCCCTGGGCCCGGTTAAATTTAGCTTCCAAATCACCGTAACTGCTGACAACTGCCTGTTTTTGTTTAATCTTTTCATTTAAATCCGTTAACTTTCGATCTAACCCAAACCGGTATAAAAATGCGGAAATCACTATTAATTCTACAAACACCACCACATACCGTCCCACCGATAAGGTCCAAGGAATTAGTTGTCCCAAAATTCCGGTTTCCCAGGGCTCTTTTGGTAATAAATTAATTTCTTTCTTGCGGGCAGTCATACTTAAGTTTAAGTATACTACTTAAAGAAGCTTCATTAATCTGGACTTTAATCTGGCTGCTTTATTTTTGTGAATTACTTTCTGTTGGGCGGCTTTATCCAAAGCCGAGTAAGCCAGCTTCACTGCTTTGGCGGTTTTTTCTTTTCTGGCTTGCTTGACTGCCAGCCGCAAATTTTCCCGGTAAACTTTATTTACCCTTGTTCTCTTTTTATCTTGTTTTAACTTTTTGATCGCCGATTTAAGTATTGGCATAGTTTGGATTTTATATTTTTGTTATACTCGCGTCAAGATGATGAATCACTTGTTCAAACCGCAAAAAGGCATTCTTTCCGCCGCCGGTGTTCTTATGGCAGCGGTTTTTTTCTCCAGAATTCTCGGTTTGCTCCGCGACCGTTTTTTAGCCGGCGCCTTTTTTAACCCCGCCACTTCCTGGCAGTTGGATGTTTATTTTGCGGCCTTTCGCTTGCCGGACATGATCTTTCAGCTTTTAGTGGTCGGGGCCTTATCCGCTGCTTTTATTCCGGTTTTTTCGCAATACCTGTTTACCAAAAAGGCCGAGGCTTGGCATATTGCTTCCAGCGTGATTACCGCCGGCCTGGTTTTATTTTTCCTGCTGGCTTCTGTCTTGGCAATTTTTAGTTTGCCCTTAAGCCGTTTAATTGCCCCCAGTTTCTCGACAGCCCAACTGCAGTTGATGTCCAACCTAACCCGGGTTTTAATTATTGCCCAAGTTTTCTTTTTAGTCTCTAATTTTTTAACCGGGATTTTGCAATCGCATCACTATTTTTTGGTACCCGCCTTAGCTCCGATTGCCTATAATTTGGGCATTATTTTCGGCATTGTTTTTTTAAGTCCGGTCTTCGGCATTTATGGCCCGGCCCTGGGAGTGATTATCGGCGCCTTTCTTCATTTTTTAGTCCAGGTGCCTTTAACCAAAAACATCGGCTTTCGCTTTAAACCATCCCTGGATTTTCACCATCCCGGAGTTCGCCGCATCGGCCGCTTAATGTTGCCGCGGGCGATTGCCTTGGCTGTTAGCCAGATCGAGTTAACCGTGGCTGTCTTTTTAGCCACTTCTTTATCTGCCGGCTCCCTGGCAATTTTTTATTTTGCCCAGCACTTAAACTCACTTCCGGTTGGTTTATTCGGCGCCACCATTGGCCAGGCCGCCTTACCCAGTTTGGCCCAGCATTTTTCTCCCTCATCTTTTGCCAAATTCAAAAATCTGTTAACCACTTCCTTAAATCAGGTTTTGTATCTCAGTCTGCCCGCCGGCATGATTTTATTGATTTTACGCCTGCCTATTGTCCGCTTGGCTTTTGGGACTAAAAACTTTCCCTGGCAAGCCACGCTTTTAACCGGTCAGGTCGTCGCCCTGTTTGCCATTTCTGTTTTTGCCCAGGCCGCTATCGAAATTTTAGTCCGCGGGTTTTATGCCTTATCTAATACCCGGACTCCTTTATATCTGGCGGCAGTGGCAGTTTTCACCAACGTTAGTTTTAGTTTTCTTTTAGTTTATCGCTTCAACCTGGGCGTGCTCGGTTTGGCTTTAGCTATTTCTTTGGCCAGCTTTTTGCATGCCGGTCTGCTCTTATTCTTTTTGTCCCGGCTCATCGGCGGTTTCTCCCCCACGGACCTTCTCACCCCTTTTGTTAAAATGTCTTTAGCCACGATTGGCACCGGTTTCAGCCTATGGATTCCTTTAAGATTGCTTGACCGTTATATCTTAAACACTACCAAGACCCTGGATTTAATTATTTTAAGTATCATTACCGGCCTTATTGGCTTGGCTGTTTATCTGCTTTTATCTAAAATCTTAAAAATTAAAGAACTGGAAAGCTTTATGGGTTTAATTAAACGCTTTACTCATTATGAATCCCTACCAATCAACTATTAGGAATTTTTGCGTTATCAGCCACATTGATCACGGTAAAACTACCTTAACCGACCGTTTTCTGGAATCAACCCACACGCTTTCTGAGTCCAAGTACAAAGAACGGTTATTGGACTCTAATCCAATCGAACAAGAGCGGGGAATTACTATTAAGCTGGCCCCCGTCCGCCTGCACTATTCTCTGAATTCTATATCTTATATTCTTAATTTAATCGATACTCCCGGCCATGTTGATTTTTCTTACGAAGTTTCCCGTTCTTTGGCCGCTTGTGAAGGCGCCGTTTTACTGGTTGATGCCGCTCAGGGGATTCAGGCCCAAACCATGGCCAATGCCAACTTGGCCTTCGAAAACCACTTGGAATTAATTCCGGTGATTAATAAAATTGATTTGCCCAACCTTGACCTGGACAATCTTAGCCGGCAAATGCAGGCCACTTTTGGTTTTGCCAAAAAAGAAATTCTTTTTGTGTCCGCTAAAACCGGCCGGAACGTAATTCAATTAATTGAAGCGGTGATTAATCGTTTGCCCCCGCCGCCTGGCGACGACCAGGCCCCGCTCCAGGCTTTAGTTTTTAACTCTTTTTATCATCCTCATCACGGCGTAATCGCTTATGTCCGTTTAGTCAACGGTCGGATTAACCACCGTCAAAGCCTTAAGTTTTTTTCTAATCAAACTATTTTTAAACCGTTGAACTTGGGTTATTTCACCCCCTCACTAAAACCCGTTGATTCTTTAACTTGCGGCGAAGTTGGTTTTGTGGCCACCGGGTTAAAAGACATCTCTCTTTGCCACGTTGGGGATACGATTATAGATGTCTGCCCGCCTGCCTGTGCAGGCAGGCCTTTGGCGGGATATCATGAACCCCAACCGGTTGTATATATGGATTTTTATCCTTTGGAAAACAACGATTTTATTAAACTAAAATCATCTTTGGAAAAATTCCGCTTAACCGACTCCAGCATTATTTACTCTCCGGTGAACTCCTCGGTTTTAGGCAGTGGTTTTAAAATTGGTTTCCAGGGATTGCTCCACGCCGAAATTGTTGAGGAGCGTCTGGAGCGCGAATTTGATTTAGAGTTGATTACCACCAGCCCCTCGGTGGAATATCAACTGGAACTCAAAAAAAATCAGCTGCTGATTTCTATTTTCAGTCCGGCCGATTTTCCCGACCCCTCTTTAATTAATAAAACCTTGGAACCATTTATTAATTTAACTATTTTTAGCCCCCTGAAGTACTTCGGCGGCATCATGGATTTATGTCAGGACCACCGGGCTCATTTAATCGCTCAGGAATTTCATGGCCAACAACTCAAATTAAATTATTTTATGCCCTTGCAGGAGTTAATCAGCGGTTTTTTTGACCAGTTAAAGTCTGTTTCTTCCGGCTTTGCCAGTTTAACCTGGCAGTTTGCCGGCTTTGTCCCCAGCGACATTGTCAAACTGGAAGTTTTACTTAATCGTCAAATAATTGAGCCCCTTTCCGTTTTAACCATCCGTTCTAAAGCGCAAAAATTAGCTTTGAAATTAGCCAAAAAGCTAAAAGCCGCCCTTCCCCGCCAGCAGTTTGAACTGCCGATTCAGGTTGCCTTAGGCGGCCAGATTTTAGCCAGGGAGACTTTAAAAGCCTATCGTAAAGATGTCACGGTTAAACTCCATGCCGCCGATTTAAGCCGCAAAGCCAAACTATTGGAAAAACAGAAAAAAGGCAAAAAAAGGCTGAAGGCTTTTGGCCGGGTAGTTCTGAATCAGGACACCTTTTTGGCCGTTATTCGCTAACCTCAGTTGTTGGTCTGACAGTTAATTTAACCATCTCATTAGCCGGCATTATTACCTGCCCCGCCCAAGTCCCGCTGTTAATTTTTACCCTGGTTTTTTGGGTTTGGCCGTTAAAGTTTTCTTTAATCACTTCATAACTGCCTGACCGGAGATTTTTAATTACTACCGGTACTGTCTCATGGTGACTATTAGCCGGGTCATAGTTAACCAAAAAAATTTGTAGCTCGTCAGCCTTTTTGGCGGCCACGGCTTTTACCCAACTGCCCTCGCCGGTTAAATAAATTCTGGTTTCCCCTAGAGCATTGAGCCACCTATAGGCCTGATATCTTGGCTTTAATACCAAACCAGTATCCTCGTGGCTCATCATGCCGAATCTTCCCCAAAATGTTTTATTTTCCGGGCTTAAGCCATCCTTAATTTCAAAACTAAAAGCTTTGGATACTGAACCAATCATTTCCAAGACACTGGCTAAGGTGTGGGCCGCTCCCAGATTATCATCATAGCCCGGGTTATTTTCTGCATCCAGGCCCCACTCCGACACAATTTTTTCCTTTAAAGCCAACCGGGGATACGTTTCTAACAAACTACTTAACTCTTCGACATCTTTTTTATATTGCTCCGAACTTAAGCTGTAGCGGTGCCAGGAGACAAAATCAAACCTTAAATTTTCTTCATTAACCATCTTAAACATCGCTTCAATCCAGTTTCTATACATACCGGTAGTCGCCGGCCCGCCCAGCTTAAATGATTGGACATTAGCAGCCTTGTTTGCCGCCATCGCTGTTTGTCGGTACATCTCTAAATAGTTTTTGTCTCCCGCAGTCTTCCAGTTGCCGAACAAATCCGGCTCATTCCAAACTTCATAGTAAACCTTATCGATATTTTTATTATTTTTGCCGGAATAGTGCTCAATCGTTGTTTTAACCACTTCCTGCCACTGGTCCCAGCTGTCCGGCTTGCCGGTAACATCACTGCCTAAAGCTGGCGGCATATATGACAACGCTAAAAACGGCTTTGCTCCCATTTTTAAAATCGCCTCCACTTCCCGGTCCAATTTTGTCCAGTTAAATTTTAACCGGCCGTCTTCCTTTTTAACCACATCGTAAAAATCATAAATATGATCAAGCCGGACATAGCCGGGGGAGAGGGCCTGCATCGGTTTGATCGCCGCTGTTAACATGCCGTCGTGTGACTCGCCGCCCTGGCTGAAGTTATTCCATAATCTCGGCACTGGCCCGATCTCTTTATCTGCTTCCACCACTATTTCCGCCTTTTTCCCAGTGGCCTCAGAAAACAACCGGCTGACTTTTGAGCCTAAATCCAAACTAATCGCCAGCCCCACCAGCAAAACTATCAATCCCAGTATTTTTAACTTCATAGCCAGATTATAACAAAACCGCCCTTGACAACGTTTAGACAAGTGTGTAATATAGTTGTGTATGTTAATAAGAAAACAGATTTTACTGCAGGATAACCATGAATATGCGATTGAGGAATTGGCGGCCTTGACCGGGAAATCTTTTTCTCAAATAACCCGGACACTTTTGGACCGGGCGATTAAAACTGAAGGGAAAAAGATTAAAAAGAAAGCGAAAAACAAACAAACGCAATTTGAAGCGCTGGAGCAATGGGCGGCAAACCCGGTCAGCGGCCCCGGCGACTCTGAATACGATAAATATGCCTACGATCTCTAAGATTTTTATTGACACCAATGTTTTTGTGGCCATAAAGGACGATAAAGACTCAACTCATGACCGGGCAATATTATTGTTAAAAACACTAAAATCAAAAAAAGTGAGATTTTTTACTTCTTCAGATGTGATTGGTGAATCAATTACCGTGATTTCCAAAAAACTGGGAAAACTAGCGGCGATTGAGTTTTTAAATCACGCTAACAACTATGCTAAAGAAATATTTATTGATAAATTTTTACATAAAGAAGCCAAAGATTTTTTCAAGAGGGTTAAATCCAAAAAAATTTCTTTTATTGACTGTTCCAGTGTCGTGGCCATGAAGCGGAATAAAATCAAGGCAATTTTCAGCTTTGACAGGGATTTTAAGCAGTTGGGCGTGACACTGGCAGCAAGTGCTTTTTGACTTTTAATGACCTTCAAGGTCCAACCTTGTAGGTAACAGGCGGGAATTGAGACAATTTTAACTACTTCAAGGTTGGACCTTGTAGACCTTGTAGGCCTAGTTGCTCAAGAAATTCTATTAATGACGAAGCTAGAAAAATCGGCAAAGACGGATATTACGATCAAGTCAAACAGCGGAATTATCCCCTTGACAGTTATTTAGCAGTCGTGGTAGCATACTGCTAATATGAATCTTACTGATCGCCAGTCTCAGATATTAAAAGCGATTATCGATGAATTTACTACTACCGCTGAACCGGTCGGCAGTATTACCCTGGAAAAGAAATACAACTTAGGTATCTCTCCGGCCACGATTAGAAATGAGATGATGGATTTAACCAAGTCCGGATTTTTAAAACAGCCTTATACTTCGGCCGGCCGGACCCCTACCCCCATGGCCCTAAAATATTATGTCCGGGAGCTGATTAAAGAAGAAGAACTGTCTGTGGCCGAAGAAGTAGCCGTTAAAGAAAAAGTTTGGGACAGTCGTTTTCAAGCTGACAAGTTTTTAACGAGCTTGACTAAAGCCTTGGCTGACAAAACCAAAGCTCTGGCAGTCGCCTGTACTTCTGTCGGCGGCTTGTTTCATGCCGGAGAAGCCCATATTCTGGATAACCCCGAGTTTTATGATATTGATGTCGCCCGCGCCGTTTTATCTTTAATTGACGAATTCAGCCGGATTAACTCCATTTTCACTAAAGCTTCCGGCGAAGAAACCATTCATATTTTAGTCGGTGATGATTTTGACTCAGATCTATTTGAGGCCTTGGGTATGGTGTTTGTTGATTTTTCCAGCCCCAATCTTTCCGGTTCCTTAGGAGTGATCGGCCCTTCCCGTTTATCTTACCAAAGCATTGTCCCCACTGTCCGTTATTTTGGCAGTTTAATTAATCAAATAGCCGCCAATTGGTAATCTTTATGAAAAAACCTTCTCCGACTCAAACATTGGAAAACCAACTGAAGCGCACTTTGGCTGATTATCAAAATCTGCAAAAAAGAGTTGTGGCTGATCAGCAGGACTTTGTTAAATTTGCCAACGCCGTTTTATTGACCAAGCTTTTACCGGTTTTGGACGACCTGGAAAAAACTCAGGAGCATCTGAAAAACGCCGGTTTGCAGTTAACAATTGATAAGTTTAAATCAGTTTTGCAGGCAGAAGGTATCAGTGAAATTAAACTATTAAACACTGTTTTTGACCCTAAAACCGCCGAGTGCGTTGAACTTATCCCCGGAAAAAAAGATTATATTATAGAAATAGTTCAAACCGGCTATGCCCTTCAAGGTCGGGTGTTAAGACCTGCTAGGGTTAAAGTCGGTAAAGGAGTTTAATATGTCTAAAATCATTGGTATCGATTTAGGGACTACCAATTCCGTCGTTGCTGTCATGGAAGGCGGCACCCCCAAAGTTATTGCCACCAGCGAAGGCCGAAACTTAATTCCTTCCGTTGTCGAGCCGCTGAAAAATTTGGTCGGCGATATTGCCAAGCGCCAGATGGTTTTAAATCCGGAGAACACGATTTATTCGATTAAACGGCTGATGGGCCGGAAGACCGGCGATGCCGAAGTGAAAAAGACTCAAGGCATGGTTGCTTACAAGATTGTTAGCGGCAAAGACACCATGGTCATGGTAGAGGTTGAGGGGAAAAAATATTCTCCTCAGGAAATCTCCGCCATAATCCTGCAAAAAGCCAAAACTGATGCCGAGGCCTATTTAGGCGGTTCAATTGACAAAGCCGTGATTACTGTTCCGGCTTACTTTAACGATGCCCAGCGTCAAGCCACCAAGCAAGCCGGTGAAATTGCCGGCTTAAAAGTCGAACGGATATTAAATGAGCCGACCGCGGCCGCTTTGGCCTATGGCTTGGAAAAGAAAAAAGTCGAGACTATTGCCGTTTATGATTTAGGCGGCGGTACTTTTGATATTTCCGTCTTGGAGCTTGGGGATAATGTTTATGAAGTTAAAGCCACCAACGGCAATACTCACTTAGGCGGCGATGATTTTGACCAAAAACTCATTGATTATATTACCGCTGAATTTAAAAAGGAAAACGGCATTGACCTGAAAGCTGATAAACAGGCGCTCCAGCGGGTTAAGGATGCGGCCGAAAAAGCCAAAATCGAGCTGTCTTCTTCCAAGGAAACCGAGATTAATCAGCCCTTTATTACCCAATCTAAAACCGGTCAGCCTTTGCATCTGACTATGAAACTGACCCGGGCGAAACTGGAAAGCTTGGTTGACGATTTAATTAAAGAAACTGTTGCTCCGGTTAAGGCCTGTTTAAAAGATGCGAAGAAAACCGTCAAGGATATTGATGAAGTAGTTTTGGTTGGCGGCATGACCCGGATGCCTAAAGTTTATCAGACGGTCAAAGATCTTTTTGGGAAAGAACCGAATAAATCCGTTAATCCGGACGAAGTTGTGGCCGTTGGTGCCGCCATTCAAGCCGGAGTTTTAATGGGCGATGTCACCGATGTTTTGCTTTTAGACGTTACCCCCTTAACTTTAGGTATTGAAACTTTGGGCAGCGTTTCCACCCCGTTAATTGAGCGCAACAGCACCATTCCCACCAGCAAATCCCAGATATTTTCCACTGCCGCCGATAACCAAACATCAGTGGAAATCAATGTTCTCCAGGGTGAGCGGCCGATGGCTGCAGACAATAAATCTTTAGGCCGCTTCATTCTTGACGGCATTCCGCCTGCTCCCAGAGGCATTCCGCAAATTGAAGTCACTTTTGATATTGACGCCAACGGTATCTTAAATGTCACTGCCAAAGATAAAGCTACCAATAAAGAGCAGAAGATTACGATTAAAGGCTCGACCGGTCTGTCAGAAGAAGAAGTCAAAAGCATGACCGCTGAGGCGGAAAAACACGCCGAAGAGGACAAGTTGAAAAAAGAGCGGATCGATGCCCGCAATCAGGCCGACACCCTCATTTTCACCAGCGAAAAAACCCTGAAAGATGCCGGCGATAAAGTTAAGGCTGAGGATAAATCCGAAGCCGAGAAAAAGATCAAGACCTTGAAAGACATCTTGGAATCAGGCTCGAAAGACGAACTGGAAGCCAAAACCAAAGATTTGTCCGAAGCCATCCAGAAAGTCGGCGCCGCCATGTACGAGGCGCAGAAGACCGAGCCGAAGAAAGAGGAAGACAAATCCCGATCAGACAAGTCTGATCGCGGATCCTCGACTGATAAGTCGGGAGTCCAAGAAGGCGAAGTGGTCAATGAATAATATGGACAACCTTCCGCCCCCCAAACCAGAACTATTTATTGTTGAGCCATGGGGGAAAAAGGAAGAAATTTGTAAGATGCCAAATTCTGTGATGAGATTTTGGCTGTGTTTTGATGGCCATAATGAAACAAGAAGCTCTCTTCCGTCGGGAGTTTATGGCCCAATTGTGTTTAGTAACTTTAGCACACCTGGAGTTTCTAGGTAACTTAATAAAAAGGAGTAAATATGTCTGACTTAAAGTTAGAATTTCTAACCTTGTGCGATTTTGCCATGACTTCCAGCGAAGGTAAATTATCTGTTATTGGTATGTTTGATCGGATGTTTGTCACAGAAACACCGGCAAAATTTCTAAGATTTTTTATCGTAGCGATTGTTTCCGGCAAACCAGAAAAAGAAGCCAAAATTTTATTTAATGTTCAAACACCATCAAAAAAGAAAGCATTGAACCCAAAAGAAGTTGTAGTGAAAATTGGCAGTGGTGGCAGAACCAACATAATTACTGACGTTGGTAATTTTCCACTTCCAGAGACAGGCGAATATAAACTTTCAGTAACGTCTGATGGTAAAGTTTTAGGCTCAATATCATTTTTTGCATCGAAAGTTACTGCACAAAGTAATAAAAAAACAGTTAACTAGTTATGCGGAGAGTTAAATGTGAGCAATCAAAATTCTGGAGAAGCGATTTTTAGAGATAGTAGTGGTACAATTAGTGAGCCAATCAGATTGCCTCCACAAGCACCATCAGAAGCAGTAGAAACCCCAACATTTAAAGGATATGCGAATACTAAACTTGAAAATGATCAGGATGTTGAAAATTCCTATGTAGAAAAAAGATATTTTAATCCATTTACTGGGAAGCCACTCTATGAGAGTAAAATTTTAAAAGAAAGAAAACTATTTGTGAACAAAAGCAACGAAGAGTCTAAGGTTAATGGTGAAAGTTCAACAACATCAATAGAAAAAGCAAAGAATAGAAGAGATGGTTTAAAACTAATACAAAAAATTGTAGACTTTTGTCATACAATGATAAAGAAGATTCCACAATTTTCACAACGATAAACAAATAAACATATGACTACCAAACGCGACCTTTAACTATGATTAAACCTTATTACGAAAAACCAAACTTTAAACTTTATTCAGGGGATTGTCTAAAACTCTTAAATCAATTCTCAGAGAATTCTGTTGACATGATTTTTGCCGATCCTCCCTACTTTTTATCAAGCGGTAGCTTTACTTGTCAAAATGGGAAGATGGTTAGTGTAAAAAAAGGCAATTGGGATCTAAGCAATGGCACTAGGAAAAATTTTGAGTTTCATCGCAGATGGTTAAGTGCCTGTAGAAGAATTTTGAAACCAAATGGAACAATATGGGTCAGCGGTACTTATCATTCAATTTACCAATGTGGAGTAGCCTTGGAAATTAATAAATTTCACATATTAAATGATATTGCTTGGTTTAAACCGAACGCCTCTCCGAATTTAAGTTGCCGTTTTTTTACCGCCAGTCATGAAACTCTTATTTGGGCTAGAAAGGAAAAAGGGGGAAAACACACCTTTAACTATAGGTCAATGAAAGATGGTAATTGGCCGGAAGACCAATTAAAAAAATTCGGGCTTCAAATGAGATCTGTCTGGTCAATTAATACTCCTAAACCGATTGAGAAACGTTTTGGTAAGCATCCAACCCAAAAACCGATAGATTTACTCAAAAGAATAGTTTTAGCTAGTACAAGAAAAGGAGATTTAATTCTTGATCCTTTTGCGGGGAGTTCAACCACAGGGCTAGCCGCTTATCTTTACGGAAGAAGTTTTATTGGAATTGATACAGAAAAAGAGTATTTAGACTTATCAATCAAAAGATTTGAAGAATTGGCAAAAAATATGGCCAATAAACCTAAATTTAATTTTTCTTTAACCAAAGATATTAATGTAAGCATGCCATTATTACCTACAAACAAGCCTTCTTTTAATCATAATCAGGCGGTATTAACATTTTCTTAAACTAAAAAGATTATGAAGATTATTACTCGAACTACAGCCATTAATAATTTATCCAAATATATTGGTCAAAATTTGAGCAACTTAGCCTTAAAACATAAAATTACTACCTACCAAACAGGTAAACAAAATAAGGGTTGGAAGGGTTTAGTTTTAGAAAGATTGGCCGGGCTTCAAACAAATATTTCTAAAGCACCCAATGGATTATCTTACGAATTAAAATCAGTCAGTTTTTATCGTGTCCAAGGAGAATTTATCCCCAAAGAAACAATGGCAATTACCATGGTTAACCCACATGAGTTAAAAGAACAACCATTTTTTAAAAGCCATTGTTGGGAAAAACTAAAGGCGATGATTTTTTGTGCGGTTGAATGGCACGGAAAAAATTCTCATGAGGCAGAATTATTAAAAGTAATAAGCTTAGATTTTGCTAAAGATGACATTTTAATTCAGGAGATAAAAAAAGACTACGATTTTATTAGAGAAAAATTAATTAAATATGGATTTCAAAGTTTAACAGGAAAAGATGGAAAATGGATTCAGGCAAGAACTAAGGGGGCAGGACACGGTTCAGTAAGTCGGGCTTTTTATGCCAGGAAAAATTTAGTTAAAAAAATATTTGAAATTGGTTCGTAACTCATGACCACTAAACGGGATTTTTACGAAGTTTTGGGTGTGGCTAAAACCGCCAGCGCCGCCGAGCTCAAAAAAGCTTACCGTCAGTTGGCATTAAAGTACCATCCGGATCGGAACAAAGCCGCCGACGCGGCGACTAAATTCAAGGAAATTTCCGAAGCTTACGAGGTTTTATCCAATCCGGAAAAAAAGCAAACCTATGACCAATATGGTCACGCTGCTTTTGATCCTTCCCAGGGCTTTGGAGCCGGTG
>Ga0210016_1003845_pt1 | contig 13058 bp, 6 predicted proteins | sample CryGeyCG2014_300_FD_185454 | JGI IMG/M metagenome (GOLD analysis project Ga0210016, IMG submission 185454) | Groundwater microbial communities from aquifer - Crystal Geyser CG02_land_8/20/14_3.00 (SPAdes) (version 2) | ecosystem: Environmental > Aquatic > Deep subsurface > Groundwater | place... | reverse complement strand
TCCGCAAAATGTACGAGATCAACCGTCCGATGGCCTCCGAGACGGCCGCGGTCTCCGAGCCGGCCTTGGCGGTGTTGATGAACGCCTCGAAGGGCTGTTCGCCGCCGTTCTCGTTGATCGTGATGAAAGCCTTGCCGACGGGCGTGTCCACGTTGAACGTGCGGCCGGTCAACGCGCGCGGGCGCGGCTTCTTCGTCTCGTGCCACACCGTCCCCGTAGGGGAAACTGCCCTCGAAACGGGAGCCGGCTCGAGGGCAGGAGGAGGCGCAGGGACTTTTTTCTCGGCGGTGGCCTTCGTCTCCAAAACAACTTTTTCGCGCGAACCCGTCACGTACACGGTAATGCCCTTGCAACCCAGTTCCCAGGCCAGCAGGTAGGCGTTCGCCACATCTTCGACAGAGGCATTTTCTGGAAAATTGACAGTTTTGGAAATAGCATTATCGGTAAACGCCTGCAACGCGGCCTGCATGCGGACGTGTTCCTCGGCGCTGATGTCCGCGGAAACAACGAACGTGTCGCGCATCGCCTGCGGCAGTTCGGTGACGTGCTGGCAGGAGCCTTCGCTCATCACCTGCTCGACAATTTCCTGGCGCTTCTCCTCGCCCAGGCCGAGTTTCTTGAGCGCCTCGTCGAAGCGCGGGCTGGCGTAGGTGAGCCGCAGGTCCTTGCCGTGATCGTTGACGTGGCGGATGTAGGCCAGCGCGAAGACGGGTTCGCAGCCGTAACCTTCGCAGCCTGCGACGGTGGCGATGGTGCCGGTCGGCGCGACGGTGGTCTGCGCGGCGTTGCGGATGCCGTGCCTGCGGACGCCGTCCAGGATCGCCTCCCACTTGACCTCGGGCCGGGTCCAGCGATTCTGAGTGGGAGTCAGCGGCTGGGGCGGGGTCCACTTCAAGTCGTCGGGATCGTAGATACTGCCTTCGATGGCGGGGAACGGACCGCGCGCTTCGGCCAGTTCGATGCTGGCCTGCATGGCGTGGTAGCGGACGAACTCCATCACCTGCGCGCCGAATTCCTGTCCCTCCTTCGAGCCGTAGCGCACCCCCGCGTGATACATCAAGTCCGCGAGCCCCATGATGCCCAGCCCAATGCGGCGGGCGCGGTGCGCGGCCTCCTTCAACTGCGGCACCGCGGGAACGTACGCGTTGGCCTCCACCACATCGTCCAGGAAACGCGTGGCCGTCACAACGCTCTGGCGCAGGGACTCCCAGTCCACCGTCCCATCGGCTCCGCAATGTTCGTTGAGGTTGACTGACCCGAGACAGCAGTTTTCGTAAGGCCCTAAAAATTGTTCTCCACAATTCGCCGAGACGATTCCATTTACAGCAAACTGGTGAAGGGGATGATCCACAGTTATGTTGAAAACTTCTTCAACAATGCCCAAATCTTCTACAGAGATAACTGAAGCGAAACCTGCCGATTTAGTTTCATGCCAGATATTTTGAGAGAAAGTCTGTTCAACAGCAGGTTGCATTGAATTTTCAATAGCGTCAACTAATTCCATCTCGGGCGTCAAAACCTGCGTGGCAAGTTTTATCTCATCGCCTACAACCAAATCACTAACCATGCGCTTTGAACCGTCGCTCATAATCAAGTTGTGGTTCTCTGTTAGGTCAATGGTTGAACCGTTACTTAGATGAACGCGGAACAACGGTTTAATTCCAGTTGGATATGCAGTTGCGCGAGCATATTCGCCTTCCGGCGTAATAACTTGAAATTCATATCCAACCAAATCTTTAATTGGAACCGCGCCCAAATTGGTGTGAACGAGATTTGTTCCGCGATGGCACGGATTGGTTGATTCCAGTTGATACAAATGCGGGACGGGGTTACCGCGATTGGCCGCGTCCAAAAATAGCACGCCCGGCTCGCCGTTGTGATGCGCCTGTTTGACGATCTTATCGAACAGGCCGCGCGCCCGCACCTTGCCGTATGAACGGATGGGCATGCCCGCCTGCTCAGCCTGCTCCAGCGTGCCGCTCCAGTTGCGATATTCTTTTGCGGCGATGTCGGGGAAGCGCAACTCCCATTCTTCATCTTCCTTCACGGCGCGCATGAACGCATCCGTGATGCCGACCGAGATGTTAAAATTCGTAATGGCGTTTTCGTTCGTCTTGGAAGTGATGAACTCTTCGATGTCGGGATGGTCCACGCGCAGGACGCCCATATTGGCCCCACGCCTTGTGCCGCCTTGGGCCACCTCCCCAAAGGCATGATCGTAGACGCGCAGGAATCCAACGGGCCCCGTAGCCTGCCCCGCGGAGGATTTGACCAGTCCGCCCTTGGGGCGCAGGCGCGAGAACGAGAATCCGTTGCCGCCGCCCGTCTGCTGGATGAGCGCCGCGTCGCGCAGGGTTTGGAAGATGCCCGCGCGGTCGCGCCCCATGTCGTCGGTAATAGGGAGTACGAAACAATTGTGAACTGCAAGATGAGCAGAGAGGTAAGTACTATCGGAGGTTTGAATATCGAAGACGGGCATTTCGCCCAGGTGCGCGACACGATCCACCTCAACAGCGCGCAATGTACTTTGCTGCTTCCCGCCCTGTTGATTGAGCGTTGCCAGTTTTTCCTGTTTCTCGCGAGAAACGAACCCCACCTTTTGTTCGAAAAGTACCCGGCTGGAATACAAACCAATATGCAGTTTGTAGTTAGGCAAGCGCCTCTCTCGTGAATGATGATAAGCGATAATCTGGGAAGAGATACCAAGCTGAAGTAGCAGGAGTTGTACTCCTTCTAACAGTTGACAAGAGACGGAACTTACACTGATAAAGCCGCTTCTCTCCACTGAGCCGTCACACTGGAAAAGCGCTCGCAAGTAGGATGCCACCACAGAAACAGGAGAGCGGAACACCTGCTCTGGAACACGGGCAGCGGCTTTGCGTTCGGCCAATCCATATTGTCTCAAGAGGGCATAAGGTTTCTTGCCATAAATTCGTATCCGGCGATATTGTAGAGCCTCATTTTGCACTACCTCCTCATGAACTTTCTGATGAAATTCAACTAGAGGGGAACGCGCAATTTGCTCTTGGATCCAGTTAAACTCATCATCATGGATGGTCTCAAATTCAATGATCGGGCTGGTTGCTGTTGCTGGCTGGCCTACATACCCATCTGCTTGCAACCAGGCCACAACCGCCGCCGTTGCTTCGTCGAAACCCTCCACTTGTTCAGCAGGGAATGGTTTTGGCCGGCTATCTACCATGAGAAGCCAACCCGGCTCAATTTCGCCCGCTTCATGCCATCCAAACCGTCCGTGTTTGGAGGGAGGGGAAGCCCAAACGAGATGATCGGGTGTTACATCGAGATGCACCCCTCCAAGGACAGTCACTCGCATGACCGGCCTGACACCGTTGGGAACGCCCGCCAGAATTTTCCCCAGCCTGACGGGACCAAAATTTGCCGAGGCTGCCCGATAGGCAGAAACAGGCTCATCCGATTCAGGAGGCTGGAATGTAACTACGTCACTCGCTGTTTGCTTCTCTACCAGTTCCCCGATCGGAATCAAGCCTCGTGAGGTAACTACCCGCGCATGATAAGGCTGACACGCCGCTAGTTGGCCAAGCGGTGTACCCGCCCCCGTAAATGTGGGAGAGTTCGGGAAAAATTTCTTGCTGGTCAGCAGGTGATAAAACTCGACCGCGCGCGCGTTAACATCCCCGTCCCAGACTTCCTCGGCTTTGGCGACGTGATACGCCACGCGCCAGAACATCTCCTCCACGGTTTCGACGGGCTGGCCGTCATCCCCGCGGCGGACGTAACGCTTCACCAGCACCTGGCGGGCGTTATCGGTCAGTTCTGCTTTGGGAAGCCCGCGCGGCATGGCGGGCGTTGGCAAAAGACCTTGCTTCGTGGATGGAATGACTTTGACAGCCATGATAAATTCTCCTCTGGGGTATGTAGGGACCGAGACAATAAAAACCGACAGTGACACTCCACCCCGGGAGCGGACTGTCGGTTGAATTAGCCTTCGAGCAGGCGGTCTATTTCGCTGCGTAACGCGTGCAGGTCGCGCAGGCGCAGGTAGACGATGGCGTAGCGAATGTAGGCGATCTGATCCAGTTCTTTCAGGCCGTTGATGGCTAAATCCCCCACCACGCGGGACGAGACTTCGGCCTTGCCCATTTTTTGCAATTCTGATTCCACCTGCCCGGTCAGGCGCTCAATGTCTTCCGCGGAGACGGGACGCTTGGCGCACGAGATGCGGATGCCGCGCGCCAGTTTCTCGCGGTCGAACTCTTCGCGCATGCCATCCTGTTTGACGATCAGGGGGGTGGAAAGGATCGGGCGTTCGTAACTGCTGAAGCGCTGTCCGCACTTCATACACTCGCGGCGACGGCGAATACCCCCGTGACTATCGTGGGAAGTATCCAGCACTTTCGATTCATCGTTTTGACAGTAAGGACAGCGCATGGATGGTTCCAAATTAGAACAAATGTAGCCGCCATATATGGTGGCTACCCGGCACAAAACCAGTACATATATGGCAGGTTGGTTTGCATTCTAACATATCCGCAAGGTCGTCACAAGAGGACAAGAGGGTGATTAACCTTAAAATATGTCCTGCGCGCTTATCCGCCCTTCGACTGCGGGTCTCGATACGCCCGAAAAGCATGGGCTACTCGACCCTCCGCTCAGGGCAGTGGGTTAGAAGACGCCGCAGTCCTGAGCGGAGGGCGATGCTTGTCGTCCCGAAGTCGAAGGACGGCTTGCATGCGCAAGCGTTGTTCCATGTACCTGCCCTTCGACTGCGGGACGAAAAGCGCGGCCCTCCGCTCAGGGCGGTGGATCGGATAAAACGCTCAGGGCAGTGGATTGGTAGTAACCGCCGTCGTGAGCGGAGCGACGAGCGCACTTCGAGGAGCGCAGTCGAAGGATGGATAACCAAAGCAGTGGTTGTTTGAATCTACCAGCCCTTCGACTGCGGGACGAAAAGCGCGGCCCTCCGCTCAGGGCAGCGGATCGGCGGGTATCGCTCACAGGGCAGCAGATCGGATAAAACGCTCAGGGCGGTGGATCGGATAAAACGCTCAGGGCAGTGATTTTAAAAACTCCAGCACGAGACGATTGTATTCGGATGGGTTGGACTGGTGCGGAACGTGTCCCCCGGAGAGCGCCTGGCCGCGCGCGTTGGGCAGGGAGCGGAGCAGCGCGGGGAACGAATCGGGCGCGAGGGTCTGGTCGCGGTCGCCCCACAGCAGGAGAGTCGGCATGGTGACGCGCGGCAGGTCCGAGGTCAGGTCGCGAACCGTGTTCGGGATGTTGAAGGCGCCCGGGGCGGTGCGCTTGTAGTCCAGCGCGGTCTGCAGTCGGACGCTGTCCGATAAAGTCAGGTCGGAGTCGCCCGCGCGTCCGAAGGCGGCGTTGGTCAGGTCAATGATCCAGCGGAAGACCCATTCGGGCATGCGCTCGACGACGAGCGCGTTGATGGTCGGGCGGCGATAGGTGCGGCGCAAGAGCGCGGGCAGTTGATCGAGTTTGTAGAAGGGATTGGTCAGCACAAGCGCGCGGACTTTTTCGGGATGGCGGATGGCATAGCGCAGGCACAGGTAGCCGCCCAGCGAGTGGCCGACGAGGATCGGCGGTTCGGGAAATTGCAGCGCGTCCATCCACTGGACAAAGTGTTTGTAGACCCACTTGGTTTTGTAGGCGCGCGAATCGAGTTTGGGACTCTCGCCGTGGCCGAGCAGGTCGAGCGCGTAACCGTGATAACCCGCCGCGTCCAGTTCGGGCAGGAGGTAGTCCCAATCGCGCAGGGAGGCCGCCAGCCCGTGAACGAGAACGACGGGGGCGCCTGCGCCTTGTTCTATGAAGTTAACCTGAGCCGGAACGTCAAACGGAGCGCCCCTCGCCAGACTGGTACTTTTCATATCGCTTTGCCAACTCCCTGCGCAGGACCTTCCCAATGAAGGTGCGCGGAAAATCTTCCATGAAGATCACGAAACGCGGAACCAAATGCGGAGGCAATCTCCGCTTGCAATAGGCCAGGACGGATTCGGGCGTGGGACGTTCGCGTCCGGCAATGACGAACGCGAAGGGATTTCCCGCAATGGCGACCACCGCCGCCTCTTTTACCTGCGGAATTTCGTAAAGCACTTCCTCCACGTCGCGCGGGAAGGCAGGCTTCGGCTTGCCCGATGTTTCGGGTTCGTCCGATTTGGCGGGATACCACATATCGGCTTTGCGCGCGATGATGCGGAAGTAGCCGTCCTCGTCCATCTGCGCCACGTCGCCCGTCAGGAGCCAGCCACCGGGGGTGAGCGTTTCGCGGGTGGCAGATTCGTTGCGCCAGTAGCCGAGCATGACCTGCGGGCCGCGGATGGCGAGTTCGCCGATCTGGCCCGTCTTGACCTCTTTGCGGGCGTGAACCAGGTCCAGGACCGCGGCCTCGGTGGAGGGAAGCGGGACGCCGATGCTCCCGACCTTGCGGTTGCCCCCCAACGGGTTGGCGTGGGTGACGGGCGAGGCCTCGGTGAGACCGTAGCCTTCGACGAGTTTTCCTTTGGTCAGTTTTTCGAAGGCCTCCTGCACTTCCACCGGCAACGGCGCGGAGCCGCTGATGCAGGCCTTGATGGAGGAGATGCCATACTTGCGCGCGCCGCGGAAGTTGTTGATGGCTACGTACATGTTCGGCACACCGGGGAAGATGGTCGGCTTGTATTTTTTGACGGCCTTCAAAATATCGTGGATCTCGAAACGGGCTTTGAGCACCAGCGCGGCGCCCAACGCAATCGGGACGTTCAAGGCGGTCGTCAGGCCGTAACTGTGCGAGAACGGCAGGACGCACAGGAAGCGCTCCTGGCCTTCCACGGCGGCGGGCATCCAGTGACGCGTCTGCAGGGCGTTGGCGACCAGGTTCTTGTGCGAGAGCATCACGCCCTTGGCGGCGGCGGTGGTGCCGCCCGTGTATTGGATGACCGCCAGTTCGTCGGGATCCACTTCGAGGGTGGGAGAGCGCCAATCCTGGGCGAGCATGAAATGCCGCCAGCGGATGGCGCCGCCGAAGGCCGTCAGGCCGCGGTTGCGCCAGCGGGAGATCATCTTCTTCCAAACGGAGAGATAATCGGCAGGGTCGGTGAGGATGATGTGCGGCAGTCCCGTGCTGGCCTGGATCTGCTTCGCGAGTCCCGCCGAAAGGTTGAGCGTCACCAGCACGCTGGCGTCCGCGTCGCGCACCTGCCGGACGAGCTCCTCGGGGTCGGTCATGGGCGGCATGAAGACCGCCACCATGCCTGCCTTGAGCGCGCCGTAAAACCCCACCACCATTTGCGGCACGTTCGGCAGGAGCAACACCACGCGCGCGCCGCGTCCCACGCCGAGAGCGAGCAGGGCATTGGCGAAGCGGTTGGCCTGGTGGTTGAGATCGCGGTACGAAAGTCGCGAGCCTTCGAAGTAAACCGCGGCGCGGTTCGGGAAACGCCGCACTGCCGAGCGCAAAAGATGATGCAATGGGATGCGCGGCACGCTGACGGTGAACGGCACGCCTTTTTCGTAGTGCGCCAGCCACGGGCGTTCCGCTTGAAGCGTCTCGCGGGTGTCGGCTTTTTTGTATTTGGCTTGCGACGAATCGCGCCACGAGACCTGGCCTTCGCCCGCCAGGAAACGTTCGATGGCGCGATTGACCGCCTCCCGCCGCTCCAACATGACCATGTGGCCGGATACGCCGATATCGGCCTCTTCCGCCGCCGGAATGCTTCTCGTCACCTGCTCGAAGTTGACTTTTTCAAAGACGGCGTCGCGGTGGCCGCGAATGACGAGCGTCGGCACGGCGAGCGACTTGAACGAGTCCCAGCCTTTCCAGCGGTTGAGGTTGCTGTGGTAATAGGATTTGAGCGCGTGCGGCGGCGCGGACAACCACGAACGCGTGAACGGCCCGATCAGGCGCAGCAGCCAGTTCGGGAGGTTGAGTCCCAGCCGGAAGAGGGGGTTGAGGCGGAACTCGCCCGCGGTGGCCATCAGCACAAGACGCGCGACCCGCCCCGGGTGCGCGAGCGCGAACTCCGTCGCCAGCGCGCCGCCGAAGGAATGTCCCACCAGCACAACGGGGTCGGTGACGCGCAGGGTGTCGAGCGCGGTTTCGATGTCGGCCAACATGGTCGGCATGTCGTAGCCCGTGATGGGCTTGTCGGAGAGGCCGTGCCCGCGCAGGTCGAGCGCGATGACACGGTTTTGCAGGCTGAACTTCTGCATCTGGTAAATCCATTGCAGGGCCTGCCCGCCGAACCCGTGCAGGAAAACGAAGGTGCGCTGGGGGCGGTCGGGCGAAACATCCAGCGCCGACAAGCGCACCAGCGGATCGGTGGAAACGCGTATCTCGTGACGGTAGAGGTCGAGGTCTATGTCCATTGTTGGATTGTATAGGAGGAGGGGGGATTTGGGGAGGGGGTAATTGGTAATTGGTAAATGGTAACTGAGCGTGTTGCATTACCTGCAACACCCCTCTTGTAAAGTGGACGCAATCCTGCAATTCGCAGGAAATCCACAAACAGAGGTGATGCATGGCACGACCACAGAATACCCAGCGATTGGAAGAAATCTATCGTACAATAGAGAAGCATCCAGGCAAGAAGGCGGGACACGTCGCCCGCCTGTTGGGATTGAATCGTTCCGAAGTGACGAGAGCGCTCCCTTCTCTCGATAAGAAAGGATTGCTTATCAGTGAAGACGGGAAGGGAGGTTTGTGGCCGTTCAGGAGGACCCAGTAGGTGCGTCGCACCACACTGAATGGAAAACTCTCCAGCGAAGACGGCCTTGCCCAAGCAGATGCACCTTCAGTGGGAGGTGCGACGCACCCCAAGTTGGCAAACTGTTGCGGAATTCGTGCGGGTGTTGTGCTATGCTGTACGTAACTGGTAATCTGTTGCGCTCGGAAACCTGACATGCGACGTACTGAGCTTGTCGAAGTGTCTCATCCGCGCCGTTACCGACCAGGGCGATTGCGTGGATGTGCGTCACGATGGATTAGGCTTTGCGGAGACACCTTCGGTAGGTCTAACAGGAGTTCACTATGTCACGCGCTCAAAACAAAACCGACCGTTGGATGAAAATAGAAGCCCTTCTGCTGTCTCATCCCGAAGGTTTGACACAGGCCGAGATCGCGCGGCGGCTCGACGTGCATCGCTCGATCATCAACCGTGATATGTATGACTTTGGGAAACAATTCCCGATCATCAATCACGAAGACGGCAGAATATCCATTGACCGTTCCGCCTATCTCATCAAAGTCACTTTCAGTCTGCATGAAGCGATGGCGGTGCATTTGGCAGCGCGTCTGTTAGCCACCCGCATGGACCGGCAGAATCCGCACGCCGCTTCCGCCTTACGCAAACTTGGCGTCTCGCTCGAAAGACTCGCCCCGCGCATCAGCACGCACGTCAAACAATCCGCGGACGTGATGGATGAAGCCGACCAGCGTCAAGACCCGCGCTACCTCGAAGTACTGGAGAGACTTACCATTGCCTGGGCGGAACTGAGAAAAGCGAAAGTCTGGCATCGCAGTGAGAAAACGGGAAAAGTTTTCGAGTATCTGCTTTGTCCCTATTTCATCGAACCGTATGCCGTCGGGCAAACAACGCATGTCATCGGGCGAAACGACCCCTCGGGCAAAATGCGGACTTTGAAGATCGAGCGCATCGAGCGCGTGGAATTGACGAATGACAGGTACGAGATCCCTCCCGACTTCGACCCGCGCACATTACTCTCGGACGCCTGGGGCATCTGGTATACCGAGAACGAGCCTGTCGAAGTGACGCTCAAATTCCATCCGCGCGTCGCCGCACGCGTACGCGAAACGCGCTGGCATCGCTCCGAGGAAGAGACCGAGTTGCAGGATGGTTATATTCTCTGGAAGGCAAAGGTCGCCGAGCCGCAGGAGATGATTCCCTGGATCCGAGCATGGGGCGCGGACTGTGAGGTGGTGGAGCCGAAGGAGTTGAGGGAGACATTGATGGGTGAAGCGAAAGCACTGGCTGAGAAGTACGGATGGTTTACCAATTCAAAGCCTACTGGAAAATCGTCTACACTGGATAACTTTTTTGGAGAGAAAAAGTAATGGCGCTCTACGCATATCAAGAACGAGTGAAAGAATTAATTCAGTCAGGGAAATCTGTCATTCTGCAAGCTCCGACAGGGGCAGGTAAAACACGCGCCGCACTTTCTCCATTTATTGAAAATTTCTTCGACCGAGATGATGGATCAACCCCTCGTAAATGTATTTACTCTGTGCCTATGCGTGTGTTGGCAAATCAATTTGAAGCAGAATATAAGAAATTATCATCTTCCTATCAACGTAGAAACAGGGAAGAAATTAAAGTCACTATTCAAACAGGCGAACATTCAGAAGACAGAGAATTCGCAGGCGACCTGATATTTTGCACAATTGACCAGTTCTTAAGCAGTTACTTGACCATGCCTTACGGCTTGCCGCGCAGATTAGCAAACATCAATGCGGGCGCATTGGTTGGCTCTTATCTTGTTTTTGACGAGTTTCATTTGCTTGACCCTGATTCAACTTTGCCTTCAACTTTATATGCCATCAAAAGGTTGAGCCAGATTGCGCCAGTTTTGCTGATGACAGCAACTTTTAGTTCATCGGTATTGTACGCGCTTCAAAAAGAAATCCATAATTCTGAAGTTGTCTTAGTTGACCCAGAAGAAGCACATTCTATCGAAACTTCATTCGGTGAAAAAGAAGCGCGTCAGCGCACCTGGCAAGTCGCCGAAGCGCAGTTATCTGCAAGTGCGATTCTGGAAAGACATAATAAGCGCAGTCTGGCAATCTGCAATACAGTTCGCCGAGCGCAAGAACTCTATCGAGAATTAAGAGATTCGGTAAGAGGGCAAGATATTGACGTGCTACTATTGCATAGCCGCTTTTTGCAGGAAGACCGCCAGGAAATCGAACAAAGAATCAAAACCCTGTTTGGGCGTGACAATTCAGAAGGTAGTGTGATCGCTATCGCAACACAGACTATCGAAGTAGGCGTTGACATTACGTCAGAAACATTGCATACGGAACTTGCTCCAGCCAGCGCATTGATACAGCGTGCGGGACGTTGTGCGAGATATGCGGGCGAACAAGGAGAGGTAATCGTTTATCCTGTCGAGAACCTGTCTCCTTATGGCACTGAAAGTGAAAATTCTGCATGGGGCAAGGAAATGAAAGTTGCTTTTGAATGGCTCAAAGAACACAGCGGCAAAGTCTTTGATTTTGGAAAAGAGCAAGAATTTGTAAATGCAGTTGCGACCCCGAGAGATGAAAGTATCCTGTTGAAATTATCAGCGGGTGAACCATCACGAATCCAAGCAATTCATAATGTTTTGATTGGTGCCGACCTTGCAAATGCAACCCGTCTTTTGGTAAGAGACGCGGATAGTAAACGGGTTTTGATTCATCCCAGTCCAGATGAATTGACGCTCGACCCCTATCTTGCCAAAGGATTCAATCTACCGACAAAAACTTTATTCGGTATGCTCAAAGAATGGCTTGAGCGGGATGTTGATATTGAGTGGCGTGTAAAACGATTGATTGAAAGTAAAAACGATGAAGAGGAAAGCAATCGTGCTGAGTATGGATGGGAAAGATTATCTGAAACCAGTCAACTAACCTCCACTCAGGTGATCGTTGTCAACCCTGAATTAGCGGGTTATCTCAAAGACGAAGGCTTTGTTTCTGACACAGGAAATACAGATTTTGTCTCAACTTTGCCAGATATTGAAGCAAGAGCAGAACGTGAGGGTTTTTCTTATCACAAAGAGTCTTACGAAGATCATATCAGGCGAGTCCTGGAGGCTTTTCAGGATATTTCCTTGAAAGAATTGACTTACTCAGCAAAGGCATTAGAGCAAGCGGCGGGATGGTCAGAAGGCAGTGTCATGCGCGCGGTTTGGTTGGCTTGCTTATTCCACGATGTAGGCAAGTTAAGCGAAGGCTGGCAGGGATGGGCACGCGCCTATCAAAAGCAAATCGGCATGCCCGTACCCAATGCTTTTGCGGCAGGACATACCGAAAACGAATGGAAAAATCAAGGACACAAGGAGGCAGAAAGAGCCATTCACAAGAAATATCCAAAGCCTAATCACGCGGGCGAGAGCGCGTTAGCGACCGCTATGGTTATAGCAAAATCTTTCATACAAGAAAACGAAAAGGATTTAGCGAAAGCAGTTCTAACTGCAATTACCCGCCATCACACGCCCTTTGCCAGTGAGTGCAAAACTTATATATTGGAAGAACGGGCAGAAAACCACATCTATGCTACACTTGAATTCATGCCCGAAGAAATTCGGCAGTGGGTCAATTTAGAGTTATTGCGAAGCGAATCGAAGACAATACAGAATTCTTTTTCAAATTTGCTGATTGCTCCTGATGATACATTTGGCTGGATGGCTTACGCGTTATTGGCGCGGGCGCTCCGCCGTTCGGATCAGGAAGGGACAGCAAGAGGAACCCGACAGGAGGCATAACTTGTATCAATCAACCTATTTCATCGAAAAATCCACTAACACCTTTGCAGATAATCTGGCGGCATTTGGGCTGGCATTCGTTCTAAATACGATTGTCGATGGGCGCGCCAAAGTTCGCATGGAGGACAAAGGTTACGCCTTTGTTGTCATCTGTGAACCAGCAATTCGTCAAGAGTGGGTGGAGAAGTGTAAGTTTTTTGTCGGCGCGCCATTGCTAATCACGATAGACACCGCCGCCACAAAAAAACAGGAAAAAATCATCAAAGCCATCAAGGGTACAAAACTTGATTTGGCAAAGTTACCTGAGCCAGATGGATATAGTCTTCTTGATTACCAAACCGAAAAGAAAAACAAGGATGATTTTTTTACCTGGGTCAAGGCTCTCTCTCCTGATGATAAGAAAAAGTGGCGTGATGGAGAAACTCAACCTCCTTCGTCTCCCCATCAAAATTGGGAAATCTTCCGAGCGGTAAACCCAGGCGCATTGCAAAGTTACAACGTGCCGCTTGGCATTTGGTGGCAGGCGCAAACTGTTTTCCCTGACTTACTCAAAATTCTGCTTGCGATGGTCGCCAACGCGCCAAATGACATTGAAAACG
>Ga0210016_1003843_pt1 | contig 13059 bp, 9 predicted proteins | sample CryGeyCG2014_300_FD_185454 | JGI IMG/M metagenome (GOLD analysis project Ga0210016, IMG submission 185454) | Groundwater microbial communities from aquifer - Crystal Geyser CG02_land_8/20/14_3.00 (SPAdes) (version 2) | ecosystem: Environmental > Aquatic > Deep subsurface > Groundwater | place... | reverse complement strand
GAGGAAGTCGCGCTTCTGCTGGTAGTCGTCTTCTGTCGGCGCAAGGCGGCTCAGGCGGTCCTCGATCTCGGCAAGGAACCCCGAGAAGCCGCCCTCGAAGACGCGCTCGTAGTCCAGCGTCTTGTGATTGCCCGCCCAGGAGAGCATGCCTTCCCGAAAGAACGGCTCCACCGCCTCGCCCGCGGCCCAACCCCAACTGGAAAAGTCGCGCCTACCGAAAGCAGCCGGCACGACTCGCTCCTTGGCGTCGAACGTCAGCCCCGGCTGGGTGCCGACGATCAGCTCGCCCTCATTGAGGACCAACTCCTGATGCCGGTAGTAGTGCGCCGCGGCCTTCGCCGCGCGAAGAACTTCGGGCTCGCCCTCCGTCTGCGCAAGCGACTCCCGGTGCAGTTCCCCTGCTCGCGGGTCGCCAAGTTGGCGGCTGTTAAGGACACGGGCTTTGAGGGCGGCGATTCTATCGGTCATGCGGGACTCCGGTGGGAATGGGTGTCAGGTGTCAGGTGCCCGGCCAGGCGCGCCTTGGGTTGGCGGCTGCCCCGAGGCCTTACTCGCGCTCAAGCTGTTCCAGGCGCTCCGAGAGGTTGCTCAGGACAGTGAATGCAAACGCCTTCCCACGCTTCTTCATCTCAAGGAGACCGCGTTGGTGGAGATCCAGGAGGTCCGTCCTTGCCGTTTGGTATGCCACTCTGTGGCTCTCTTGGTGGCTGGCGATGGTGTATGACTGGTGTGGGTGTTTCAGCGCGTGCGTGATGAGCGCCACCTGGCGGTGATTCAGCGCTGTCAATCCGTGAAGCTGCGACTCCAGCGCCTGCACTTCCTGCGACTTGCGGTCGATGTAGGAGTGGAGTTCCTCAAGGGCTCGGCGGATGACATCGGACTGCGCGACCAGGAAGTAGGTTATGTCATTGTCGTCGGTCTCAGTATGGAGGAAGGAGCGAGCGTACTGGACGGGCGCCCTCAACAGGATGCCCGAAATGGAAATGAACTCGAAGAGCCAGAACCCCCGATGCAGCATTGCCCAGTAGAAGAGCGCTCGCGCCGTCCGCCCATTCCCGTCCACGAACGGGTGGTCATGGGCAACCCAGAAATGCAGGATGATTGCCCTCACCACGGGATGGACGAAGTAGTTGGGTGTCCGGCCATTGGCAAAGGCGCACATCGCCTCGAGCCGCTCCGGCAACTGCTCTGCTGGCGGCGGCTCGTGGAACACCTCTCCCTCCATACTGGCCACGACCCGCCGCTCGTCTAATCTGCGGAGGCGTCCGGCAGCGTCCTCCTCGTCCAGCGTCTGATCGGTGACGAGGCGGTGAATCCCGAACACGAGGTCGGCGGACAGCGGCTCCGCTTTGATGTCCGAGACGCGTTGCATGGTCAGGTAGTTGTTCAGGATCATCCGCTCGCTACGGTCACGCGGCCGGCGCCCGGTGCGGATCATCTCTTTGGCCACCTCGCGAGTCGTCACCGCACCCTCGAGCTGGCTCGAGGTGATTGCCTCCTGGATCAGCGACCTGACATAGTACTGGTCTCGGGCCTGCGGGTTGGTGACCGGCTGCGGAATGCCGATGGTGCCTGCTGCCCCCATATCGATATGATGTAGCTGCTCCTGCACTGTGTCCGGAACCGTGAATCGGAACGGCTCGCCAGCCCTGTCCAACAGAGGCAGCGGTCTGAGAACCGGCAGCCGCTGCAGCTTCAGCACGAGCCACCATTCCTCTGCCGTGATTCCCTCTGGCGGTGGCAATCGTCGGAGTACGTCCCAATGTGGGTAGTCGCGGGGTGGGGCTTGCCTGCCGCTCAGGTCGACGAGGAAAGCAAACCGGTCCCGATCCGAGACGGCAGACCTGCGGACCAGTTCGTTGAACGGCGGCGGTGGTTTGGGTTTGCGCATTGGGGATGACCTGCTACGGAGCTACTAATTAGTACCAAATCAGTACGAAGTTGACAAGTGGCCGCGAGCGTCTCCAGATCGGTCTGGCACGGGTGCACTTGCCGGCCTCAGTTCAGCCGCACCCGTTCACTCTCCGTCTCGCGCTCCAGCACCAGCTCGGCGGGTCCGCCGGCGATGCCGCGTTCGAGCCGCACCGCTCGCAACGGCGCCTTCTCGTCCAGCGGCTCGAAGAGGGTCAGGTACCGCGCGCTGGCGCCACCTTGCCGCAGCACAACCATCGGCATTCGCGCGGTGGGAGAGTTCGATAGGCCGTCGGCGAGGATCAACTCCAGCGGGGTGGCGTTGGCCGGCACGATCCAGAGGCGCAGGCGCTTGTCGCCCGAGGCGAACGTCAGGCTGGTGACTCCTTCGATGGTCGCGCCCTGCTTCTGCTCGACGTGCTGGTAGCCGCACTTGTCGCCGAGCGGGCCCGAGCGCGGCGACAGCGCTGCAGTGCTCTCCACGAATTGACCGTCGATGTGCAGCACGTAGTCGAACTGGTGCGTCTTGCCTCCGGCGGCGTCCTGGGGGGTGATCGCGTACTGGTCCACGACAAGGGCGCCGTGCAGTTCTGCCGTGCGGTGCAGCAGCAGGCCGTCATAGGCCGAGTCGCAGGAGGCGGAGACGAGCTTGTGCTCCGCGTCGAACCGGTCGAGCTTGCCGAGCACTTTGTCGGTCGCGCTGTCAGCCGGCCACTGGGTGTTGCGCTCGCCGGTAGGTTTCTGCGACACACCGTCGACAACAACGGTATTGTTGCTGATGGTCTGCGCTGTCCATTCGGCCTTCCAGTTCGTTTCGTAAGGCATGCTGCCCACTTGCGGGATCCACTGACGGCCCTGCGCGTAGACGGCAATGCTGAGCTTGTCCGGGTGCCCGTGCCCGCCGCCGTAAGGACCGTAGCTGAAGGCGACGGCGGTCGACTCCGGTTGGGTCGTGAAGTCGCCGGCCGCCTGCCGAAGCACTGCGACGCCGCTGGCGGGGAACAGAGAGCAGCCGTTTTCGTATCGGCCGGTGTTGGCGAAGGCTGGCGGCAAGTCCAGGCGCGCGCGCTGAGCTGCCTCGGCCGGCGAGTCGTGGATCAGCCACTGCCAGTCGGGCGTGCGACTGTAGACGGTGGGCTTGGTGGCGACCGACTGCCCGTCGCGGGTAAGCTGCACGCTGTCGCCCTTCACCTCCAAGCGGAAGCGGTACGGGTGGTTCAGCTCCGGGCAGTAGGAGGGCAAGCCGAAGCACTTGCGGTTCGCCGTATCCTTGGCGTCGACGTGGAACACCACCCACGCGCGATCCTGACCGCCGCTGTCGGCCAAGCGGGTCATCGTCCACTCAAGGGTAAGGTCGGCGCGGTCAGCGCCGTTCAGGAGGTAGTGGTCACTCTGGCTGGCGCCGCCGTCCTCCACCGTGATCGCGTCCCCTTGCAGCTCGAACGTGGGGTCGCGCCGCTCCCACTTCACCGGTTGCCCGTTCAGGCGGACCTGGTCGTAGCGGTACCGGTAGCGGTAGTAATGAAGGAAGCCCACCCGCCCGCTGCGCGTCTCCTCCGCGCTCAACGGCACATCGCGCTGCAGCAGCCAGGCAAGTTTGGGATCGCGGTAGCGGTCGTAGCCGATCAAATCCATCCAGGTTGCGTGCAGCGGACCGCGATCGCTGTCGCCAAGCGCGAGGTAGCTCAGGTCGGGGAAGCCCAGGTAGAACGGCGCCTCGAACATCAGCCGGAGCGACTTGGGCTGGTCGGTGACATCGGTCACGCAGTGGCAGTCTTCGTCCTTCGCGCGGTCGTTGGGTACAGTGAAGTGGTACAGGTCGACGCCGCAGTGCAGCATGGCTTCGGTGAACGGTAGCAGGGCATTGAGGACGAAGTGGTGGTAGCCGACGGAGCGCTCCCAGAACAGCCCGTCTTCGCGGATGTCATGCGCCACCAGGTGCCGGAAACCGTAGGGGCTGTTGACCGCATAGTCCACCAGCTCGGGATCGCGCAGCGCCAGCCCGACGAGACCCACCGCGCCGAGGTGCCACGCCTGGAAGTTGTAGCAGCGGTAGTGAAGGTCCCGGATCCGCGGGTCGTTCTCGAAGTCGTCGATCTTGAAGCACGCCACCGTCGGCCGCAACAGGTCGGCCTCAATATGCGCCTTCTGTTCGTCGGTGAGCACGCCACTGTCGGCGACCAGGTCGTATGCCTGGGCAATCGGCTCCACCCACATCGCCTCGTACAGCGACGACTGCGTGAACACCTTGCAGCGGCCGTTGGTCAGCGACATGGTTGGGTACACGTCGGCATAGGCCAGCAGCCCGTCGCGCACCCACTCGGCGTGCTGCGTCTCGCCGGTGAGCCCGTATGCCAATGCCACTGACTGCAGCCGGTTGGCGATGCTCCAGTGCTCGGTGTCGCCTTTCTCGGGGAGCTTCCCCAGTGGCTTGGCGACCGCGCCGCGAGCGTCGTCGGCCACCTTCTCTAACGCCTTCTTTGCCCAGGGGAACTGCGCCGCACGTTCCTTGGCTCGCGCGCTGTCCGCGGGGGTCAGCGCCAGGTAGGGGTGTTGGGCCGGGAACTGGGCGGTCATGTTGGCAGTGTCCTCTTTGTCGGCAGCTTGCCTGTCGGGTGCGGCTCCAAGCGGGCCGGCGGCGAGGGCGACGGAAAGGGCGAGCCAGCGGTGGAGCGTACTCATCGTCACTCAGACTCTCTTTCGCGCATGTGCACCCAACCCGAACCGCGCCGGTGAAGGGCGGCCCGGATTGGCAGGTGTTCTCATTGGGTGGGGAGCGACGCGCAGACGGCACGCGCTTAGTGTTGGCGCGTCAGCCGGATCCCCGCGACGGCCAGACCAGCCCAGGCTTCCTTGTCGATCCGGTCGGCTCTGAGGGTCAGCGTGTGCAGCCCAGCGCTGAGAATCTGGATCTGCCCCAGGCTGCTTTCCACGAAGTTCCCGTGGTCGCCAGGTGCGTCGGTTACGGCGTCCTTGCAGCCGACAAGTCCGCGAGTCGTCGCGTTGGCAACGGTGACGCAGACCTCGTGGTTGCCCAGCGCCTTGGGGTTGCCGTGCTCCATGGAGGTCTGCACGCGCACCTGGAACGTCCCGCCTTGCCGAATCCGCAACTGCCAAGAAAGCCGGCCGTCTTCGCTCTTCCAGCCACTCACGACGCCCGCCCGGTCAATCGCCAGTTCCGCTGAACCGCCAAGCTCGGCCAGGTGGGCGGGAAGCAGGACGCTGCCCTCCGGTTGCTCGAGCGGCAGTGGCTCGACCTGGGGCTCGCCCTCGATGTCCAGCGCCACAACGGAGACATCCGGGTCGGGCTGTTCGGCCGGGAGGCTCAGCTCCAGCAGGTGGTAGTCGCTTTCCGCGTCGTGCGTCTGGGTGCAGCGCACAATCGTGCGGCCGTCGGTCAGCAGCCGCGCGCCGAGGACGCGGTTCTTCAGCCCCGCGACGAGCAGCCGCTTGCCCGGCCACTTCATCACGTGCAGGTAGAGCCGGCCGGGCTTGCAGGTGACGCGGCCCCAGTCGAAGTCATACGGGAACGGCGTGGCGCGGGTCCCGTAGATGGCCTCGCCGTTGACCTTGAGCCATTGCCCGACTGCCTTCAGGCGCTCGACGCTCGGCGCCGGGATGATCCCTTCTGCCGTCGGGCCGACATTCAGCAGGTAGTTCACGCCCTTCGAGGCGCAGTTGACCAGCAGCTTGACGAGGTAGTCGACGGACTTCCAGTTCTCGTCATAGTGCTTGTAGCCCCAGGTGTCGTTGATTGTGCAGGGGGTCTCCCAGTCGCCTTGCAGCGGGCCGGCGGGGTGCTGATTGTCGCCGAGGCTGCCGTAGTCGCCGACATCGTGGCCGACGCGGCCGCTGACCAGGCACTCCGGCTGCAGCGAGTGGACGAGGTCGCGCAGCTCGGTGCTCTGCTCTCTGGTGATGACCACCGGCGTATCGAACCAGATCAGGCCGATGGGACCGTACTGCGTGAGCAGCTCTCGGACCTGTGGTTTCGCCTTCTCTTGAAGGTACTGCGCAAACCGCTCCGGCTCCACCTGCTGGCTCCACCAGCCCACGCCGGGATCCTCTTCCCAGTGTCCGGCGCCGCCCGGAGCGTGCCAGTCCTGGGCTTGCGAGTAGTAGAAGCACAGCCGGATTCCCGCCTTGGCGCAGGCGGCAGCCAGTGCTGCCATCACGTCCTGCCTGTAGGGCGTGGCATCAACAATGTTGTACGGATGCGCCGACTTGAACATGGCAAAGCCGTCGTGGTGCTTGGAGGTGATCACCAGGTACTTCATGCCGGCTTCCTTGGCAATCGCCACCCACTCCTCGGCGTCGAACTTCACCGGGGCGAACTGCTCAGCCAGCTTCTCGTACTCGGCGATTGGGATCTTGGCGTTGCGCATGATCCACTCGCCCAGGCTGGGGATGCGTTCCCCCTGCCATTCCCCCGCGGGAACGGCGTAGACGCCCCAGTGGATGAACATCCCGAATCGTGCCTCGCGCCACCAGGCGAGGGGGTCTGCGTTCTGCTGTGTCATCATGTCGTCAAGTCCTCCACTCAATTGCCCGACAGCCAGTATCGCTGCGAGTGCTGTGCCTGACAAGGGAGCCGGCAGCGTGCCCACTGGCGAGGCGCCTCGTTCACGCCCCATACACCTTCTCGCCCCAGTACCGAACGCGCTCGATCAGGAACTTGATGGCGTCAAGCGAGAGGTCGGGCGGGGCGGTGTGGTCGAGCATGTCGATGAGCTGTTTGTACAGCCAGACCCAGTGCTCCTGGATTTCGTGGAGCAGTGCCGGGCCGTCGTAGTAGCGGACCAGCAGGTGGTCGTCGCCGAAGAGGTTGCGAGGGTGGCCGAAGGCACCGCAGAGGGACATGCCCAGCGGGAAGTCGCGGTTGCGGAAGCGCTGTTCGAGCGGCGTCCAGTCGGCCGGGAATCGCAGTTCGGGCTGTAGCTGCAGATGCTCGTCGCGAACGCGCTCCCAGTCGGCCCGGTTGCGGACGGGGAAGCTCAAGAACTGCGGCATCGAGGTGTCGGCGCGGGTCTTCAGTTCGCGCTGCACGACGCCGTCGCCGTTGCGGACAGTGCGCGTGGTCTCATCTTCGCTGAGGACCTCGGTCGGGAACGGCGGCATATAGGGCGAGTTGGTGAATCCCGTTCGCAGTCCGGTTTCGTTCTGAAAGGTCAGGAAGCTGACCTGCGTCTCCATCCCGAAGAAGCCGTGGAAGTCGGCGTTCGGCGGCATCCCTTCGCGGTGCCAGCGGTCCAGCGTGGAGTGCCATGCTCCGCACACCTCCCAGCGATGGGAGCGAGCCGGGCTGCCGAAGCGGCAAGTCTCGAGGAAGAGCTCTTGGGTGGTCATCCGTTGCCTCTCGGGCGATCTACGGGCCGCGCCGCGGCGGAGTCTTCGCCGCCCGCCCGGGCAATCCCTCCACACGGCGCTCAGCAGCAGTCGCTTCCGCCCCACCGCCCCGAGAGAGTTGGTACACTCTCTCCGATGGTTGTAGCCCCCGCGGGCGCCCGACGACAGTTCCTGGGAAGGACGAAGCACATGTGGTGTCTCTGCGTCATTGCTGCTGTTCACTCCGTCGCCTGCCTCGGGGCAGAGCAGGCAAAGCGGTTCTCGCTTCCGCCTGAGTGCATCCGGCCGGAACAGGGCTTCTGCTACCTTGCCGGGAGGGACTTCGGCGAAGAAGGCGACAAGTCCACCGCCAACAAGTCGGGTCTGCTGCTGTTCGAAGACGGCAAGCCGCTGGGGCCGTCGCGGTCGTTTCACGCCGACATTCGGGAGCAGGGCCAAGGGCGGTACTCGCACTGGACGAGGGAAGGGCTCTACTTCTCCGCCTCGGACAACACCGACCCGCGGACCAACGGCCGAAGATACGAAGTCGCCTCCACCAACCCGAAGAGCGGCCTGGGCGGGCTGGCCAGGTTCCCCGCAACGCCGAAGAGGCACGTCGAGGAGATCACCTCGAGCCGGCACGAGTACGCCCTCGCCGTGGGCGGCACGCTGGACATGGACAACACGCGGACGTTGGCCTCAAGCAACTGCTTCGTTGCATTCCAGAACAACCTCGCTCTGACCCTCGAGAACGTGGGCGACACACCGGTAGTCAACCCACGGCTGGTTCTCAATGGCCGCGGTAACTGGTACACGTTCGACAGCCTGTTGGCCGAGTTCACCCGCGGTGCGAAGACCGACCAGGACAAGGCGTACTTCATCTGGGAGAACATGCGCCAGAACACCTACCACGACACACCGCTCTACGCCAACGCTGAACCGCACGATCCGGTGCGGCTGTTCAACATCTTCGGGTTCAACCTGTGCGACGATGCCGGCAACTCCGGCTGCTCGCTGTTCCATCACGCCGGGTTGGTGGGCTCCAAGAACCGCGCGCTGCACGGGCACGTCCAGTGCGAGGCGGCTGTCAACGGCAAGCTGCAGTTCCTGGACGTGGACATGGATGCGTTCTACCTCGACCGGGAGAACGAGCATCCCGTCAGCGGCGACGAGTGCGCCCGCGACCACGACTTGGTCCGGCGCGAGCTGAACTACGGTCGGGTTGTCGCGCGGTTCACGCCGAGCGACGCGCCTGCTGCCCTGTTTGGTCCCGACGACACGCTGTTCGACGCGCAGCTTCGCGGGCACGAGATCGCCTACACCTTGCGTCCCGGCGAGAAGGTCGTCTTCCGGTGGGACAACACCCGCAAGTACTGCGCCGAGAGCAAGGAATGGGAGCACCTGCCCAGGTACTTCGGCAACTCCAAGTTCGTCTTCCAGCCGCGGCTGGAGCTGCCAGCGGTGCAGGCGGAGGGGAGTGAGACCAAGGACCTCGGTCCGGCTACCTCCCCCGGCAACGGCGGCAGGTTAGCAGGCCAATCAGCCGACGCGCATCTGGACTACGAGATCAAGGTGCCCTACACGGTCTGCGGCGGCACGGTGCGCGCGGAGTTCGCCGGGGCGAGTGCGCAGGATCGTTTTGCGGTGGCCTTGTCGCTGGATGGCAAGTCCTGGAAGGAGCTGTGGACGGAGCAAGGCGCGGGTGCCCATGCGGCGGAGGTTGCGCTCGACCAGGCGCTGGACGTCCGCAACAAGCCGGCGAAGTACCGGTACTTCGTCCGCGTCGGTCTGGGCTCCGCGGACGAGACGCCCGGGGCGAACCTGTGCTCGCTGGAGATCGAGACGGACGTGATGGCGGCGCCGGTGTCGCTGCCCCGGCTCTGCGTCGGCACGAACAAGGCGGTGTACTGGGATGCCACCGAAGGCCCGCATCGCCTGCGCCTCACCCACGACTGGCAGGAGAGCGACGCCGTCCAGCCGCTGCCGCCAATCGCTGCGCCCGAGTACCCGAAGCCGGGCGCGACGATCCCCGACTCGATCGTCACCTTCTCCTGGCCGGCCGCGGAGGGGGCGGACCAGTACCACCTGCAAGTCAGCCGTCGGCCGGACTTCGCCTACCCGTACCGAACCAGCTTGGATGTGATCATCCCCACCACCAAGTGGGGCGTGCCCTACACCGGCATTTTCAGCCCGGATACGCCCTACTACTGGCGGCTCCGCTGCAAGGAACAGTGGGGCGTGTGGGGCAAGTGGAGCGAAGGCTGGACGTTCACCTGGCGCGGCCCACGGGTGCCGGTCAATGCCCGGCTCGAACAGACGGGACAGACGTTCACCCTTCGCTGGGCCCCCAACCCGCGTGGCGAGCGGCCGGTGAAGTACGAGGTCTACGGCAGCGATGAGAAGGGGTTCTCCGTCTGCAAGGACGAGCACGCGGCGTACACCCGCGGCAAAGTGCCCGGGAACTTCCTGGGTGAGACGACGGAGACGGAGATGCTCGTGATCGGACCGGAGGCTGCACAGGAGAACGCGAACAAGGTCTACTACCGCGTCGTCGCCATCGACGGAGGCGGAACGGTCAGCGGCTGCTCGGACTACGCCGAGGCGCCGCATCCGTTCGTGCGCACATCCCCGGTGACCCAAGCCAAGACGGGGGAGCCCTACACGTATGAAGCCAGGAGCCTGCGGTCCCTCAACGACGTGCAGCACCACTACGACGCGCCGGGCGACAAGCTCTGGGACAGCGAGGAGAACACGTTCAAGCTGGTGGCCGGACCCAAGTGGCTGACCCTCGACGGGAAGGCCGGCGTCCTGTCCGGCACGCCGCAGGCTGGGGATGCCGGAGAGGCCCGCGTGAAGGTGGAGGTCACGAACCAGTTCGGGGGGCGGGCGGAGCAGGAGTTTGCGCTTGCTGTGGGGCGGTAGTGCCGTCTCGTTCGCGCAGCGCAGTCATACCGTCGTTGGCTCGGATCGAGAAGCAGAGACCTCTCGGCGCCATCTCTGACGAAGCCGACGGGAAACTGGCGGAGGAAGTGAGGGGGTGGTACAAGCGTGAGTTCTGCAAAGGCCGACTCGGACTGGATTGACGGCTCGCTGTACCCGGACGAGCCGGCGCCGGAGACGCTGACAGCCCTCGGCGACCGGATCGATTTCGTCGCGCGTCTGTGCGGCGCGTGGGATTTCGGCATCATGCCCGTGCCGGAGACGCTACACGCCGTCCTGAAGCCCGACTGGCGCGAAGCAGTCGAGCAAACGCAGATGCTCACGTCTTGCGCGTATCACCTGCTCCGAGAACTCCACGGGCTGGCGCCGGTGCGCTACCTGGGTCCGGAGTTCCCGCACCTCCGCGACGACCCGTGCTTGCAGATGATGTAGAGCCAGTCAGCACACGGTGCTGCGAGCCGCCGGCGCTTCCGTGCGCCCCGAAGCGATTGCGCAAAGCGAAGAGGCCGGCGATCCCACTACAGGCGAATCGTCGGGCTCCTGTGCGCAGGGAGTCGGACGCTGCTCAGCGGAAGGACGTCACCAGGCAGCGCGATGGAGCAAGTGCGCGACTACCTGCCGCCCTTTCCCTTGCCCGGGTTGGACTTCATGTAGTCGTTGGACTTCTGCATCTGCGCCTTCATGTCTGCTTGGCTGGCGGTCTGATCCTTCGCGCCTGCACCGCCCTTCTTGGGGCAGCCTGTGAGCAGAAGCGCAACGGCCATGAAGGATAGAGCTGCCAGGAGGGCCGCTAACCTCGAACCAACGCGTTCTCGCTTTATCTTCACCATTCGCCGTACTCCTTCCGGGACAACATGCTCGTCAGACGCCACGAGTCGTCCACGCTCAGAACTGGGACGCCCGGGCTATTTCAACTGCCAAGTCCGGTAGCGAATGTCACCGCCGAACTCGATGGTCCTGATGGTCAGCGCCTGCCGCCACTTCACGTGCCCATCGGCGAACCCGAGGTTCGAGCCGCCGTTGTGGGCCGTCGACTTCTCTGCGTCCGGCGGAATGGTGCCGCCACAGCCATAGCAGACGCCCGGATCCGGGTAGGCATAGCGCATGAGCACCTTCTGGCTGTTATTGTCCCAGCCACCCAGGTTGTTCCGACCGTCGCCGATGAGCAGGGTCGCGGCAGGAAAGCCGAGCTCTTTCTCCTTGTGCCACTTGCTGCAACAGCCGAAGGGTCCGGTCGAGATCGGCTCGTTCATGGCGTAACTGGTGGTCGGGATGATCGAGCTCCACGGAGCTGAGGCGCTGTTGGCGCACTTGCCCCTGGCTTGCGACGGGCACTCGTAGATCTGCGCGTTCTTCGTGTACGGGTAGGTTGCCGCGTACCACATCACCATGTTGGGCCACGCGGGGTTCCCTCCGCACGGACGATTCCCCCAGTTGAAGATCGGGTATGCCTCGTCGTAGTCACTCGCATACATCAGGAACGCGAGGGTGATCTGCTTGAGGTTGCTCTGGCAGGACGCCTGCCTCGCCTTCTCCCGCGCCTTGGCGAACACGGGGAATAGGATCGCTGCCAGAATCGCGATGATCGCGATCACCACGAGCAGCTCGATTAGTTGCGCTATCTTGACACATATTGCACTCGTTCGGCGCCGCAGTTGCGCCGGGTTGTCTTACGGAAGGAGCGAGTGTTCCCTCCCGGAGGCAACCCATGGACAGTGCCAAGAAACAGCGCTGGCGAGCTCGGCGAGAGGGGACGGAGCCTGACTTCCTGGTCCTGACGATCGAGTCGCCTCAGCCGTCCCAGTGGGTGACGGCGGAACAACCAACCTGGCCGGCGGTGGTGCGCCAGCGTCGGCGCTGTATTCGGCGCTGGCAGGAGCTGCAAGCCGGCGGGGATCGGTTCGCCGTGGCTCGCACTTGCGCCGAGTTCGGCATTTCGGAACGGACGCTGTGGAACTGGGTGAGCGCCTGGAAGAGCGGCGGACTGACGGCGCTGATTTCTCAGCCGCAGCGGCCGCGGCGGTGTCCCGAGCAGACCCCGCTGTGGCTGGAGCAGATGATCGTCACCGTCCGGTTCCGGACCGGTTGGGGCGCCGAGCGGATCGCTGCTCACTTGCACCGAGAGCGGCTGGCTGAGATCTCGGGAACAGGAGTATACAACGTGCTCAAGCGACTTGCCCTGACGGTTCCCGGACCGCAGCGGCGGGGCAAGCGAGGCTGCCGCTACGTGCGGGAGCGCGTGAACGACCTGTGGCACATCGACGCCAAGGGACCGCTCTACCTCCCCGGCATGGCGAAGGTTTACGTGGTGGGGCTGGTGGACGACTGCTCCCGTTACTGCACCGGACTCACCCTGACGCCCACTCGCCAGATGAGCACCATGATCGAGATCCTCGAAACAGCGGTTGGTGAATGCGGGAGCCCCCGGCAACTGATGGCCGACAACGGCACCGAGTTCTTCGGCGTGAAGGGGCACGCGACCACCACCCGGTTCCAGCGGACCTTGGACCGACTGGGGATCGAAGCCGTCCGGATTCGCGAGCGCAGTCCCGAGACCAATGGGAAGGTCGAACGCTTCTGGCAGACGGTGGACGAGGAGTTCCTCCTGCGCTTTGAGATCACCGGCTGGGACACCGCCCTCCCCGGTCTCCAAGGCTTCCGCCAGGAGTACAACCACCACCGCCTTCACAAGGAGCTGGGCTACCAGGCGCCAGCCGAGGTCTTCTTCCCCGGCCGGAACCTCCCGCTCCCAGAGGCGCCTGCCAGCGAGTTCCAGCAACTCCTGCCTCACCTGCGAGCCCTCAAAGACCAAGCCACTCACCACTGACACAACCGCCCCTCCGGGACCTCCCGAACGAGTGCAATATGTGTCAAGATAGCGCA
>Ga0210016_1003838_pt1 | contig 13068 bp, 11 predicted proteins | sample CryGeyCG2014_300_FD_185454 | JGI IMG/M metagenome (GOLD analysis project Ga0210016, IMG submission 185454) | Groundwater microbial communities from aquifer - Crystal Geyser CG02_land_8/20/14_3.00 (SPAdes) (version 2) | ecosystem: Environmental > Aquatic > Deep subsurface > Groundwater | place... | reverse complement strand
CTGGGGCGTAAAGACCCTGTTTCAGTTCGACCCCGAGCACTGGAAGCTGGGCATCCACCGCCCCAAGATCAAGAACAAATGGCTGGAGACCGACTTTCCCGACTCTGTGCGCTGGCTGAATGGCTCGGGTGCGCCGATGGAGGATTACTTCAGGTTCCGCGGCTGGCGTTCGATCACCCGCACCATCGGCTACGACTGGGCGCAGATGAACCATTACGCGGTGAAATCCATCGACAGCTACGCCATCCGCAAGTTCCGCGGCAACGTCAACTTCAAGAAAGACAAATACAATTCCGACTATTGGGCATTGCAGGACCGCAACGAGGTGCGCGACGACTCGATGCTGCGCTACTCGGCCGCGCGCCAGCGCATTTTCGATGCGCTGCTGGCCGACCCCGAGCTGAACCGGCTGCATTTCGCCGCACTCGCGCGCGCCGAGGCCCGGCTGGCCGAGTTCAAGGGCACCGACGCCTACAACGAGATGGTGGCGGGGCTGAAGGCGGCCAGTGTGATCCCGATTGATCAGGTCGAGGCCAAGCCGCCCCAGGCGCGCGACCCCGCAAAGATCGCGGCCCTGATGAGCCGGGTCGAAAAAACCGCGTCCGAGCGGCAGAAGGCCGAGCGCAAGAAAGAGCCGAAGGCCGCGCCTGGCGCAGGCGGGCTCTATGTCTCCGAGGTGGGCGACATGACGGCCGAGCCGCCGCTGTCGTGGCACAAGAACCACGAGATCGCCCTGCCCGCCGATCCGCGCCTGTTCACCCCGCCCGCGCTGGCGCTGATTGCCGAAGGCAAGTTCGAGCGTAATCTGGCCCGCAGCCTGCCCAAAATGCTGCCGCGCGGGGCCGCTCACGCCGAAATCGGCGCGGGCTGCGGCTTTATCGCAGCGCTGCTGGCGCGCCAGCGCCCCGACCTGCGCCTGGTGGTGCAGGAAGAAAACGCCGGGCTGCACACCGCCCTGACCCGGATCTGGGCGCAGAACCGGATTGAGCCGTCGGATCGGCTGCGGCTGGTGGCAACACCACTGGTCGCTGATGCGAGCGCACTCGCGGCCTTTCTGCGCGCGGCCCGGCCCCAGACCCTCGCGTTGGGCGACCCAGGCTTGCGGCCCGAGGTTCTGGCGGCGGCCTATGCGCAGGCGGCTCTGGCCCAACCGATGCTGGTCTTTCTGACCCACCGGTTGCTGGCGGCACGGGCGGCGGAGCTTGACGCTTTTGCCGCCCTGTTCGCGGGCTGGGGGCTGACTGCGCGGCTGCCGCTGGACGCGGCGCTGGTGGTCGCCTTTGCCCGCCCGCCGGTCAGTGCAGCGCCCGCCCCTTGAGAATGGCATCCGGCCCGAAACGGGCGCGGATCAGGTCGGTCGCGCGCTCGGCGGCGCGGCGCCTTTCGGCGTCGGGGTCCAGCAGGTCGGCGGCGGTATCGGCACCGGCGGCGGGGCCGAGATCGGCAAGACCGACCCCGATCAGCCGAAACGGGCCCGGTTCGCGCAGCGCGTCCAGCAGCATGCGGGCTTCGCGGTAGATGCGGTCGGCGGTCTGGGTGCCATCCTGCAACTTGCGGGATCGGCTGATCAGGGTGAAATCGCTGCGCCGCAGTTTCAGCGTGACGCAGCGCCCAGCCAGATCACGGGCCTTGGTGCGGTCGGCCACCTGCTCGGCCAGCCGCCACAGATGACCATCCAGAACCTCGCGGTCGGCGGTGTCGCTCTCGAACGTGGTTTCCTTCGAGATCGACTTCACCGCCGCGTCGCGCTGCACCGGGCGGCTGTCCTCGCCACGTGCCAGATGCCACAGATGGCTGCCGATCTGGCCAAAGCGGGCGGCAAGGTCGGCGCGCTCCCAGCGCAGCAGATCGTCGATCCGGCGGATGCCCGCGGCTTCCAGCGCGGCCTGGGTGGCGGTGCCCACCCCCCACAGCAGGCGCACCGGTTTGCCGCGCAGAAAGCTGGCGGTATCGGCCCGGCCGATCACCGCATAGCCGCGCGGCTTGTCGAGATCAGAGGCGATCTTGGCCAGAAACTTGTTGTGCGACAGCCCGACCGAGGCGGTAATGCCAAGTTCGGCTTCGATCCGCTGGACCAGCCGCGCCAGCAGCACCACAGGCGGCGCGCCATGCAGCCGGGTGGTGCCGGAAAGATCGAGAAAGGCCTCGTCGAGGCTGAGCGGCTCGACCGCAGGAGTCAGAGCCTCCATCAGGGCGCGAATCGAGCGCGAAACCTCGGCATAGACCCGCATCCGGGGCTTGATCACCACCGCGTCGGGGGCGAGCTTCAGGGCCTGATACATCGGCATCGCCGAACGCACGCCCCGGATGCGCGCGATGTAGCAGCAGGTCGCAACCACCCCGCGCGTGCCGCCACCCACGATCACCGGAACGTCACGAAGAGCCGGATTGTCACGTTTTTCGACCGAGGCATAGAACGCGTCGCAATCGACATGGGCAATCGCAAGGCGGTCGAGTTCGGGGTGCGTCACGACCCGCGGCGAATGGCAGTTCGGGCAGCGCGCCGGGGCGGGGCTGCGGTCGAACAGGGTCAGGCAGTCGCGGCACAGGGCGGGCATGATGGCACCAGCATAGCGCGCGACGTTGCTGCGGGGTAGGGGCGGCGGCTATTCGCTTGCGGCTTCAACCTCGTCGTCTTCGCCGTGGAAATGCGCCACATGCAGGCGCACCTGAAGATGCTCGGGCGGATGCGCCAACGCGGCGGGCGGCACCGCCACTTCGGGGATGAAGGCCTCGTGCCCCGGCACCACTTTCGCCCCCAGTTCGCGCAGCGCCGCAATCAGATCGCTGTCAGAACCTTCGACGCGGATCAGCAGGCGCGCGGTCTCGATCTGGCACGGCACCTGACGGCTGCCGATATGCCAGGCCACGCGTGCCAGATCGCCGGTCACCACCAGCAGCTCTTCCTCGGCGGCGATCACCTCGATCAGCCGACCATCGTCGAATTGCAGCGCGTCGCCCGGCTGCAAGGCCACGCTGTGCGGCAGATCGACCACGAAATTCTCTTCATGTGCGGTCTCCAGCCGGGCGCGGTGCAACTGGCGCTGATCATGCCGCAGCACCACCTGATCGTAGGCTCCGGTCCAGTCGTCGGCCTGGCGATAGCTGTGGGCGATGGGAAGCTTGGTCATGGCCTGTCCTTTCAGGGTAAGTCCGGGTCGGGGTAAGTCCGGGGCAATTCTTTACCGAAGTGCCCCGTCCTGCAAGCGATCAAACGGGTGCCGCGAAACCTCAGTGCGGCAAGTAGCTGCCGCCCAATGCGATGATCTCGTGATGCAGGTGCCCGGCGGCGGCACTCAGCGGCAGGTTGGCGGGGTAGACCAGAAACCAGTGGCGTTCGATCGGCAGCCCCGGCCCGGCCAGCGGCACCAGCGCGCCGTGCCGCAACTCGTCCATCACGGTGTGCAGCGACAGAAAGGCGATGCCAAGCCCGGCAATCGCCGCCTGCTTGATGGTCTCGTTCGAGTTCAGCACGATCAGCTTGGGCACCTGCCCCTCGGTCAGCCGGTCAAGATAGCGCGCCATCAGGATGCGGGTGCCCGAGCCCTCTTCGCGCGACAGAAAGGTTTCCGTCATCAGGTCGGCGGCGGTGATGTCGCGGCGTCCGGCCAGGCGATGGTTGGGCGGGGCGACCAGGCTGTGGGGGTGCGGGCCAAGCGGTGTCGCCAGCACCGCAGGCACCCGCGGCGGACGGCCCATGATCGCCAGGTCGATGTTGTGGCGTTGCAGGTCTTCGATGATTCGCTCGCGGTTGCCGACTCGCAAGGTGATCTTGATGTCGGGCCAGCGCTCGTTCAGAATCCGCACCAGCCGCGGTGCGAAATATTTGGCGGTTGACGCCACCCCCAGCGTGACCTGACCGATCTTGCCCTGCGACAAAGCGACCACCTGCTCGGCGCATTGCGCGAGGATCGCATCGACCCGACGGGTCGCTTCCAGCACGGCGGTGCCCTCGGCCGTCAGGCCGGACCCCGCCGAATCCGCCCCCCGGCGCAGCAGCGCCAGCCCGAACGCGGCTTCCAGGTTCTTGATCTGACTGTGAATTGCCGGCGGCGTCAGGCCAAGCTGCTCGGCGGCGGCGGTCATGGTGCCGGTTTCCGCGATCACTCGCAGGGCGCGAAGCTGTTTGAAAGTGACGGCGTCCAGCCGGATCATTCAATTTTCCTGAATGAAGGTTCCCAACTATTAAATTTCATATAATGTCAGAATGCGCAAGCATGCAGCATGTTGACGGCTATGGGAGGAGATATCGTGGCGCACAAGGCAAAGGCTTTCCCGACGGGGGCCATTCCCGAACACCTGCGAGACGTGATCGCGCGGCTGGCCGAGGTCGGGGCGCAGATCGCGCTGCGCATTGCCCGCGGCGGGATCGAGGAAGATCTGGCGGGTGCCGAGGGGATCAATTCCGACGGCGACGCGCAAAAGGCGCTTGACGTGATCGCCGATGACGCGTTCAGCACCGCGCTGGCCACCACGCCGGTGCGCTACTATGCGTCCGAAGAGCAGGAAGTGGTGGTCGAGATCAACCCGAAGGGTGATCTGGCGCTGGCGATCGACCCGCTTGACGGATCATCCAACATCAACGCCAACGTCTCGATCGGCACCATCTTCGCGATCTACCCGGCCGCAGCGACGCCCGAGGCCAGTTTCCTGCGCCCCGGCACCGAACTGCTGGCGGGTGGCTACGTGATCTACGGGCCTCAGGTAGCGCTGGTCGTGACCTTCGGCGACGGGGTGCAGAAATACGTGCTCGATCCGAGCAGCACCTCGTGGGTGCTGGTGGGTGAGCATTTGCAGGTGCCGGTCACCTCGACCGAATTCGCCATCAACGCCTCGAACTACCGCCACTGGCAAGCCCCGGTGCGCGCCTACATCGACGATTGCGTGGCTGGCGCCGAGGGCCCGCGGGCGCAGAATTTCAACATGCGCTGGGTGGCTTCACTGGTGGCTGAAACCCACCGCATCCTGACCCGCGGCGGGGTGTTTCTTTACCCGCGCGATGATCGCAAGGGCTATGGCGAGGGTCGGCTGCGCTATCTTTACGAATGCGCCCCGATCGCCTTTCTGATGACCCAGGCCGGTGGCGGGGCCACCGATGGGGCCGACCCGATCCTGCCACATGTGCCCGCGCATCTGCACGCCCGCACGCCGTTCGTCTTCGGCTCGGTGGAAAAGGTGGCGCGCATCGCGGCCTATCACGATCTGCCGGACCAAGAGACCAACGCCCTTTTCAACACCCGCGGCCTGTTCAGGAGCTGACATCATGAGCAAGAAACATCCCATCATTTCCGTCACCGGCTCTTCGGGCGCGGGCACTTCGACCGTCAAGAACACCTTCGAGCAGATTTTCCGTCGCGAAGGCGTCAAGTCGGTCTCGATCGAGGGCGATGCCTTTCACCGCTACAACCGGGCCCAGATGCGCGCCGAGTTGATCAGCCGCACCGCCGCGGGCGACGCCACCTTTTCGCACTTCAGCTATGAAGCCAACGAGCTGGGCGAGCTGGAGCGGGTGTTCCGCGAATTCGGCGAAACCGGCAAGGGCCGCACCCGCCATTATGTGCATGATGATGGCGAGGCCGCGAAATTTGGCGTGCCGCCGGGCGAATTCACCGAATGGGCACCGTTCGAGGACGGCGCGGACGTGCTGTTCTACGAAGGCCTGCACGGCGCGGTGAAGAACGATGCGGTCGATCTGGTCAAGCTGGCCGATTTCAAGATCGGGGTGGTGCCGGTGATCAACCTCGAATGGATCCAGAAGATTCACCGCGACCGTGATCAGCGCGGCTACTCGACCGAGGCCGTCACCGATGTGATCCTGCGTCGCATGCACGCCTATGTGCACTGCATCTGCCCGCAGTTCGCGGAAACCGACATCAACTTTCAGCGCGTGCCGGTGGTCGATACCTCGAACCCGTTCATCGCGCGCTGGATTCCGACCCCGGACGAAAGCCTGGTGGTGATCCGCTTCAAAAGCCCGCGCGGGATCGACTTTCCTTACCTTACCAGCATGATCAACGGGTCGTGGATGACCCGCGCCAACTCGATCGTGATCCCCGGCAACAAGCTTGATCTGGCCATGCAACTGATCCTCACCCCGCTGATCCAGCGGCTGGTGCGGGAAGCGAAAACCGCCTGAGGAGATGCACAAATGACAGTGAAAACAGCCCCCGCTGATGAAAAGACCATGGCCAACGCGATTCGGGCGCTGGCGATGGATGCGGTGCAAAAGGCCAACTCGGGCCACCCCGGCATGCCGATGGGCATGGCCGATGTGGCAACGGTGTTGTTCAACCGCTTCATCACCCTCGACCCGGCCGCCTCGCGCTGGCCGAACCGTGACCGCTTTGTGCTTTCGGCCGGTCACGGCTCGATGCTGCTTTATGCGATCAACCACCTGCTCGGTTATCCCGACATGGGAATCGATCAGCTCAAGGCGTTCCGCCAGTTGGGCAGCCGCACCGCCGGCCACCCCGAATACGGCCACGCGATGGGGGTTGAAGTCACCACCGGGCCGCTGGGGCAAGGCATTGCCACCGCCGTCGGCATGGCTTTGGCCGAGCGCATGGGCGCGGCGCGCTTTGCCGATCTGGTCGATCACTTCACCTACGTGATCGCCGGCGACGGCTGCCTGATGGAAGGCATCAGCCACGAAGCGATTGATCTGGCCGGGCATCTTGGCCTTGGTCGGCTGATCGTGATGTGGGATGACAACAAGATCACCATCGACGGCGACACCGGGCTTTCGACCTCGACCGACCAGAAGGCGCGGTTTGCCGCTTCGGGCTGGCATGTTCAGGCCGTGGATGGCCACAACCCTGAAGAAATCGCGGTCGCGATTGCTGCGGCGCAAACCGACCCGCGCCCCAGCCTGATCGACTGCCGCACCATCATCGGCTTCGGTGCGCCCAACAAGCAGGGCACGCATGACGTGCACGGAGCACCCTTGGGCGACGCCGAAATTGCGCTCGCGCGCGAAAAGCTGGGCTGGACCTACCCGCCGTTCGAAGTGCCGGATGCGGTTTATGCCGCCTGGCACAAGGTGGCGGCGCGCGGTGCTGCGGCACACAAGGCGTGGGACGCGCGGCTGCTGGCCTCGCCCCATGTCGCCGCGTTCGAGTTGGCTTTGGCGCGCGATCCGGCACCGCTGAACGCCGCAATGGCGGCCTACAAGGCGCAACTGCTGGTGGACAAGCCGAAAGTGGCCAGCCGCAAGGCCAGCGAGATGGCGCTGGGTGTGGTGAACGCGACGCTGCCCTTCGTGGTCGGCGGATCGGCCGATCTGACCGGCTCGAACCTGACCCGCACCAAGGGCCAGAAATCGGTGACCAAGGCCGATTACGCGGGCAGCTACATCCACTACGGCATCCGCGAGCATGGCATGGCGGCGGCGATGAACGGCATCTGGCTGCACGGGTTGTTCAAGCCCTACGGCGGCACCTTCATGACCTTCGCCGATTACTGCCGCCCGGCGATCCGTCTGGCGGCGCTGATGGGGGTGCCTGTCACCTACGTGATGACGCACGATTCCATCGGTCTGGGCGAAGACGGCCCGACCCACCAGCCGGTCGAGCATCTGGCCAGCTTGCGCGCCATTCCGAACCTCAACGTGATCCGTCCCTGCGACGCCATTGAGACCGCCGAGGCCTGGGAAATGGCGATGGCCTCGACCGCGACGCCGACCCTGCTGGTGCTGTCGCGCCAGAACCTGCCGCTGGTGCGTGAAGCAGCGACCGAGAACCTGACCGCCAAAGGGGCTTATGTGCTGCGCGAGGTCAAGGACCGGCAGGTGACGCTGATCGCTACCGGATCCGAGGTCGAACTGGCGCTGAGTGCCGCCGCCGCGCTGGCGGCCGAAGGCATCCGCGCCGCCGTGGTTTCGGCCCCCTGTTTCGAGGCGTTTGCCACCCAACCCGAAGCCTACCGCATGGAAGTGCTGGGCACCGCGCCCCGGATCGGCATCGAGGCCGCACTGCGTCAGGGCTGGGACTTGATGCTGCGCCACAAGGACGGCTTTGTCGGCATGACCGGCTTCGGGGCCTCGGCTCCGGCACCCACGCTTTACCGCCACTTCAACATCACCACCGAGGCCGTCACCGAACTGGCCCACAACCTGACGAGGAAATGACATGACTGTTAAGGTAGCAATCAACGGCTTTGGCCGTATCGGTCGCAATGTGCTTCGCGCCATCGTCGAATCGGGCCGCACCGACATTCAGGTGGTCGCGCTCAACGATCTTGGCCCGGTGGAAACCAACGCCCATCTGTTGCGCTTTGACTCGGTGCATGGCCGCTTTCCCGGCACCGTGACCACCGGCGACGGCTGGATCGACGCCGGGCAAGGCAAGATCAGGGTCACCGCGATCCGCGATCCCAAGGAACTGCCGTGGGGTGACGTCGATATCGCGATGGAATGCACCGGCATCTTCACCGACAAGGACAAGGCGCAGATCCACCTTTCCAACGGCTCCAAGCGGGTGCTGGTTTCGGCGCCGTCGAACGGTTCCGACAAGACCATCGTGTTCGGGGTGAACCACAACAGCCTGACCAAGACCGATCTGGTGGTCTCGAACGCGTCCTGCACCACCAACTGCCTGTCGCCGGTGGCCTATGCGCTGAACAATGCGATCGGCATCAAGCGCGGCTTCATGACCACGATCCACAGCTACACCGGCGACCAGCCGACGCTGGATACCATGCACAAGGATCTGTATCGCGGCCGCGCCGCGGCGCTCAGCATGATCCCGACCTCGACCGGGGCGGCCAAGGCGGTGGGTCTGGTGCTGCCGGAACTGAAGGGCAAGCTGGACGGTGTGGCGATCCGGGTGCCGACCCCCAACGTCTCGGCCGTCGATCTGGTGTTCGAGGCGATGCGCGACACCAGCGTCGAGGAAATCAACGCGGCGATCCGCACTGCCGCCGATGGCCCGCTGAAAGGCATCCTTGGCTACACCGATTTCGCCAACGTCTCGTCCGACTTCAACCACGACAGCCATTCGTCGATCTTCCACATGGATCAGACCAAGGTCATGTCGGGCACGATGTGCCGCATCCTGAGCTGGTATGACAACGAATGGGGCTTTTCCAGCCGGATGGCCGATACCGCCGTCGCGATGGGCAAACTGATCTGAGGGAGGCCAACATGGCACTGATTTCACTACGACAACTGCTGGATCACGCGGCCGAGCACGGCTACGGGGTGCCCGCGTTCAACATCAACAACATGGAGCAGGGGCTGGCGATCATGGAGGCGGCGAAAGCCGTTGACGCGCCGGTCATCATCCAGGCCTCGCGCGGGGCCCGCAACTACGCCAACGACATCATGCTGGCCAAGATGATCGAGGCGCTGGCGGCGATCTACCCGCAGATCCCGCTGTGCATGCACCAGGACCACGGCAACGACGAAGCCACCTGCATGTCGGCGGTCAAGCACGGCTTCACCTCGGTGATGATGGACGGCAGCCTTGAAGGCGATGCCAAGACCCCGGCCAGCTACGACTACAACGTGGCAATCACCGAACGGGTCGCGCGCATGGCGCACTGGGTCGGCGCTTCGGTCGAGGGCGAGCTGGGGGTTCTGGGGTCTCTGGAAACCGGCGAAGGCGAGGCCGAGGATGGCCACGGCGCGGTCGGCAAGCTCGATCACAGCCAGCTTCTGACCGATCCCGATCAGGCGGTCGATTTCGTGCGTCGCACCAAGGTCGATGCGCTGGCGATTGCCTGCGGCACCTCGCACGGGGCTTACAAGTTCTCGCGCAAGCCCACCGGCGACATTCTGGCGATGAGCGTGATCGAGGCGATCCACAAGAAGCTGCCCAACACCCACCTGGTGATGCACGGCTCGTCTTCCGTGCCGCAGGAATTGCAGGACGTGATCAACGAATTCGGTGGCGCCATGCCGCAGACCTTTGGCGTGCCGGTCGAAGAAATCGTGCGCGGCATCAAGATGGGGGTGCGCAAGGTCAACATCGACACCGATTGCCGCATGGCGATGACCGGCCAGTTCCGCCGCATCGCCACCGAGAACCCGAAAGAGTTCGACCCGCGCAAGTTCCTCAAACCCGCGATGGACGCGATGCGCGACCTTTGCAAGCTGCGGCTGGAAGCCTTCGGCACCGCCGGCAATGCCGGCAAGATCAAGGTCATCGCGATGGATGACATGGCCAAGCGTTACGCCAGCGGGTCACTTGATCCGTCGGTTTCAAAGTAATCCAAGGGAGAAGTGATCATGGACCAATCGGACCGCTATTCCGACCTCAGTCTCAAGGAAGCCGACCTGATGAAGGGCGGGCGTCACGTGCTGTGCGCCTACATCATGAAGCCCAAGGGCGGGCACGGCTTTCTCGAAACCGCCGCCCACTTTGCCGCCGAAAGCTCGACCGGCACCAACGTCGAGGTGGTGACGACCGACGATTTCACCCGTGGCGTCGATGCGCTGGTGTATGAGATCAACGAGAAGACCGGGCTGATGAAGATCGCCTACCCGGTTGAATTGTTCGATCACAACATCACCGACGGGCGGGCGATGCTGGCCTCGTTCCTGACGCTGACGATCGGCAACAACCAGGGCATGGGCGATATCGAATACGCCAAGATGCACGATTTCTGGATGCCGCCGGTGTATCTTAACGCCTTCGACGGCCCTTCGACCACCATTGCCAGCCTGTGGCGCGCGCTGGGGCGGCCACATGTCAATGGCGGCTTCATCGTCGGCACCATCATCAAGCCGAAGCTGGGTCTGCGCCCGCAACCCTTTGCCAACGCCTGCTACGACTTCTGGATGGGCGGCGACTTCATCAAGAACGACGAACCCCAGGGCAACCAGATCTTCTCGCCGCTGCGCGAGACCGTGCGTCTGGTGGCCGATGCGATGAAACGGGCGCAGGACAAGACCGGGCAAGCCAAGCTGTTTTCGTTCAACATCACCGCCGACGATCACTTTGAGATGGTGGCGCGCGGTGAATACATCCTTGAGACCTTCGGCGAAAACGCCAGCCACATCGCCTTCCTGGTCGATGGCTATGTGACCGGCCCGGCGGCGATCACCACCGCGCGGCGGCGTTTCCCGGCGCAGTATCTGCACTATCACCGCGGCGGCCACGGGGCGGTGACCTCGCCGCAGTCGATGCGCGGCTACACCGCCTTCGTGCTGTCGAAAATGGCGCGGCTGCAAGGGGCGTCGGGGATTCACACCGGCACCATGAGCTATGGCAAGATGGAAGGCGAGGCCGCCGACAAGCTGATGGCCTACATGATCACCGACGACTCGGCGATGGGGCCTTATTTCCATCAGGAATGGGCCGGGATGCTGCCGACCACGCCGATCATCTCGGGCGGCATGAACGCCCTTCGGATGCCGGGGTTCTTCAAGAACCTGGGCCACTCGAACCTGATCCTGACCGCCGGTGGCGGTGCCTTCGGCCACATCGACGGCCCGGCGGCGGGGGCGATCTCGCTGCGCCAAGGCGAGCTGTGCTGGAAGGAAGGGGCAGATCCGGTCGAGTTCGCGAAATCGCACCGCGAGTTTGCCCGTGCGTTCGAGAGCTTCCCGTTCGACGCCGACAAGATCTATCCCGGCTGGCGCAAGGCGCTGGGCGTCAACTAAGCTGACACGATCAGGGGGGGCGGGCCGACCCGCCCCCCTTTCAACCGCAGCAGGAGAGCCGCCATGACCGCCCCCGTCTTTGACCGCAAGATCAAGATTTCGCCGTCGATCCTTTCCGCCGATTTCGCCAACTTCGGCCTCGAATGCGAGGCGATCGAGGCGCAGGGCGCCGACTGGGTGCATGTCGATGTGATGGATGGCCATTTCGTGCCCAACATCAGCTTCGGCCCCGCCACCTGTGCCGCGATCCGCCCCCACATCAAGGGGGTGATGGACGTGCACCTGATGATCGCGCCGGTCGATCCCTACATCGAGGCTTTTGCGCGTGCCGGGGCCGACATCATCACCGCGCATCTTGAAGCCGGCCCGCATATTCACCGCACCCTTCAGGCGATTCGGGGTGCCGGGGCCAAGGCCGGGCTGTCGCTCAACCCCGGCACCGGGCTGGACGACATCCCCTATCTGCTCGACATGGTCGATCTGGTGCTGGTGATGACCGTCAACCCCGGCTTCGGCGGGCAGAAATTCATCCATTCCCAGGTTGAGAAGGTGCGGGCGCTTCGCGCGATGATCGGTGACCGCCCGATCCATATCGAGATCGACGGCGGTGTGACGCCCGAAACAGCGCCGCTGGTGGCGGCGGCCGGGGCGGATGCGCTGGTGGCGGGATCGGCGGTGTTCAAGGGCGGCTCGGTTGCCAACCCCGCGCCTTACGGGGCCAACATCCGCGCCATTCGGGCTGCGGCCGAGGCAGCCTGTGCTTGAGGCGCTGATCTTCGACGTTGACGGCACCCTGGCCGAAACCGAAGAACTGCACCGCCGCGCCTTCAACACGGCCTTTGCCGAGGCTGGGCTGGCGTGGCACTGGAGCCGCGATGACTATCGCGCCCTGTTGAAGACCACCGGCGGCAAGGAACGCATCACGCGCTTTGCCGCCGAAGCCGGGCTTGACCCGGCAGCCGTGCCGGTGGCTGATTTGCACCGCGCCAAGACCGCCGCCTATGTCGCGCTGATGGCGCAAGGCGAAATTGCCCTGCGCCCCGGCATTGCCGATCTGATGGATCAGGCGCGCGCGGCGGGGGTGGCACTGGCGATTGCCACCACCACCACCCCGGCCAATGTCGAGGCGCTGTGCCGGGCGGTGTTCGGGCGGGCGGCGGCCGAGGTGTTTGCCGTGATCGCGGCGGGTGACGAGGTGGCGGCCAAGAAACCCGCGCCCGATGTCTATCTGCTGGCTTTGCAACGCCTCGGGGTGGCGGCGAATCGCGCCGTGGCGCTGGAGGATTCGCGCAACGGTCTGCACGCGGCGCAGGCGGCGGGGCTGGCCTGCGTGGTCTCTCCCGGCCTTTACACCAATGGTGAGGATTTCACCGGGGCGGCGCGACAGGTGACCGAGTTCACCGATCTGGGTGGCCTTGCGGGGGTGCTGGCGGTGCTGGCATGACGGCGGTGATCTTCGATCTTGA
>Ga0210016_1003835_pt1 | contig 13073 bp, 20 predicted proteins | sample CryGeyCG2014_300_FD_185454 | JGI IMG/M metagenome (GOLD analysis project Ga0210016, IMG submission 185454) | Groundwater microbial communities from aquifer - Crystal Geyser CG02_land_8/20/14_3.00 (SPAdes) (version 2) | ecosystem: Environmental > Aquatic > Deep subsurface > Groundwater | place... | reverse complement strand
TGCTGTTGGGAATTGAGAAATTGAACAGAGAGATATTTGTCCCATGGCTGGATCATAAACCTCTGAGGATTATCTGGACGCCATAAGAAAAATGACGCTTAAAACCCCTGTGAAAATCGGTGTTTAAGCAGGAACGCCTTGGTCAGAATGAGCAACCCTTTACTCTGATGAAATTTAGAACCATGATCGATAATGCTGAAAAAACTACAGGCCCAAAATGGGCAAGTGAAGATGATTCAAGGATCACAAAAGTCGGTAAGATTCTACGTAAGGCACGTCTTGATGAACTGCCGCAGTTTTTTAATGTTTTAAAGGGAGAAATGAGTTTTGTTGGGCCAAGACCTATCAGAAAGCATTTCGCGGATATGCTCGCTAAGGAGATTCCTTACTATAGACTAAGGTTTACTGTCAAACCCGGACTTACAGGATGGGCACAGGTCAAGGGGGATTATGCAGGCTCAAAAGAAGGGCAGAAGGAAAAGCTCGAATATGATCTGTATTACATACAAAACCAGTCAATCTTATTTGACCTCTTTATTATTTTAAAGACAGTACAGACGGTGCTGTTTCGGAGGGGGCAGTAAGATAAAATATAATTCTAAGAACATTCAAGACTTATTCTGATCCTTATAGAAATAGATGCTTACTCACTCAATGTTTGTACATTTAAACTGAACGGTGACTGAAACAAATACTTAATGGACTTGCAGATGGGATTTCATGCTAAAATACATCAGATGGTAGCTTGAAGAGGAGGAATAAAATGAAAAAGGTTATTAAAGGCAGGTATGTTGATGGGGCTGTTCGTCTGCTTGAGGATTTAAGGCTGAATGAAAATGCTGATGTTTATATAATTGTTGAAGAAAAAGAAGAAAAAAACATATTAGAAGAAACCTTCGGGATATGGGTAGATGAACCGGATTATCTCGAGAAACTCAGGGAAGAAAGCGAAATGAGGATAAAGAGACTTGGGATCAACTGAGATCGTGGTCACAGATACTGATATTTTGATTGACCACCTCAGAGGATTTGCGAAAGCTAAGATATTTTTAAATCTTTTTTATGAAAATAGCTTGAGCGGTTTGATTTCTACGATCACAGTTATGGAACTTCTCTCTGGAAAAAGCGCCTCTGAAGAAGTAAGGAGAATTAAGATTGAAAGACTATTTTCACTTTTTAAGACGGTCGACGTAACTTTTCCTATAGCTGAAAAAGCTGGAGAATTGAGGCGTAAATATTCAACTAACCCTATAGATAGTTTAATCGCTGCTACCGCTTTGAGCTTTAATTGCAAACTAGTGACCTGCAATGTAAATCACTATCAAATGATTGATGAGCTTGTCCTTTGGAAACCTTACAATAAATAATTTTGAACTTCTTATAATCAGAACAAGTAACGAATGAAACGGGATGGTTCTATAGACTTCGTTTTACCGTTAAACCGGGGCTTACCGGCTGGGCACAGGTCAAGGGGGATTATGCAGGCTCAAAAGAAGGACAAAAGGAGAAGCTGGAATATGACCTGTATTATATTCAAAACCAGTCCATCTTGTTTGACCTGTTTATTATATTGAAGACAGTTCAGACGGTGTTGTTACGCAGGGGGCAGTGAAGAAGAAAGGTAAAGGTTTAGGCTAAGGTTGAGTAGCCCATAGGATGGCTGATAGTTTTGCTATGAGCTAAGAGCCATGAACTGAGAGCTAAAACGATAAAGCCGTCTTATATGGGCAACGGTGGCAGACCTCAGAATGAAAGATGTGATATAATTGCTTTAAAGGTAGGAGCGGAGGTGATAATAAATGGCTGAGGTTACTATAAAAATACCAGAGGATATGAAGGATATTATTTCTGAGACAAGTGAAACAATTTATGTAGAAGCCTTAAAGGAAGTTGCACGGAAAAGGATGCCTCATACCCAAAGACGACTTAAGGAGTTAAAGGGGAAAGTTGCTGTTTATGAGAGAAAGTATGGCAAATCCCATGAGGAGTTTTCGCAAAGTGTTCCTGATACCATGAAAGGACACGACGATTGGATCGAATGGTCATACCTTGTTAAGGTAACTAATGAGTTATCAGCTAAAATTGAGAAACTAAAACTCCTTATGGGCTGATGGTAGAAACTAATTTAAGAAAGATAGTAGACGAATACTCCGATATCGTTAAACTCATAGAAAAACTTGAAATATCAGAAGAAGAACAGATATCTAAATTAAAGGCAAAACTAAGACTCTTTGATGGAACAATCTTGTGGGTAAGAGAGGTGTGGCTCAAAGAGAAAATCGAGGCATACAGCTACTACTGGCTACGACCTGACGAGACTGTAATTATAGGGTGGGATAATGCTCCACATCATAGAGAAGTGATTTCTTTCCCTCATCATATGCATGTAGGTGAGAAGATTGAACCATCATCTCAAAGGGACTTGAAAGAAGTATTGGGGTATATCAAAGATTTTTTGGGGTTAGGCTAACCAATCGATTTTATTTGACCTTTCTATAATCCTTAAGACGGTCCAGACAGTATTATTTCACAGGGGACAGTAAATGCTGGAGGCTTAAATCTAAAGATTCAAGGCTCAAGGAATTTGGCAAATGGGTGAAGTCCTCTCTCAAGCAAGGCAAAGGCTGAGAAGTTTTTGAACTTTATCCTTACATATGATATAAAATATGCACATGAGAAAGATGACAGAATGTTAACTAAAGGTGACAGGAAGAGAATAATATCAAGGCTTAGAGATTGCTTTGAAAAAAGAGAAGAGGTTTCGATGGCCTTCCTCTTCGGCTCCTGGGCCAAAAATCAGGAAGGCATTGAATCTGACATAGATATAGCTGTTTATTTCAAATCTAAAACAAATATTCTGGAATGGCAAAATATAGATTCTTATTATGAAACCGAAAACCAGATATGGATAGAAACAGAAAAAATTGTTGGAATGGAAGTAGATCTAGTTGTGCTGAATAGAGCACCTGCAACCATTGCAGACAGCGCTCTCAGGGGAATCCCTATTGTTATTAAAGACCGTAACCTTTATATGGACTTTCTTTTAAGAATTACTTCAGAGGCGATTGACTTCAGAGAATGGGTAGATGGGTATTGGAGGCTTAAGGAAAAAAGGAAATATGAAACTACTGCCGGAGGATAGAGAGCGTCTTATAAGATATGTGGATTTTATGGAATCAGAACTGTCTGACTTTCCAAGATTTTCAAAAGTCGACTGGAAAAATTATGTGGAGGATAGAGATTTAAGAAGAAATCTTGAACGATGGATTGAAAATCTTGTTAATTGCTCTATCGATATTGCCAAGGTTATCCTTATTGCTGATGATAGGAGGATCCCAACAACATATAAGGAAATCCTTAAAGAACTCGGTGTTACACAATATTTTGATGAAGAATTTGGAGAAGCTATCTCTCGATGGGCTACTTTAAGAAATATTCTTGCTCACGAGTACATAGATATTCGCTGGAATTCCATTAAAAATTTTATTCAGTTCGCCGAACCTATTTATAAAAGATTAATTGATAAAATAAAATCCTTATTACTACCTTAAAAAGAATTCATCTACTCCTTGAATCATGAGAGAACCTTTCCTTTTACTGTCAACCCCGGGCTTACGGGATGGGCACAGGTGCGCGGTGATTATGCAGGGTCAAAAGAAGGACAAAAGGAGAAGCTGGAATATGACCTGTATTATATTCAGAATCAATCTATCCTGTTCGACCTGTTTATTGTATTAAAGACAGTTCAGACGGTGTTGTTTCACAGGGGGCAGTGATAACAAGCGGAAGGCTCAAAGCTCAAAGCTCATAGCTGATAGGTCGTTGTTTATAGAAGCTGGAAAGAAGGGAAGTTGGAAAGTCTGAAGAAACGAGATTTTTTCTCATTACAGGTGTAATAGATTTTTACATCTATTCCTTTACCGGCTTGATAGGCCTGTGCTATAGTTATCCATGATAGACAACAAGGTAAAAGCCATAGCTGAAAAATACGGAATTGTCCTCATATACCTTTTTGGCTCGCAGGCAGATAAAGGTTTAAAATACCTCAAAGGTGAAGGGGTAACGCCTGATGCTGTTTCTGACCTCGATGTTGCAATTGCCTTTGAAAACCCTCAGGGTGAAACCATTAAGACGTATGGAATACTGTATAAGGAAACCTCGGATGTCTTTGACCCGTTTAATATTGATCTCATATTCATGCATGAGGTGGATACCCTATTTCAGTATGAGGTAATAAAGGGAATAAGGATATATGAGAAAGATGAATTGTATACAGATGACTTTGAGGAAGGAATAATGAAAAGGGCTGAAGACCTGGTTTTTAAGAGAAGGATTCTCAACAATGAAATTATGGAGGCTATAGAGGATGGTTATTTCGAGTTTGAATACAGCCCGAATTCTTGATCTCATCAGATTCATAGAGACCTGTCTTCAGGAGTTGAAGCCGTTTTCTACAATGACAGAAGAAGAATTTCTATCAGACAGGAAAACCCCCCCTTTTGCAGAGAGCTATCTCAGAAGAAGTCTTGAGGCTATTTTTGACATCGGGAGACATATCCTCTCAAAGATATACGGGTTTAAAGATATAGAATACAAGGCTATAGCAAAGGAACTTGGAAAGAGAGGTGTAGTTACAAAGGAACTCTCTGATGTGCTTTTTGCCATGGCTGGTTACAGAAATCGTATGGTACATTTTTATAGAGAAATTACACCTGAGGAGCTTCATCATATAACGAGAGATAATCTTAAGGATATCGATCGCTTTACAAAAGAAATCGTGTTATTTATTAAGGCCTATCAACAAAAAAAGACTAAATCCTAACCTCTTCACACAGCCGTAACTCTTAACAAGAGATATGAATAGGAAAGAGAGGAAGCATCTTAAGCTTTTAGCCAGGGTAAGATTACATTGAGAGAGGCTGCCAGACTTCTGAATATGAATCAAATCGAGGCCATGAATCTTTTTCTGGATGCAGGGATAAAGGGATAAAAGGAAATCTTGATGCCTCTGATGTACTTATTTCACTGGAAAAGTTTGCATTAAAACAGAACCTTTAAAATTCTAAAATAGGGATGTTTTTCTTGCAGGCTTAATTGTGAGACTTATAGCTTATTCAAGGCTTCACCAGTTTATCCGCAAATTGTTTTTGTATTTTGACAAACTATGGTTGTCACTGGGATGGTTGCTCATAGCTCTTACTGTGTTTTTGTCTTTAATGCCAACGCCACCACAGGTGATGGACTTTTACCAAAGTGATAAGCTCGAACATCTTTTTACCTATACAATTTTAATGTTATGGTTTGCACAAATCTACGAGCGACATTCATATTTGTGTCTGGGACTGAGTTTCATCGCAATGGGGGTAAGCCTTGAGCTTCTCCAGGGTTTGAGCGGCTTTCGGACATTTGAGTATTCAGATATCCTTGCCAATACCACTGGTGTTTTGTTTGGATGGCTTTTAGCAAAAACCAGCATGGCAAACTGTTTAATATGGATTAAAACCAGGGTGACGCATTTAATGCAAAATTAAAAAATAGAAGAAAAGCACAAAGCCTATTATTACAGCAAAGATTAGCTTTCACCTCTAGAAATATCCAGAGAAGAAGTTTAAGGGGTTAGGTCTCCACTAAAATAGACAAAGCACAAAAGGATATATTGAAGGATTATCTGGCCGGGTTTGATTGATGGAGTCCAGACAGTATTATTTCACAGGGGACAGTGAATATATATGGTAAGGAGTGAGGAGCAAGGAGCAAGGAGTGTAAAACCCTCCAGATAGTTTTATTAAAGTAGGAGAATGAAGAAGTTTAAAGGAAGGAGTTAGAGGCAGAGGAAATGGAGTTTAAGATTGAAATTGCTATTGTTTGTGCCTTGATCAGGCTCGATGATGACGTATTCGCCAATCAGTTAATCGAAGAGCATTACAGTAATTTTCTAACAGATAAAGACCCTTCTCTACGGGTGGATATAAATATAAGGCCAATTGAAACGCCGTCTTTATTGGAAAGCACACAGGTGGCTATAGAGCACTATGTTAACGGGAATATCTTGTTTTTTAAGGGCTTCAGGGGTGACATAGAAGGGCGGGTAAATCTTTCCAGTGGTGAGGCGGAAGGAGTAACAATAAGGGTTCCTTTTCGATTTGATGCTTTATTGAGGATACTCTATTCCTTATGGCTGGTTAAGTCTGGCGGCTTCCTGCTGCATGCAGCGGGAGTGAAAGATAATGATGATGCCTATGTCTTCTCCGGGGTTTCAGGGAGTGGAAAGACCACTGTGGCCAGATTGTCCGAAGATAATAAAGTCATCCAAAGCGATGAATTGATTGCCATTAGATCTATCAACGGTTCGTATCAGGTTTATGGGACACCCTTTATGGGTGAATTTGCCAGAGGAGGGCAAAATTGCACGGGTGACCTGAGGCAAATCTTTTTATTGAAAAAAGATAATAGAAATTTCTTGGCTCCATTGAATCAGGGCCAAAGACTAAAGGAACTTTTCCAATGCATACTGTTCTTTGGCGAGAATACCAATCTATTAAATACTTTGTTTAATCTATGCACAGACATAGCGGAGAAGATACCTTTTTATCAATTACATTTTTTACCTGATAGGTCTTTTTGGAAGTGTATTAAAACCATGGAGGTTATAGAAAATGATAGGTCAAGATAGTTATATCAATATAAGTGGGAAGGCAGCCTACAGGGTAATTGACAATGAGGCTATGGTAGTTGCTCCGGGAAGTAACAAACTATATGTCTTTAACAGGGTTGGTACCAGGATATAGGAAATGGCTAATGGCAAAACCGGCATACGGGAAATAGCCACGGCAATCTGTGAAGAATTCAATGTCACTTATGAGCAGGCGCTAAATGATGCTATTGAATTTGCAGAAGAGATTTCAAGGAAAGGATTGTTAGAGGTAAAATCGTGAGTATAAGTGCCTTAGATAAGGTCAGGGATAGAAATATCCCTCTTAATGCCCTTATTGAATTAACCCACCGTTGCAATCTGAGATGCTGCCACTGTTACCTACCTTCAAAGGACTCACCTGGTGAGCTCTCGGCAGGTCAATTCAAAGAATTCCTCGACCAGATGGCTGATGCCGGAACCCTTTTTATAACCTTTTCAGGCGGGGAGGTGCTTTTGAGGGATGACTTCTTCGAGATAGCCGCTTATGCCAGGAAGAGACATTTTTCCATTCGCATCTTTACGAATGGGACACTGGTTTCCGAAGAGTTGGCGGATGAGATCAAAGATTTAAATCCTTATGCAGTTGAAATCAGTGTTTATGGAAAAGACAGCAAGACGCACGATAGCATAACCAAAGTTTCTGGCTCGTTTCACAAATCCATTGGAGCTATTAAGCTGCTGAAGCAAAGGGGTATCGAAGTCGTAATGAAGACTCCGTTAATGACACAGAATGTTGCCCAATATAAAGAAATTATATCCATGGCTAATAGACTGGAAGTAAAATACGAATTGAATACGATCATCTCCCCCGGGCTTGATGGTTCATGCGAACAGTTGTCTTACAGGATAGGCGAGTTGGAACTTTCTGAGATTTTCTCTGATACATCACTGAACCCTGATATAATTGAGAAGCATGAGGTCATCGATGCTCCAGAGAAAAGAGAGGACATCCCCATGTGTGCAGCGGGGAGGAGTTCTTTTGTGGTATCACCTGTGGGGGAGATTTCTCCTTGTGCTGTACTGAGAGTTCCTTTTGGAGATGTAAAGAAACAGCCATTTTCAGAGATTTGGAATTCACCTGCAGCCGGGAAAATCCGCGCAACGAAATTCACTGATTTGAGAACCTGCAGTCAATGCGAGCTTTCGGCATATTGCACGAGATGTCCTGGAATGGCACTGATTGAGGATGGGGACCTTTTAGGTCCCGCAAGATTCTGCTATGAGATGGCAAGAGTCTCTAAATCAATTCATGAGCGAAATACACCAAGAAGGAAGGTGTCAACTGAATATAAGAGGTTAGAAACGGGATAAAATGCATGAGTACAAAACATCAGGAAAGGAGGAAAGAATGGAAAAGAATGATCAAAAAAACAGACAGAAATCTGATTACGAGGCACCGAAGATCAAGGAAGAGATAGTCCTTGAACAGAAGGCACTGGCATGCGGCGGAATGAAGAATGGTGGAGGAGGGCAAGGTGGAGGAGGGCAAGGTGGAGGAGGGCAAGGTGGAATGCTAATGATGTCTTAATTTTCGGAGGATAGACTGCTGACCTCATTTACATCAAAACAGCACAAAAACTAGCCTATTAGAAACTTAAGATTAAGGAAGAGATAACCATTGAGCAAAAGGCATTAGCCTGTGCCCCGTCAGCTAAATCAAAAACTGGTCAGAAAATAGGCTGTAGTAAGCCTCCAGTAACCCCTGGGCCATGGTGGTCCTAAAAAGTAATAGGTTATAACAAGAATCCGGGAATTCCCGCTCCTTAGTGTCCTGAAATGATGCCTCCCAACCTTTTGGCATAAAGATGGAATGCAGTTTGCACTCGATTTTTGTGCCAGAATCGCCTCAGAGATTAATTGTTACGAATTTGGCTTTGTGCCGGATTCGAGTGCAGTGGAGTTTATTAAAAAGACAGTCAGGTAATTTGACATCATTTTGAATTTTTATTTAATTGACAGCAATGAATAACCCTGAGGCAAGAAAGACTGTCCGACAATTGTATGAACCTGATTGCATGAATCAATATATTGTAGTCACAACCTTTACTCCGAAAATAACCCCCTCACCCTAACCCTCTCCCGTCCATCCGCTAATTTCGGACGTAGGAAAGGAAAAATCCCCTCTTGAGAGGGGTGAAGGGGTGTGTCTCCCTCCCTTGACGGTCTACGACTCATAGAGGAGGGATTGGGGAGGGTGTTTAGATTATTGTATCCCTTTGTGCCGATGAATCGGCATGGGAGTTTAGGTTGCGCATTATATACGCAGGCTAAAGCCTGCGGCTACATTGACGGAGAGCCTCCAAGATTGCAGGAAATAACAATTCTAAAGTTAGACAAAATATGATAACAAAACAGCAGATAATAGAGATTGGTGAAGTACTCTGTTCGATAGGGTTTGAGAATGGTTTTTTTCAGAATGAATTTAAGCTGATACTTGCTGACTATGATCGCTGTGGGTTTTGCGCTGAGGGAATGCCTGAAATTACTATTGTTGTCAAGGAAGCTCTCCTTTCCCCACCCTTGAAATCGAATAATACCATATTCTACCAGTCAATGGAGTATGACTCTATTGATGCCACCCTATTGTTTGACACCAAAAGGTTTAAAGGAGAAATAGGAGTCGCCATAAAACGGGGTGACAAATTTACAATCGTAAGAATTTCGGAACTCATAGAGACATTTATCTGCAATGCATATATCTTTTATTTTTTCCTCAATGGCATAGGAACATTTATCCATTCCTGCGGGATTGCAGACGGTGAAAAGGGTTATGTTTTCACAGGTCCAAGTGAAGAGGGAAAATCAACGATAGCAAAACTCTCTTATCCCAAAACGGTCTTAAGTGATGAATTGGTTCTTTTAAGGAAGAGTAATAATGGGAGGAAAAAAGTTTACGGCACACCTTTTAATGGTAAATTAGAAGGCATTAATAGAGGTGTGGATTGTAAAGGAATCTATTTCATAGAAAAAAATAACACCAATGAGATAATTCCTATAAGCAGAATGAGCGCTGTAGTTGCCCTGATGAAGGAAGGGGTTACGGGCGGGTTCATGTCAATTGATGGAATCCAGAGAATATGCACTGCTCCAGGATATCTGTCGCTGCTGACCGAACTCCTGGAGGGCGTCCCCCGCTATAAGATGAGGTTTACCAGAGACAGTTCTTTCTGGGAGGCAATAGATGGAAAATAAGAGAAACCCGATGAGAAAACAAGATCTCGTGTGGCGGGAGGTTGACGGGGAAGTCGTGATACTCACTTCTGACAATAAATTAATGCATGTCCTCAATGACGTGGGATCGAGAATCTGGACTCTACTTGACGGAGAGCATGACTTAGCTGCAATAGCGGCCATAATCTCCACCGAATATGGAGAAGCAGAGGATACTATAAAAAAGGATCTGGTCGAACACCTTGAAAAATTAAGGCAATTGAACCTTCTGGAGGAATAGATGGATACCTGTGAATATAAGGCAAAACCAATAAATAGTTACGAAGACTTTATGGTGGAAAAATACTGGAAAAGAAAAAGGCCTTCCGAGATTCATTTTGAACTAACCCAGAAGTGCAACCTTCGGTGCGCACATTGCATGTTTACCCATGAGAGCCTTGACGAACTTTCAACAGAAGAAGTATTTAGTGTATTACTCGAACTGAAAAAACTTGGGGTCTTGAATCTGTCGCTCTCAGGTGGAGAAATCTTCATGCGAAAAGATATTGTCAGGATACTGGATTTCATATTAGAGCACAGGTTTCTCTTAGTCATCTATACGAACGGGACGCTTCTTACTCCTCATCACATAGAGAAGATAGCTGCCTTGAGGCCTCAGAATGTGGATATATCCGTTTACGGGGCAACAGCGGATGTCCATGATGCGATAACACTTGTTGAGGGGTCGTTCGAAAAGACTATACGGAATATCAAAGCGCTTCGGGAATCCGGTGTTAAAGTTGTATTCAAGGGTTTTCTCCTTAGAAATAATTTTCATCAGCGCAGAGAGATGGTTGAGTTGGCAAACAGCCTGAATGTATTGTATTCATTCGACTATAAGATGATCCCGATGGAGACAGGGCATCTTGCCAACCTCTCTGAGGGGTTGACCATCGAACAAATCAAACAGATCTACTATGAGGTAGACCGTGAAGGACTTGTCCTGAGGAATAACGTCAAGATTATAAGCAGGGACAACCAACTGCCCCCGGGCGGCAATGTCATCTGCAATGGAGGGATCGTCAATGGTTGTATTAGCGCCGGCGGCGATGTTTATCCCTGCCCTGTATTAAGAATGAAATTGGGCAATATAAGGGATGAGTCTTTTGAGAAGATATGGGCTACTGATGAAATAGATCCTCTCAGGTATATGAGGAGGGAGGATCTCAAGACATGCATTGCATGCTCAGCCCTTGAATTCTGCAATCGCTGTCCGGGGGTTGCATATCTGGAAACCGGGGATTATCTTGGTCCTGCGCCTGCTGCTGTCTGCAGCATTCATAAAGCCTTGGCATCAGAAGTGGAAAGGAGGTGACTGAATGACAAAATCATATCAGAAACCTTGTATCACAACAATTGAAATTCCAGAGAGAACGTCGTATGCATGTAATGTCGCAACAGGACAACAGTACGGTTGTGGCCATACGTCGAATGTGATTGGTCACGGTATCTGCTCCAGTTCCTCAGGATTAAATGTGATCGGAGTTGGATGCACATAAGCTGAAGTAAGCTTAGTCGCCAGGGTTAATGATCTGCAGACAGCGAAGGCAAGGAGGGTAGGGGGTAACCCTTACCCTAGGAGCATTCTCAGCAGATAGCTGAGAATGCTCCCTTTTTAATAGGGCAACTATGACAAAAGAAAAAACCGCTCTCATCAAAGAAATGCAGGATGAACTTTTCCATCTGAATGGGAAGAGCTGGTTCAGGATCATTTCAGGAAGTATGCAACCCCTTATTGATATCAACGACAGGGTACTTGTTAGAAAAGTTGCCCAGTCAGAGGTAAAGTTAAGGGATATTATTCTTTTCAAAAGTGACGATGTTTTTGTCACCCATCGGGTAGTTGGAAAATTCTATAACAATGGCCAGTTGTGTTTCATTCAAAAAGGAGATCGTGGCGGATTAGCTTTAAGTGTTACAGCCCAAAATGTATTAGGGAAGGTAATAGCAGTTGAAAAGAATGGACAATTTTTAGAATTGGATCGTGGGTGGGGAAAATTGATAAATATCTTCATGGGGATACGTAATTTTGTCTCTTATAAGCCGGGTATAAGAATTGATGCCGTTAAGAAAAAGCTTAAGGACAAACCTGGATACAACTGCTTAAGGCCCTTTTATAGAATCTTAAAGGTGCCTTTTGTTCTGCTTGATCGAGGTATAGTGAGACTTTTTTGTAAAGGGCTGCGTTAAGAAGCCCTGTTGTTCAATATTTTTCCGTAATAATCTCCAAGACTGCCTTTAGCCTTCCACAAACTCTCCCCTGAATTTTGTGCCGGCAACAATTGTCCCATATCGAGCGCAATAACCCTTTTGTCCTTCCTCCTCGCCTTCTGATATCTCGGTGCGACCTCCAAAACTACAGACTTCTTTTTGTTTCATCGTTAACACCATTCCTGCCTCCTATCCTCTATTCTCCAGGAGAAAATTGTGATATTTTCGTGTAGATTTTTGATGAGGCAATTCGGTAGCTTCCCAAGACATCTTCCTTTCTGCTAAAATTAAGACCCGATAATGTCAAATGAATTCTCCCTGCGGGAAGTGGCAGGGTATCTGAAAAGCTTATATGAATTATTGGATGTCATTCCTGCGAAAGCAGGAATCCAGTTTCTCGCTTTATTCTTCTGGATTCCCGCTTGTGCGGGAATGACGTACTGAAACCCTGTAGCAGCCTATAGGGAATTATCAGTTTAAAACATTAGGACCAAGGTGGAGGAGAGACAATGGAGTATTTTTTTAATGAAGAACAGGTGATGATAAAGGAACTGACAAGGCAGATATCAGAGGAGAAGATTGTTCCTGTAAGGGAAGAACTTGATGACAAGGAAGAGTTTCCATGGGAGATAATGAAGGTGCTTGCCCAGTCAGACCTGTTCGGTCTTTTTATCCCTGAAGAATATGGAGGTCTTGGAAAAGGATGCCTCGAATTATGTATTGCGGTCGAGGAGCTTTCAAGGGCATGTGTTGGTGTGTCAACGACCTATGCGGCGAATGCCCTTGGTACATCTCCAATCCTTCTTTTTGCCTCAGATGAACAGAAAAAGAAATACCTTCCTGATATAGCGGCAGGGAAGAGACTTGTTGCCTTTGGTCTTACAGAGGCAAATGCAGGAAGTGATGCTGCCGGGATACAGACTACAGCAAAGCTCGATGGTAATGAATATGTATTGAA
>Ga0210016_1003825_pt1 | contig 13095 bp, 7 predicted proteins | sample CryGeyCG2014_300_FD_185454 | JGI IMG/M metagenome (GOLD analysis project Ga0210016, IMG submission 185454) | Groundwater microbial communities from aquifer - Crystal Geyser CG02_land_8/20/14_3.00 (SPAdes) (version 2) | ecosystem: Environmental > Aquatic > Deep subsurface > Groundwater | place... | reverse complement strand
GTAGGAACTACGGGAATTAACGCCTGTGGAGTTGTTCCGGTAGGGATGACTGTGAAGCAGGAAGCTATCGGTTTTAACCGATGGTAGTTCACTAACTTTAACAAAACTCAAAAAGGGAGTCAAAGATGTACGGGGCTTGTAATTTTCCTTATTTTATGTTTTAATATAACATTATGCGCTTTGCTTTTGCTTGCTTTATTGCTACTTTATTGGTTTTTTCTTTTTGGAGCCAGGCCTCGGCTGCCGGCTTTTCAGTTAATACATATATTATCTCCGGCCCCAAAGAAGGAGAAGCGCTTGACGAAACCAATCAGGTCGTTTTTAGATTTACGGCTTGGGTTTATCCAAAAGAAACCGAAGGGCAAATTATGTTTGAAACAAAAATTATAGGGTTTGACGACGACTGGAAAGAAACTTCATCTCAAGATAGGGTTGTTGAACTGCCGGCCGGCCCAAAAGAATACACTTTTTTCGTCAGAGCTAAAATCGGAAAAATTGTTGACCCCACCCCGGCTAAAAGAACTTTCAAAATTAACACCTCTCCTTATTTTGGCAAAGTAAAAATTTCTGGCGCCAGCTATCAAAGCTCGACTTACCCTTCTTTAATCACCCTGCATACCAACCTTAAAGAGGGAGAAAAAATTAATATTACCGGCTGGGAAATAAAAGGAAACGGCGGAAGCACCATTATTCCCCAAGGAATAGAAAAATATAATCCGGTTTATAATTCGCCGGCCAGTGACGACATTATTTTGAAATCCGGCACTGCGGTTTATCTCTCTGGCGGCTCAAACCCGCTGGGAAAAAATCAAAACTTCCAAGTAAATAAATGCTTTGGCTATTTGGCCAACCTGCGCAATTTCCCCATTTCTATATCCCAAAGCTGCCCCCGGCCCTATCGAGAAGAGTTTTCCTATTTGAGCCAATGCTGCCAGGAATATGTTTCACAAATGGGCAGCTGCAGAACGCCGAGTTACTGGGACTGGGTTAGCCGCGGGCTTTTGCAGGATTACCAATGTTTGAATTACGTAACTTATAACTTTAATTATGCCGGCTGCTTTAGAAACTATTCTCAAGACAAAAATTTCTTGGGAAACAGCTGGCACATTTATATAGAAAGAAACATTCTTAGCTCAAAACGCGACACCCTTTATTTGCGAGACCAAAATGGCTTGGTGGTAGATAAATATCCCTACGGCTGCTGCTATTAAGGAGAGCTGCACTCAATTTTTGCCTCCGGATTTCCCACTTTAAGATTTTCGCAATCTTCGCCGCCATTTTGCCAATAAATATCGTAAGGCTCGTTATCCTCAAAGTAACAATTTTCAATGCGGGGATAATCCCCCGCTTTTTCAATTCTAATGCCGATTTTATTATTTATAAAATGCGACTCTTTAATGATAGAGTTGGAGTTTTGAGCCAAGAGGCCCACTTCGGCACTATTTCTTAAGGTTAAGTTAGTAAAAGCAACTTGAGCTTCTTCAATATAAATTGCTGTTTGCAGCCAAGTTCCGGGCCAAAAACAACAGCCGCCATTTTCAAGTATTACATTTTCCAAAATTGAATTCTGGCTCTGGGGATGAAAATGAATCCCGGTCCAATAGCCAGGGGAATTTTCCGGCAAAGAGGTAAAAGTAATGGGTTTTTCTGAAGTTCCTTGGGCTAAGAGCTGACCTTTTACTTCTAATCTTGTTAGGACGCCAAATTTCATTATTACTCCAGGCTCAATGGTTAAAGTTCTGCCCTGGGAAACTTCAATAAACTGGTTAGGGCCATCGGTTGCGTAAGAGAGCGGGTTTTTAAATAAAGTGAGGTCCTCATTGGTTATTAAACCAGAAAGAAAAATATTATTATATGTATTATTCTGCCCCTGATTTTCTTTAAAAGTGAATTGAGGCAAAGCCCAAATAGGATATTCATTTTCCTCAAAATTATTGTTTTCAATAAGGGGTTTGCCCTCCGGAAAAGCAGGGACAAAAATCCCGTAGTAATTGTTTTTGAAGAAAGAGTTTGTAATGGTTGGCGTACCCTCCCAGATTTCAATACCGATTGAATTGAATTCCCTTTGGCCAAAAAAGTTTAAGTTTTCAATTAAAGAATGGGAATTGACCAATCTTAAGCCTCTAACCGAAGGGTAATTTTCAATGGTTGAATTTTCAAAAATAATTGAAGAGTTTTCAACTAAAATGCTGCTTACTGGGCCCTCCCAGCCATATTTGGCATATTGGATCAAAGCGTAATTTAATTCGGAGTTAATACTGGTGGGAGAAAAATAAATACCGCCCCAAATACCTTCTTCGAGTAATCGAGTGAAAGTAATTTTATTTTCTTCGGCGCCAATTGCTTTTAGGGTGCCGTTAATGATTAACCCGCTTAGGCTATCAAATTTTAAGGTTGCTCCTGCTTCAATGGTTAAAGTTTTGGCTTCGGGGACAGAAAGGAGCCCGTCTACTATAAAATAAGGACTATTGTTTAAAGGAAAATTAAGAGTAGAGAAATCTTGTAAGGCGGTCAGGTTCGGCCCATTCACAAAAGTAGGAGAAGTGGCAACGGAATTTTTCTCTTTTGGCGTCCCGTAAATTGGGTATCTTATTCCGTCTTTTATCGCGCTCACGCCATTTCGGGTAATTAAATTATTATTCGCCCAATTTTCTAAACTTGTTCCATCTGCCGCAGGGGCAATTCTTTCCATTGATATATAGCCCGGATTGGTCTGGCCAGCTGGCCAATCCCCACTTTCCAAGCAGACGGTTTGGTCAATTAAATTATCGTGGGAGTCGTAAAGAGATAAAACTTCGCAATTAGTGTTTGATAAGCCATTTCCAAACTCACTGATTAAGTCGGCTAATTCAGGAATTACTCCGTCATTATCAGTCCTTTCAATCAAATAAAAACCTTGAGCCGGAACGATTCCATTAAGAATTATTTCGGGACCGTTTGGGTCTGAGGATTTTAATTTAGAGTTGGTTAAATTAATCTCAGCTTCGGTATTGTTAAAAAGTTCCAACCATTCGTCTTTGGCGTCAGCTTTTGTCCCCATCCAAGCGACTTCATTAATCACTACTGCTAAAGGTGGAATTTCTTCATATACCGGTCCTGGCTCTGGCGGTGGCGGCTCTTCTTCCGGTGGCGGAACTTCCTGGGGCGGCAAAGAAAAACTTTGACCCGAAGAATTGGTTGGCGAAGGATTGTTATTTAAAATAAAATCTTGAGAATTATCGTCTGTATCCGCCGGCTCGTCTCCATTTTTAATTCTTTCCAAACTTTTGCCGGTTGTCAGACCATTTTCTAAGGTCATCCCTGTCCCTTCCACCGCTTCTGACGGCGGCTCTTTTTCTGGACTACCCCAGCTTACTTTATCTTTTGGAATATCTCTACCATCGGCAACAATGACGCCACTACTGCTGGTTAATTGAGCGGCAAAGGTGGCGTCGGGCGTGGCGCCTTCTAATTCGCCGCCAATCAAAAGAAAATAACCTTTGGCTGGAATTAATTTGGGAAGTTCAATTATTCTTTTGGCAGTAACCTGATTGCTGGAATCAACTAATTTCAGCTTAAAATTATATTTATTGAGTGAAACTTGTTTGTCGTTCGGGTTATATAATTCAACGAACTCGTTTGCCGCGCTGTCCCAGCCGGCGCAAACTTCGGAAATTAAAAGTGGCGGCAGATTTGGATCTGGAGCAGAGCCGCCAAAAGAAGGCGGTTCTTCGGGCTCTTCTTCCTCTTCTTCGCCGTCGCCTTCTTCTGACGGCGGCTCCTCTTCTTCCTCCTCTTCTTCCTCTTCTTCTTCCTCTTCCTCTTCTTCTTCCTCTTCGCCTTCTTCAGCCAGCGCCTCTTTCATTAATTCTTCTCCTACTAATTTACTTATTTCCTGGGTTATTATATCCACTTTTTCAATGATATCATCCAACATTTCCTGAATTTCTTCCAAAGTTAATTGCGGCTCTGATTCTGGCGGCGGCTCAATTGAAGGGGCTACAACCTCAATTATTTCTTCAACTTCGGCTATTTTTTCAAATAAAGCTTCTTCAGTGATTTCCTCTTCTTCCTCGACATCCTCTTCTGGCGGAGGATTCTGGACTAAAGCTGCCGGCAAAAAAGATGTAATTTTTTCAATAAATTTTTTAACTTCTTCCCAGATATCAATCAGCCCAAGCGATTTTCCCGTAGCTTTAGTTATAAGAACCTCTATCCCTTCAATCGTACTTTCTATAGGTTTTAACAAATATTTTTCCCACCAGCTCAAAAGTTTAATCCCGAGATCCGGCACATAAGGAGGAAAATCTATTGTGACTGCGGGGTGAATTAATAAACGGTCTGGCCCTTCAGTAAATCGCCTTCCCTTTTCATCAATCCACCAATAATTACCAGATCCATCTTTTTCTACTCGCCCGTTCACTTCAACAATAAAAGGTGGAAGATCTTTTCGCAGGTCGGGGAAATATAACGAAATTATTCCTCTATATTTTTCAGCGGCAGGGGCTTCTATAGAATTTGGCATATAAAATCTTATCACAACTCGCGCCCTTTTTGGGCTTTCCGGTTTATAAATCATCACGTATTGTAAAATAATTTCTTTCTCGCCTCCTTTGTAAGAACAATATTCAAATTTTATTGCTCCCGGGGTAACCCTGGTTTCATTTTCCATTAAAAAATCCATGCCGTACGCCACAGCTCTTTTAGCGGTTTCTTTTTCAAATTTTTCTAAAATAGCTGCAACGCCTCGAGGATCTAAAAACATTTTGCTGATTTCTACAGCTCCTTTTACCATCTTCCATGCCATTTCTATTGGCGCCTCCACTAAAAGATGGCTTAAAGCTTGCCTTGTTGTAGCTTTTAATAAGGTTACAACTACGGCGATTTCTTCGTCGCTAGCATCACCCGAACTCCACGACAAAATCCCTTGTGCCGTGAAGACCTGCCTTAATGTATCCATTAAATTATTGGCATCTTTTGTTGGCAGTTCTAAATACTTGCCCAATTCCCCTAAATTAATATCGTCAAATTCATCTGCTAAACAAAATTTTGGAAAAACTAAAAAGCCCGCTATAAAAATTAGCAGTAAAATATTTAAAAATCGCCTATTCGCTAAGCAATTCTTCACGAAAACTTTGAGGTGTTTAGTATTAAATTTTTATTTTAAAGGCGATGAGAACTTTGTTCTCATCTTCACCTTCGCTTCCATAAATGGAAGCTTGGTTTTCAAAGAACTTAGATGCCTCTCTCTAGCCGAGGCTCGCTTTAAAAAAGAACTAATCAATCGAAATTATCTCTAAAAACTTATTAAATTCCTCTTCACAACGTTCCCTTTCTTCGATTGGACTAGAAAGCGCTATTTTATAAAGCTTATCTTTAGAAGGAAACTCAACTGAAATATGCCCCATTCCAAATTTTTCTATGTGATATTTATGTTTTAAAGCGGGGTAACCGCTTAGGTTTAGTACAGATGATTCATCCACTTTTATTAACGTAGAAAAGTTTGAAAAATTTGCCTCAATAAATTTCTTTAAAGTATCGAGATTGGTTTTAATGTGACTTGCGTAGACATTTATCTTACACCCTTTTTCGAAAAAAATACTTGATTTTTCTTTAAATTTAGTATCCGGACTGTAAAATCTTGTTGGATTTTCATTCTCTAAAATCCAATCTTGAGGAATTTCATAAGTCAACCCCATTTTTTTATTCTCAACTATCTTTCCTTCAGGGGTTTCTTTTATCATATAATCTTCCTTTGGACTAACTTTTGCCGCTTCCCATTTTTCTATCGGCGTTTCTCTGTCTTGCCACCAAAAAACTCCTCCAATTAAGAGAAGCAAAATGATAATTATCAAAAAAATAATTTTCTTTTTTCCAATTTTTTTAAACCCTCCAACTTTAAACATATTTTATTATCATATCTATTTCCAAACCACCCCGCAACCTTCCCCCTGTGGATAACTCAACTACGCCACAATACGACGATCGTCGTATTGTGGCGTATAATAAAAGAGGAAAGAGAATTATGACTAAATACAAATATTATTTTCGGAAACCCAAATCAGAAATTATAAAAGATACCCTCCACTGGTTATTGGTTGCCGGTGCCGTAACTATTGCTGCTACATCACCTTATTTTGGCCTAAATTTATTAAAAAACTTCACTCGGAAGAAAAAATATAAAAGTAAACAAGTCTACGACGCTTTTTATAAACTAAGAAGGCGAGGTTGTATTAAAATTGAAAAGAAAAATCACCAAATTTATATTTCTCTTACTGAAAAAGGTAAAAAGAAAGCGGGGTGGCTCCAGATCGATGCTTTACGAATCAAAAGGCCGAAAAGATGGGATCGAAAATGGAGGTTTGTGATATTCGACATCTCCCAATTGAAAAGATTTTATCGAGATGCTTTCCGGGGCAAATTAAAAGAATTGGGGTTTTACCCTTTACAAAAAAGCGTTTGGATTCATCCCTTTAATTGTCGCGACGAAATAGAGCTTTTAAGAGATTTTTTCGGGCTGACCGAAAAGGAAATGAGGTTAATTTTAGCCGAAGATATCGGCAAAACCGACGAGCTTAAAAAGATATTTAAATTAAATTAATCAAAACACTATACGCCATAATACGACGATCGTCGTATTATGGCGTATGATAGAAATAGTTTGAGGGACGCGTGAGCGCCCCTCAATTGTAAGAAATGTATCTCAATTGTGAGATAAGTGTGTTGGAATCAAGAGTAATTGATCTTCTATCCAGCGAATGAAGTCTTGGAAGTCTTCTTTCATACGCACCTCCTTTCAGGCTAAAAGCCCGAACTCCTCGGCTAGAGCTTGAGTTGCTTTTGTGTAGCTCTCTTCTTTCACTACAACTGATATAGCTATACCAGAAGAGAAAAGCATCTCAATGTTAACTTTTATCCGGGCAAGAGCTCTAGTTATCCTTGCTAGATAGCCGGACTCATCTTCCATCAAAGTGTCCACTAAGGTCAATCCAGCAACAATAAGAGGATCTGATGGCTTGATCTCGCCCGCTGCTCCAGACTCTTTTACTCCGTGCAACCTTGATAAAATTATAGATGAGTATTCGGGCAGGCAAAGTAGGGAAATCTCAGCTTGATCCTTTGGTGGCGGTTGAACTACATCCCTAATAACAATATCAGATATAGCTTCAAAAATTTGATTAGCCATCCCTGGTTCGTGAGGAATGTTCGAAACTTTAATTAGCCTTAGTTCTCGAACCGCTATGCCAGCTTGGGTCTCCAAGCCCTCCATTTTCTCCAAGGTACTGCCCGAACAAACCAAGGTTCCTCCAGTTGTCTGGCCAAAGCTCGGACTCAACAGAACCTTAATCTCTACTCCTAGCTTTTCAGCTAACTTAACGGAGCGGGCCATCAACTTTCCGCCGCCTGCTCCCGCAAGCGGAACTAGTTGTTCATAAGAGATTTTATCAAACCTCTTGGCCGGGACAATCCGTGGATCAGTAGCATAGATTCCATCTACATCACTATAAACCTCGCAACGTCCTACTCCTAAAGCCGCAGCCAGAGCAACAGTGGTTATTTCCGAACCGCCTCGGCCAAGGGTAGAGACTTCGCCTGTTTCTTCAACGATACCTTGGTAGCCAGTGATAATTACCACTTGCTCCTGATCTAATAGCATCTTTATCTTGCTCACGTCCCGAACTCCTTTTACTCTACCTTTCGGATCACATACTAATCCTATGGCTCGGCTATCGAGTGAAGTGGCCGTCCGTCCTCGACGCATAATTGCCAAGGTCAACAAAGGTGCTGATTGATCTTCTCCAGTAACCAGTAACTTATCTAATTCTCCTTTTGGTGGTTCACCGCCGTAGACTTCTTTAGCCAGCCGCAGCAATCGGTCTGTCTCTTCGCCCATAGCCGAAATTACAACTACTATATTTTTATCTTCGGCTACTTTTGCAATATAGTCGGCCACTCTCCCTATTCTTTCTGGAGTAGCTACCGATGTGCCGCCATATTTTTGGACAACAACTTCCTTATTCGCCATCATCGCCTCCTTTCTCCTCTTCGGATAAAATTCTGATTGGCGGGTAGGCCTTTTTGACCTTGGGATTTTCCTGAAAACGAGCGCTGGCTTTGTAGATGTTTAGTTCCTCAGTCGGCCAAGTGATAAAAGCTACCTCAGCTTCGGGATTGGTGGTTTCTGGCTGATCAAAAGCAGAAATGCTTATTCCGAAATCTTTGAGAATATTGGTCACTTCCGCTAAAGCGCCTGCTTCGTTAGCCAGGGCTAACCTCAAGTAATAACGGTTAACTATCATAGTGACAGGATAAGTCTCCGCTTTTTCCAGAGCATTAATCGGGTAGGAGCTAACTTGGCTGTTTTTGATATCCTGACAAACCTGTAAAAGGTCGGCAATAACGGTGCTAGCTGTCGGTTCGGGACCCGCTCCCAAACCAGGACCCAAGGTTTGTTCGCCAATTGCTTCACCCTCTACGTAGAAACCGTTATTTACCCCGACAATCTGAGCTAAGGGATGTTCCTCGGGTATGAACATGGGGTGGACTCGAAGATCAAGCTTCCCATTTCTATCCTCGGCCCAGGCGATCAATTTGATGACGTAACCCCATCTGTTAGCGTAGGTGAAATCAGCCGGCTCCAAGGCAGTGATGCCTTCTACCGGGTAGACATCCTTAAAGCTCACCCGTCGGCGAAAAGCTAATCGGGCTAGAATGGCAAGTTTATAGGCAGTATCTAAGCCTTCTACATCAAAACTGGGGTCGGGCTCAGCATAACCTTTGCTGATGGCCAAACTGAGTGCTGTATCATAGCTGAGAACCGCTATCGCTGCCAGCATGAAGTTGGTGGTGCCATTGGCAATGGCCATCAATCTTTTGATTTTGTCTGCCCTCAAACCATCTTTGAGCCAGCGGATAACCGGAAGCCCGCCGCCCACGCTGGCACCGAACATCAGGTTAACATTGTTTTCCGCTGCTACCCGAAAAAGTTCATCACCCCCAGTGGCTATCAAAAACTTATCAGCAGTAATGAGGTGTTTTTTAGCTTTGAGAGCGTTTAAATCGTACTCAAAACTTTTTCCGCCACCAATAAGCTCGACAACCACCTGGATTTCCGGGTCTTCAAGAATCTCTGTAGCATCTTCGATTAGCACGCCCGCTGGCACTTGAACCTTTCTTTCCTTTTCTGGGTGAGCCACAGCAATCTTGGTGATATTAATCTGGCAACCCAATTCTTTTTGGTAGAGTCCTTGGTTTTTCTGGAAGAGTTGATAAACTCCAGTTCCAACCGTACCTAGTCCTAACATTCCAACTTTTATTTCCATCAGAGCCCTCCTTTCTCTGTAAGAATTTTAGATATAGATAATGAAAAAGAGCTAATGATTTAGCCCTCCAACTATATTGAACTATACAATTTTTTTATCAAAAAGTCAAGGTTAAAAGCCGGCGAATGTTTTGATTTTGGAAATGGGGATAGCCGTTACCTTGCCCTCAAGGTCAATGGTATTTAGCCCCAGCACTTCCCCTTCGATATTAAACAAAGGACTCCCAGCAGCGTAGTATTTTTCAAACATATTGGTTGCAATATTGTCTGAACTGTAACTTTTGACAATTCCTTCATTAACAAATTTTGAAGGTTTCTTTTTTTCAAAGATTGTAGCCACTAAAAAAACTCTTTCTCCGAGTTTTAATTTGTCTAAATTGGCAAAGCTCACGGTAAACAGGTTGGCTTCTTCAAGCCTTATCAGGGCTAAGTTTTCTTTTAAATCCCTTTTTAAAACTTGATAATGAGTTTGTTTGTCATTAATAAAAAAACTGAGTTCCGAACCTTGGGGCACCAATTCAGCCAAAGTGACCACCAAACCGTCTGAAGTTAAAATTAATCCCGAACCTTCTGTAAATTTCCCCGTTAGCTTTTCAGCTCTTACTCCTACTGCCGCTTTTTCTACTTTTTCAACGGCATTTTTCAGGGCGACATTTTCTTGAATGGTTACTTCTTTTCTCTCGGTAACATAAACCGGGCTTTGCTCCAATCGGTACTGATAAAAAAGCGGCCTTTCTATAAAATAAGGCCAGAGAATTTGGTCGGCGAAGATTCCGCCAGCCACTCCCAAAAGGAAAAAGCAGATAATTTTGAAAATATTCTTGGGCATTATTCAACTAAAACCTTTTCTTCTGTTTTTTTGGAACCAGTTTTAATTAGGTCTTTTGGCGTTCTAAAAACAATCTGGTCTTTCTCAGCGTCAACCACTAAGCTGTCCCCTTCTTTTATTTCTCCAGCGACAATCTTGAGGGAAAGCGGATTTAAAACTATTCTTTGGATTACTCTTTTCAGAGGCCGGGCGCCCAAATTGGGGTCAAATCCTTTTTCAGCCAAAAGCTCTTTGGACTTTTCGGCCACTTTAATCTCAATTTTTTTATTTTGCAAACGATTAATCACCTTGTCCAGCTCCAAATCAACTATCTTTTTAATTTCCGGCTTGCCAAGATAGTTAAAGATGATGATTTCGTCAATTCGATTCAAGAATTCCGGCCGGAATTCCTCTTTGAGCGCTTCCATGACTTTGTCTTTTAGAGATTGCTTCTCAGCAGTTTCACTTTCTAAAAATCCCAAAGAGCTCATTCTGGCAATGTGCTCTGAACCGATATTGGAAGTCATAACTAAAATAGCATTTTTGAAAGAAGCAGTTCTGCCTTTGGCATCAGTTAATCTGCCGTCTTCTAAAATTTGAAGTAAAATATTAAAAACTTCGGAACTAGCTTTCTCAACCTCATCAAGCAAAATAACGGAATAAGGCCTTCTTCTGATTTTTTCTGTTAATTGGCCGCCTTCTTCGTAACCGACGTAGCCCGGGGGAGAACCTATCATTTTGGAAACGGTGTGTTTTTCCATGTATTCTGACATATCCAAACGAATCAGGGCATTTTCATCATTAAAAAGAAATCCAGCCAGGGCTCTCGCGGTTTCGGTTTTTCCCACCCCGGTTGGCCCCAAAAAGAGGAAAGAGCCCAGGGGCCGATTTTCTTCTGAAATGCCGGCTCGGCTCCGGCGAATGGCATTGGCAATAGCTGAAATTGCCTCCTCTTGGCCGACTACCCGGCGAGCAATAATCTCTTCCATTTTTTCTAATTTTCTGGCCTCCTCTTCCAGAAGCCGGGTGACCGGAATACCGGTCCAGCGCGAAACCACCTGGGCCACGTCTTCTTCAAAAACTTCTTCTTTCAGAAGGGGCCGATTTTTTTGAAATCGGGCTAATTTTCTTTCGGCCGCTCTTAAGTCTTTCATCAGTTGGGGAACTTTTCCGTATTGGATCTCGGCTACTTTTTCCAAACTGCCGGCTACCTGTTCCTTCTCTATTTCAAAACGGGCAACGTCTATCTCTTTTTTTAGATTTCTAATTTTAAGAATAGTTTCTCTTTCCGACTGCCACTTAGCCTCAATTATCTTTGCTTTTTCTTTTAGATCGGCTAACTGCTTAGAGGCTGCCTTTTGCTTCCTCTGCTTTTTGTTGAGAATTTGCTTTTCTATCGCCGAGCTCCGTTTGGCGGAGCGAGGCGCGAGATGAGACGAAGTCTCAGCGAGCTCCAATTTCTGAATTTCTTTTCTAAGTTGTTCCAGTTTGGTCGGCTCGGACTCAATTTCCAATCTTAAAGAGCTCATGGCTTCGTCCATTAAATCCACGGCTTTGTCCGGCAAAAATCTGTCGGTAATGTATCTGGCGGCCAACTGGGCGCAAGCCACCAAAGCCGAATCTTCGATTTTGACGCCGTGATACAATTCGTATTTTTCTTTCAGCCCCCTTAAGATGGCAATGGTATCTTCAATTGTGGGTTCTTGAACATAAATTGGCTGGAATCTCCTTTCCAAAGCCGGGTCTCTTTCAAGGTATTTTTGGTATTCTTTTAAAGTGGTGGCGCCAATGGCCCTTAATTCGCCCCGAGCTAAAGCCGGCTTCAATAAATTGGAGGCGTCAATCGCTCCTTCGGCCGCTCCGGCTCCCACTAAAGTGTGCAGTTCGTCAATAAACAATAAATAATGGCCTTGAGCCCGATTAATTTCTTTCAAGAGCGCCTTCACTCTGTCTTCAAACTCTCCCCGATATTTGGTGCCAGCCACTAAAGATCCCAAGTCCAAGCCGATAATCTCTTTTTCTTTCAGTGACTCGGGGACTTGGCCAGCAACAATTTTTTGAGCCAAACCTTCAACAATAGCCGTTTTCCCCACTCCGGCTTCGCCAATGAGAACCGGATTATTTTTTGTTCGTCGGGTTAAAACCTGCATGAGCCTCCGGATTTCATTTCCTCTGCCGATAACCGGGTCTAATTTTCCGCTCCTTGCCAGCTGAGTAAGATTTCTGGCATATTTTTCTACCACTTGATACTTTGACTCCGGTTCCGGGTCGGTGATACGGTGGCCTCCACGAATTTTTGCTAAAACTTTTAAGGCAGTATCATAATCCAACTTGCCAAACTCCAAAGCAGCGGCTCCGCCGCCTGACTGCAAAAAGTTGGCTTTTTCTAAAATTTCTTTGGCTTTGGTTTCGGTATCTAAGAGAGCTAAGAACAAATGCTCAACTGAAATAAATTCATCTCCCATTTTCATTGCCTCTTGTCTCGCCCGGTCAAGGACTTTTGCCATATCTTGAGTTAAATAAAACTGGCCGAAAGTTTGGGGGGCGGCGATGACCGGGATCCTCTCTAAACTCGCTTTGGTTTTTCTTTTCAGCCCTTCAATGTCGGCTCCTAATCTTTGAAGCAAATTCAAAACCACGCTCTCCTCTTGAGATAAAAGCGCCAATAAAAGATGCAAGGCATCAATCTGCTGCTGGTTTTTTTCTCTGGCCAGATCTTGAGCAGCTACTATTGTTTCTTGGGCTTTATGAGTAAAATTCGGAGAACCGTTCATCGATTTAATTTTAGATAAAAAAATAAAAAAAATCAAGTCCCGCCAGGGCGGGACTATTATAGGTTTGGTGCGGGGAGAGGGGTTTGAACCCTCGACCTTCTGGATGTTTGCCAGATGCTCTGCCAGCTGAGCTACCCCCGTCACATGCCTTAAGGTGCTATAAACAACAAAAAATCTGGCTGCTTGGCCAGATTCACTGCTGCTTTTGATTA
>Ga0210016_1003812_pt1 | contig 13126 bp, 13 predicted proteins | sample CryGeyCG2014_300_FD_185454 | JGI IMG/M metagenome (GOLD analysis project Ga0210016, IMG submission 185454) | Groundwater microbial communities from aquifer - Crystal Geyser CG02_land_8/20/14_3.00 (SPAdes) (version 2) | ecosystem: Environmental > Aquatic > Deep subsurface > Groundwater | place... | reverse complement strand
GATCAACAGCTACATGACCGGCCCCGACGAGCAGGGTCGGTTCGGCATTTACGGCGGGCGCTTTGTCAGTGAAACCCTGATGCCGCTGATCCTCGATCTTGAGGCGCGCTACGAATTTGCCAAGACCGACCCCAGCTTCTGGGCGGAAATGGATGATCTGTGGAAACACTACGTCGGCCGCCCCAGCCCGCTTTACTTTGCCCCACGGCTGACCGCGCATCTGGGCGGGGCCAAGGTTTACATGAAACGCGACGAGCTCAATCACACCGGCGCGCACAAGATCAACAACGTGCTGGGTCAGATCATTCTGGCGCGGCGGATGGGCAAGACCCGGATCATCGCGGAAACCGGGGCCGGCCAGCACGGCGTGGCCACCGCCACGGTCTGCGCCAAGTTCGGGCTGAAATGCGTGGTTTACATGGGCGCGCATGACGTGCAGCGCCAGGCGCCCAACGTGTTCCGCATGCGCCTGCTGGGGGCGGAAGTGATTCCCGTGACCTCGGGGCGCGGCACCCTGAAGGACGCGATGAACGACGCGCTGCGCGACTGGGTGACCAATGTCCGCGACACCTTCTACTGCATCGGCACGGTGGCCGGGCCGCATCCCTACCCGGCGATGGTGCGCGATTTTCAAAGCATCATCGGCAAGGAAGTGCGTTGGCAACTGGCTGAGCAGGAGGGCGCGGGCCGTCTGCCCGACACGCTGGTGGCGGCGATCGGCGGCGGCTCGAACGCGATGGGGTTGTTCTACCCGTTCCTTGACGACAAGTCGGTTGCGCTGATCGGGGTCGAGGCCGGCGGCAAGGGGGTGGACAGCCGGATGCAGCATTGCGCCAGCCTGACCGGCGGTCGCCCCGGCGTGCTGCACGGCAACCGCACCTATCTGTTGCAGGACGGTGACGGCCAGATTCAGGAAGGGTTCAGCATTTCGGCCGGGCTCGATTACCCCGGCGTCGGGCCCGAACATTCCTGGCTGCACGACACCGGGCGGGCGAGCTATGTCAGCATCACCGATGTCGAGGCGCTGGCGGCGTTTCAACTTTCCTGTCAGTTGGAAGGCATCATTCCGGCGCTGGAGCCCAGCCATGCGCTGGCGCATGTGATCAAGATCGCGCCCAAGCTGCCGCATGACCATATCATCGTGATGAACATGTGCGGCCGCGGCGACAAGGATATCTTCACGGTGGCCAAGCACCTCGGCTTTGACATGAAGATCTGAGCGGGCGCGGATTTTTCGCGCCGTTTGCGAAAAGACCGAGCGGATTCACCTGCGGTTAACCTTCCCTGCGCCATGATCACGGCGAATGCAGCGAGGGCGTGATGTCTGCGGGCTTGTTTTCACCGATCTATCCCCCTGACCGCGACGCCGAAGCGGTGGCAACGCTGCGGCTGGTGCGGTCACGGCGGGTCGGGGCGGTGACCTATCACCGTCTGATCGCCGAACATGGCAGCGCGCAGGCCGCGCTGCTGGCCTTGCCGGAAATCGCCTGCGCCGCCGGGGTGGAAAATTATTCCATCTGCCCGGTCGAGGTCGTGCTGCACGAGATGACGCAGGCCCGGCTGGCCGGGGCGCGGCTGCTGTGCTTTGGCGCGCCGGGCTACCCGGCGGCGCTGGCCGATCTGCCGGATGCGCCGCCGATCCTTTGGGTGCAGGGCGATGCCGGTTTTCTGGCGCGGCCGATGGTGGCGCTGGTGGGGGCACGCAATGCGTCATCGCTCGGGCTGCGGATGGCGCGCAGGCTGGCCGAAAAGCTGGGTGAGGCGGGGTTTGTGGTGGTGTCGGGTCTGGCCCGCGGCATTGACGCCGAAGCCCACGCGGCAGCGCTGGCCAGCGGCACGGTGGCGGTGCAGGCGGGTGGGGTGGACGTGGTCTATCCGGTTGAAAATGCAGGCCTTGCCGCCGAAATAGCGGCACAAGGCTGCCGCATTTCGGAACAGCCGATCGGGCTGGTGCCACAGGCGCGGCATTTCCCGCAACGCAACCGCATCATCTCGGGGCTGGCGCGGGCGGTGATCGTGGTCGAGGCGGCGGCGCGCTCGGGCAGTCTGATCACCGCGCGCACCGCGCTTGATCAGGGGCGCGAGGTGCTGGCGGTGCCGGGCCACCCGTTCGATGCCCGTGCCGCGGGCTGCAACATGCTGATCCGCGACGGGGCGGTGCTGATTCGCAGCGCCGCCGACGTGATCGAGGCCCTGGGACTGGAACCGGTCGGGGGCGCGCACCCCGAGCCCGAGCTTGCGGCACTGCCCGGCCCGGTGCCCGCACCGCGCCCGCTGGCCGAACTGGCGGCGCTGCATAACCGGATACTGGAACGTCTTGGCCCCAGCCCGCTGGCCGAGGATCAGTTGATCCGCGATCTGGCGGTGCACCCTGCGCAGGTCGCCCCCGAGCTGCTGACGCTGGAACTTGAAGGCAAGATCATCCGCCAGGCGGGCGGGCTGTTGGCGCGGGCGGTGTGATCCGCGCCGCTGGTCAAGCCTTGCGGCTTTGCGCGCGAGAGGTCAGCGAAGAAAGGCCGCAAGGGCTTGATGAGCGGCGCGGTCGTGCGCGGGGTGGTTCAGGCGCTGGCGCTGCGCGGCGCGCGATTGCCGCCCTGACCTTGCCCCGATGGGCGGCGGTTCTGCCCCGGTTTGCTGGGGGCACCGTAACCGCCACCAGTGGCCGGACGCCCCGAATGGGCCGGTTTTGCCCCCGGCTTGGGGCTTGGCTTCGGACCGGCGCTGCGGCCTGCCGGTTTGCCGTTGCCGCTGCCTTGCGGGCGACCACCACGGCCCTGCACCGGCTTGGGCGCGGCGGCTTGCGCCGCCATCGACCAGGCCGCGCCACCCAGCACCGGAATGCGGGTTTTAAGCATCTTTTCAATCGCTTGAAACTCGTCCATCTCGGCCGGGGCGCAGAACGCCACGGCGGTGCCATCGGCCCCGGCGCGGGCGGTGCGACCGATCCGGTGAACATAGTTTTCCGGCACGTTCGGCATGTCGTAGTTATAGACGTGGCGCACCGCGCTGATGTCGATGCCGCGCGCCGCGACATCGGTCGCGACCAGCACCTCAAGCGTGCCCGCGCGGAAATCGGCCAGGGTGCGCTCGCGCTGGTTCTGGCTTTTGTTGCCATGGATCGAACCGGCCTTGAAGCCCCAGCTTGCCAGCAGTTTCATCAGCTTTTCCGAGCCATGCTTGGTGCGCCCGAACACCAGCGCCATCTGGCCGGGGTGGGTCTTGAGATAGGTCTCAAGCAGCTTGGCCTTGTCGCCCTGCGGGATGAAATGGACGCCCTGCTTGATCGCTTCGATCGGTTTGCCGGGCGGCGCGACCTGCACCTTGACCGGATCGCGCAGGTAGGTCTGGGCCAGATCCTCGATCAACTTGGGCATCGTGGCCGAGAACAGCAGGGTCTGGCGCTTCAGCGGGATATGGCGCGCGATCTTCTTCAGGGCATGGATGAAGCCCATGTCCAGCATCTGGTCGGCCTCGTCGAGCACCAGATAGCCGCAAGCCTCAAGGCTGAGGGCGTTGCGATCCAGCAGGTCGATCAGGCGGCCGGGGGTGGCCACCAGCACGTCGGCACCGCGCGCCAGACGCTCGGTCTGGCGAAACAGCGACGCCCCGCCGGTGACGGTCACGACCTTGACCGCAGTGCCCTTGGTAAACACTTCCAGCGCTTCGGAAATCTGGTTCACCAGCTCACGTGTCGGGGCCAGGATCAGGGCCCGGACGGTGCGCGGGGCAGGGGGGTGGCCGATCTCGAGCAGGCGGTGCAGCAGGGGCAGGCCGAAGGCGGCGGTCTTGCCGGTGCCAGTTTGCGCCAGCCCCATCAGATCGCGACCCTGCATGATGTAGGGAATCGCCTGCGCCTGAATCGGGGTGGGGGTGGTGTAGCCGGTTTTTTCCAGGCCTTTGGTCAGTTTCGGGCTGAGCCCGAGGTTCTCGAACGTGGTCATCTTGTTCTTTCAAATGGCGGATCAGACCGCCGGAATGGGGTTTGGGCCGCTTGCGCGGTCGCAGCAGAAGAGGCGACCAATCGCTGACAAGGGGGCCGGATGCCGCCCACGCCGTGCTGGTCGCGGTGCCCCTGCGTGACAATGGGAACCTTTGTGCACCGGCCCGGACCCTCGGGCTGAGGGACGGCTGCTCACGCGGCAGCGGGCTTGCGGTTGGGGGGCAGATGGGCGCTTTTGTCCGGCATGTCAAGCACCATCCTCGGAGTCGGCCATCCGGCACCCTTCGCGCCGGTTCAGCAGCGCCAGTGGCTGAGGGTATCGGCACCGACCGTTTGTTGGGACAAAAGCTGCAGGCGGGGGGCTGCGGCGAGGGTGGCAAGGCCAAGGGGGCCAAGTGCGGGGTGGCCTTCGGAACCGATCACCGCGCCAGCGCTGAACAGCGCCAGCTCATCGACCAGTCCGGCGCGGATCAGGGCGGCGGCAAGGGTGGCGCCACCTTCGCACAGAATCCGGGTCAGGCCGCGCGCGGCAAGCTGTGGCATGGCATCGCGCAGATCGACCCGGCTGTCGGGGCTGGCGGCGCATTTGATCGTGCGCGCCCCGGTGGCCGCCCAGGCAGCGCGGGCCGCGTCGGGGGCGGCGTCGGTGTGGCACAGCCAGACCGGGGTGGCGCGTGCGCTTTGGCCCAGGCGGCTGTCGGGGCGGTGGCTCAGGCGGGAATCAATCACGATGCGGACCGGCTGCTGCGCCGCACCCAGATCGCGCACGCCAAGATCGGGGTCGTCGGCGCGGGCGGTGCCTGCGCCCACCAGCACCGCGTCATGGTTCAGGCGCAGGGCGTGGACCGCGCGCCTCGCCTGCGCCCCGGTGATCCAGCGCGACTCGCCGCTGGCAGTGGCGGTGCGACCGTCAAGGCTGGCTGCAAGTTTGAGGGTGACAAAGGGCAATCCCTGCGTCACGCGTTTGACAAAGCCCGCATTCAGCGCGGCGGCTTCGGCTTGCAGCACGCCTTCGGTCACCGCGATGCCCGCGCTGCGCAGCCGGGCGTGGCCCTGACCGCTGACGCGCGGATCGGGGTCGGTCAGCGCCGACACCACCCGCACCACCCCGGCGGCGATCAGGGCGTCAGCGCAGGGCGGGGTCTGGCCGAAATGGGCGCAGGGCTCGAGCGTGACATAGGCGGTGGCCCCGCGCGCCGCCGCGCCTGCCTGCGCCAGCGCCATGGTTTCGGCATGGGGTCGCCCGCCAGGCTGGGTCCAGCCGCGCCCGACCATCCGGCCCTGCGCCACGATCACGCACCCCACCGCCGGGTTGGGCCAGCAGCGCCCGAGGCCGCGCTGCGCCAGCGCCAGGGCGTGGGTCATGGCGCGCTGGTCGGCCTCGTTCACTCTTCGGCAGCGCCGTTGGGGCGCAGTTCCGAGACGAATTTGTCGAAATCGTCGGCGGCCTGGAAATTCTTGTAAACACTGGCAAAGCGCACGTAGGCCACGGTGTCGATCCGGGCCAGGCTTTCCATCACGATGTCACCGATGGTGCGTGACGGGATATCGGTTTCGCCCAGCGATTCCAGCCGCCGCACGATACCCGAGATCATCTGGTCGATGCGTTCCGGGTCGATCGGGCGTTTCTGCATCGCGATGCGGATTGCGCGTTCCAGTTTCGAGCGGTCGAAATCCTCGCGTTTGCCGCTGGATTTGATCACCACCAGATCGCGCAACTGAACCCGCTCGTAGGTCGTGAAGCGACCGCCGCAGGCCGGACAAAAGCGCCGGCGGCGGATCGCCACGTGATCTTCGGCGGGGCGGCTGTCTTTGACCTGGCTGTCGATATTGCCACAGAATGGGCAGCGCATGGCTTCCCCCTTTCAGGTGTTTTCTGAATCCTGCCTCAAGCCCGGGGGTTTGCCCCCGCTATTATCCGCTGACTATAGCGGGCGGTGGCAGGTTTCGGGTAGCGCTATTTTGCCGCTACCCGATATGGGGGAAAAGGTGTGGCGGCGCGGACTCAGACCGGCACTGATCGGGCATTAACCGCGTGTTAACCAGATCGCGCCAGCATGGGGGCATGCGCGCCCTGATCCTTGCCCTTCTGCTGGCCGCCTGTGGGGCCCAGCCCAACCCCCTGCTGCGCGGGGCCAGCCGCACCGAGGTCAGCCGGGACGGACGGCAGTATGTGGTGTTTGCCACCGACAAGCTGGTCGAGGTGATCCGCCTTGGCTATGCCCACCGGGGCGAGCACGAAGCGATCCGCGCCACCATGATCTCGCTGATTTCCGAAGTGACCGGCTGCCGGGTGGCGCCGTCGTCGCTGCAAGGCGACAGTGGCGAAATGCACGGACGTCTGACCGCCTGCCCCGGATAAAATGCGTGTGTTCCGGGGCGATCCGTCCTATGCTGCGTCGCAGCAAAAAGGGGATTCGCATGCCCGGCACCGTCATCACCATCGCCCAGCAAAAGGGTGGCTCTGGCAAGACCACGCTGGCGGTCAATCTGGCGGTGGCCTTTGCCCGGCGCGGGCTGCGGGTGGCGCTGCTTGATACCGATCCGCAGGGCAGTCTGGGGCGCTGGTTCCTGCTGCGCCGGGCGCGGCTGGGCGAGGCGGGGATGGAGCTTTCCACCGCCTCGGCCTGGGGGGTGTCGTATGAATGCGAAAAGCTGCGCCAGAACAATGATTTCGTGATCGTCGATACGCCGCCCAAGGTGGACGCCGATCTGCGCCCGGCGCTGCGCGAGGCCGATCTGGTGCTGATTCCGGTGGCGGCAAGCCACGTCGATCTGTGGGCTACGGACGGGGTTCTGGATCTGGCCGAACGCGAGGGCAAGCGCGCCACCATCGTGCTCAACCGCACCAGGGCGGGCACAAGGCTGGGCGACGAGGTGGCGCAGGCGGCGGCGGCGCTGAATGCCGGTGTGGCGCGGGCAGGCTTTGGCCAGCGCGTGGTTTACGCCGAAACGCTGGGGCTTGGGCTGGCCGCGCCCGAGGCCGGAAAATCCACCGCCAGCGCCGAGGTCGAGGCCTTGGCCGACGAGATTCTGACCCTACTCTGAGCCCCCGGCCGGGCCCTTGAGGATCAGCATCCAGAACGCGTAAACCCCAGCCGCGATGAACAGAACCCCCCAGCCGGGGTCACCCGCCCAGACCTCGAACCCGCCCCAGGCCAGCGGCAACAGGGCGGTGGCCCAGCGGCTGGCGGGGCGGCGAAAGAACGGGTGGTCTGGGTCAAGGAACTGCATCAGGGCAGGTTAGCCGGGCTGCGCCGGGATTTCGAGGCCAATCGTCGCCGCGCCGCCTTGGCGCGTGATCTTTGCCGCAAGCTGTGGCAGGATGCCCGAAAGGAGGATCACATCATGCCGGAAATCACCCGCAGCTTCGACGGCCAGACCGTCGTCACCACCTTCGAGATGTCGCCGGGCACCGCCGCCGATCTGATGGAGGCGTTGCAGGCGGCCTATGCCGAATTCATCTGCCACCAGCCCGGCTTCATGGGGGCGGCGCTGCACATGAACGACGCCCAGACCCGGATCGCCAACTATTCGAAATGGAAGCACCGCGAGGATTTTCTGGCGATGCTGCGCACCCCCGAGATGCGCGAGCGCAACCGTGTGATCGGGCAACTGTGCTCGCATTTCGAGCCGGTGATGTATGAGGTGATGGGGGTTTACTAGGCGGGTGCGATGGCCCCGACCGCCCGCAGCGCCATCTCGGCATAGATCGCCGCGACCTCGGCTCGCGTCAGACGACCGCTGGCGCGATACCAGTTGGTGACCCCGGTCAGCATCGCAATCAGGGCCAGGGTGGCAAGGCGGGTGTCGGGCAGGTGGAACTGCCCGGATACCACCCCGTCGCGCAGGATCGCCTGAAGCGCGTCCTCGTAGCGGTGGCGCAGCGCTTCGATGCGGGCAAAGTTTTCCGGCGCAAGGTTGCGCAATTCCATGTAGGCGATGAACACCGCGTCCGGACGATCAAGGTGAAAGCCAATGTGAAAGCGGGCGAACTGGTCCAGCCGGGCGCGCGGGTCGGGCAGATGCGGCAGGGCGGCAAGGGCAGCCAGCAGATCATCCATGTGGCCCTGCATCAGGTCGAACAGCAGGCTTTGCTTGCCCTCGGTGTAAAGGTAAAGCGCGCCCGCCTGCACGCCCACCTCGGCGGCAATCTGGCGCATCGAGACGGCGGCGTAGCCTGCGTGCGCAAACAGCCGCAGCGCTGCCGCCCGAACCCGGGGGCCGGTGATATCGGAATGCGAGCCGGTCTTGCGTGCCATGGCCGCAGGGTATCTGAACGGCTGTTCAATTCAAGGGGGTGCGATGCGCTCTTGCCGCCAGTCGGGGCGGGGCGATATGGTTACGGCTGTTGTTGCAGCCAGGTTCATGATGCTCCGTCGCGCGCGCTTTTTCCTGACTTCGGTGCTGTGTCTGACGCTGAGCGGTTGTGCTACGGTTCCCGATCTTGGCCCGCTGCCCGCGGCGGCCGGCCCCACCCCGCAGATTATGCCGCTTGATCAACTGATCGCGGCGGCGCAGGGCGGGCGGCTGACGGCCGGGGTGGGCGAGGCTCTGGTGGCCCGCGCCAACCGGCTGCGGGCACGCGCGGCGGCCATGCGCGGCCCGGTGCATGACCCCGCCACCCGGGCACGGCTGGCGGCGGCGATCGCGCGCGGGGTGGGCAGCTAGCCGTTCGGTGCGCCGCTCGCGCGTTGCAAGCCTGCGTTGAAACCGCTAACAGAGCCCGGCTGCCTTTGCCCTTGGCCAAGGCGGGGGAATTGTCGAGTGGAGATCGGGATGGTTGCGCCGTTGCGTCTGGGGGTTGCCGGTCTGGGCACGGTTGGCATCGGGGTGGTGCAGATCGTGCAGCGCCACGCCGATCTGATTGCGGCCCGCGCCGGGCGGGCGGTGGTGATCACCGCCGTTTCGGCGCGCGACCGTTCGCGCAACCGCGACGCCGATCTGTCGGGCTACGCCTGGGAAGCCGATCCGGTGGCGCTGGCGCAGCGCGACGATATCGACGTTTTCGTCGAGCTGATGGGCGGATCAGAAGGCCCGGCGCGCGACGCCACCGAGGCCGCGATCGCGGCGGGCAAGGATGTCGTCACCGCCAACAAGGCGCTGCTGGCGCATCATGGTCACGAGCTGGCGCTGGCGGCCGAGGCGGCAGGCCGGGTGATCCGGTTCGAGGCGGCGGTGGCGGGCGGGATTCCGGTGATCAAGGCGCTGACCGAGGGGCTGGCGGGCAACGCGCTGCGCCGGGTGATGGGGGTGATGAACGGCACCTGCAACTATATCCTGACCCGGATGCAAAGCGCAGGCCTGCCCTACGATCAGGTGTTCGAGGAGGCGCGGCAGTTGGGCTATCTCGAGGCCGATCCCAACCTTGATGTCGGCGGCATCGACGCGGGCCACAAGCTGGCCCTGCTGGCCGCAATAGCGTTCGGCACCAAGGTATCGTTCGATGCCGTGGAACTGGAAGGCATCGGCGCGATCTCGATCGACGATATCCGCCGCGCCGCCGACATGGGTTTCCGCATCAAGTTGCTGGGGGTGGCGCAGATGACCGGGCGCGGGCTCGAGCAGCGCATGACGCCGTGCCTGGTGCCGGAAGGCCACCCTTTGGGGCAGTTGCAGGGCGGCACCAACATGGTGGTGCTGGAAGGCGACGCGGTGGGCCAGATCGTGCTGCGCGGCCCCGGCGCGGGATCGGGCCCGACCGCCAGCGCCGTGCTGGCCGACGTGATCGACATCGCGCGCGGCATCCGCACCCCGACCTTCGGGGTGCCCGCCGCCGCACTTGTGGTGCCGACACCGGCCCGCACCTCGACCCCCGCGCCGTGGTATCTGCGCATGACCCTGCTCGACAAGCCCGGCGCCCTTGCCAAGATCGCCACCGCCCTGGGCGAGGCCGGGATCTCGATCGACCGGATGCGCCAGTATGGCCACCAGGGGGTGCAGGCCCCGGTGCTGATCGTCACCCACAAGGCCACCCGCGATGATGTCGATACCGCCATGGCGCGCTTTGCCGCCACCGGCGTGCTGGTGGGCGAGCCGGTCGCGATTCGGATCGAAGAGGTCTGAGAGCGGCGCCCCGAAGGGTGCGACCAAAAAACCGCCCGGATGTTAGCGCACCCATCCTTGCCGCCTGCCCCTGCCCGGCGTTAGGCCTTGGATCAGACAGTCTGAGCCAAAGGAACCCGCCATGTCCGTCACTTGGAAATTTCAGGATCGCATGCTCTCATTGGGCCTTGCCCGGGTGACCGAGGCGGCCGCGCTGGCCTCGGCCAAGCTGGTCGGGCGCGGCGACGAGAAGGCGGCCGATCAGGCCGCAGTGAACGCGATGCGGGCGCAGTTGAACCGGCTTGATATCGCCGGGGTGGTGGTGATCGGCGAGGGCGAGCGCGACGAGGCCCCGATGCTGTTCATCGGCGAAGAGGTCGGCACCGGCAAAGGCCCGGCGGTGGATATCGCGCTTGACCCGCTGGAGGGCACCACCCTGACCGCCAAGGACATGCCCAATGCCCTGACCGTGATCGCGATGGCCCCGCGCGGCACCCTGCTGCACGCCCCCGACGTCTACATGGAAAAGCTGGCGATCGGGCCGGGCTATCCGACCGACACCGTGACCCTGGCGATGGCACCGGCCGAGCGGGTGCGCGCCCTGGCGGCGGCCAAGGGCTGTGCCCCCGGCGACATCACGGTGTGCGTGCTGGAACGGCCGCGCCATGACGCGCTGATTGCCGAGTTGCGCGCGAGCGGGGCGGCGATCCGGCTGATCACCGATGGCGATGTGGCCGGGGTGATCCACTGCGCCGAGGCCGCCACCACCGGGATCGACATGTATATGGGATCCGGCGGCGCGCCCGAGGGGGTGCTGGCGGCGGCGGCGCTGCGCTGCATGGGCGGGCAGATCTACGGCAAGCTGCTGTTTCGCAACGACGACGAGCGCGCGCGGGCGCGCCGCGCCGGGATCACCGACCTTGACCGCATCTACCAGTTGCACGATCTGGTGCGCGCCGATGTGATCTTTGCCGCCACCGGCGTCACTTCGGGGTCGATCCTGAAAGGCATCCAGCGCGAACCCGGCTGGGTGACCACCGAAACCCTGCTGATGCGCTCGAAAACCGGCTCGGTGCGGCGGATGCTGTATCGCAGCGCGGTGAAATGACCCCGGGCCGGAGTGGCGCGGGGGGATTCGAGTATTTGGGCAAAGAAGAAGCCGCAGTCTGGTGCCAAGGCGATGAAAGCCCGGTCAGGGCTTGAAGAGCGCCGCCGCCTGCGCCATCAGGGGGCATGGGTGCGCGCGCGTTTCTGAATGTCGAAGCCTCGATCCTTGGCCGCCGCTGGGTCGGGCCTTCGGTCGAGCAGGATCGCTTGGCCGAGGCGATGGCGCAGGCCACGCCGCTGCCGCTGGCGCTGTGTCATACCCTGGTCCGGCGCGGGGTTGCACCTGCCGACACCGCCGCCTATCTGGCGCCGTCGTTGCGCGATCTGTTGCCCGACCCGCTGGTGCTGAAGGACATGGATCTTGCTTCGGCGCGTCTGGTGGCGGCGCTGCGCGCGCGCCAGCGGATTGCGGTCTTTGCCGACTATGATGTCGATGGCGGGGCCTCGGCGGCGCTGCTGCTGATCTGGCTGCGCGCGCTGGGGCACCGCGCCACGCTTTATATCCCCGACCGCATTGACGAAGGCTATGGCCCGAACCCGCCGGCCATGGCGGCGCTGGCCGCAAATCACGATCTGATCGTCTGCGTCGATTGCGGCACCCTGTCGCATGTGGCAATCGCGGCGGCTGCCGGCTGCGATGTGGTGGTGCTGGATCACCACCTTGGCGGCGAGACCCTGCCCCCGGCGCTGGCGGTGGTGAACCCCAACCGACAGGACGAGGACGGCGCGCTTGGCCATCTGTGTGCCGCCGGGGTGGTGTTTCTGGTGCTGGTCGCGGCCAACCGGCAATTGCGCACCGAGGCCATCAGCGGCCCCGATCTGATGGCGCTGCTTGACCTGGTGGCGCTGGCGACGGTGGCCGATGTGGCACCGCTGATCGGGGTCAACCGGGCTTTCGTGCGTCAGGGTCTGCGGGTGATGGCGCGGCGCGAGCGGGTCGGGCTGGCGGCGCTGGCCGATGTGGCGCGGCTGGATCACGCCCCGACCGCCTATGCTCTGGGCTTTGTGCTGGGGCCGCGCATCAATGCCGGGGGGCGGATCGGGGCGGCCGATCTGGGGGCGCGGCTGCTGGCCAGCGAAGACGCGCACGAGGCCGCCGCGCTGGCCGAGCGGCTGGATGTTCTCAACACCGAGCGCCGCGAGATCGAGGCCGCGGTGCGCGCCAGTGCGCTGGCGCAGGCCGAGGCGCGGGGCTTGGGTGGCCCGCTGGTCTGGGCGGCAGGGGCGGGCTGGCATCCGGGTGTGGTGGGGATTGTCGCGGCACGGCTGAAAGAGGCGACCGGGCGGCCTGCCGTGGTGATCGGGCTGGAGGGCGGGATCGGCAAGGGTTCGGGGCGCTCGGTCGCGGGGGTCGATCTTGGCGCGGCGGTGCACCGGCTGACCACCGAGGGGCTGCTGCTGGCGGGCGGGGGCCACAAGATGGCCGCCGGGCTGAGTGTGGCGCAGGATCAGCTTGAGGCCGCAATGGCCCGGCTGGGGGACTTGCTGGCGCGGCAGGGGGCGGGCAGTGGCGGGCCTGCCGATCTGGCGCTGGACGGGCTGCTGATGCCGGGGGCGGCCACCCTGGCGCTGGTCGAGCAGCTTGAGGCGGCAGGGCCGTTCGGGGCGGCCGCACCCGCGCCGCGCTTTGCCTTTGCCGATCAGGCGGTGTTCGCGCGCCGGATCGGCGAAAACCACTTGCGCCTCAGCTTTGGCGAGCCGGGGGCGCGGCTTGAAGCGGTGGCCTTCGGCGCGTTCGATGGTCCGCTGGGGTCGGCGCTGGAAAACCCCGGCCATGCCCGCTTTCATCTGGCCGGGCGGCTGGAGATCAACACCTACGGCGGACGATCAAAGGTCCAGCTTCGGCTGGAAGACGCCGCCCGCGCCGGGACGTGAGCGCCGCTTTATCGCCGCCGCGCCCGCATTTTCCCCTTGCGAGTCAGCGCCGCTGCCACTAGACACCGCCGCACCGATGCGTGGCCCGTTCGTCTATCGGTTAGGACATCTGGTTTTCAACCAGGCAAGAGGGGTTCGACTCCCCTACGGGCTGCCACT
>Ga0210016_1003811_pt1 | contig 13126 bp, 10 predicted proteins | sample CryGeyCG2014_300_FD_185454 | JGI IMG/M metagenome (GOLD analysis project Ga0210016, IMG submission 185454) | Groundwater microbial communities from aquifer - Crystal Geyser CG02_land_8/20/14_3.00 (SPAdes) (version 2) | ecosystem: Environmental > Aquatic > Deep subsurface > Groundwater | place... | reverse complement strand
TAAAAACTAATATTGAAGCTCAAAATTGCGTTGATAAAATAAAGCGTTATGCCAGCAAAACAAACTTAGTTACTACTGGCAATACCATTTCAAACTTTGCAGATTGGAGAAACACGCTGTGCTTTGTTGCTGACGATTGTGAAGGAAATTACGGCAATCAATTTATGCAAGATTCCCAGCAGCTAACGGCAATTTTGGATAATAATTATAAGAGTTTTACTGTTGATAAAATATACTTAGATGCTTATCCGCAAACAATAACACCTGGAGGACCGCGATATCCTGATGTCAATCAAGCTATAACTAAAAAAGTCAGAAAAGGTGCTTTAATTATTAATTATGTGGGACATAGTGGCGAAACAGGCTGGTCTCTTGAAAGAATTCTAACAATGACAGATGTAAATAGTTGGAACAACAAATATAATATGCCAGTATTTTTATCCGAATCTTGTTCTTTTAGTCGTTTTGATGACCCAGCTATTACTTCTGCAGGAGAATCGATATTTTTGAGTCCAAATGGTGCAGGTATTGCTTTATATTCAACTACTCGACTTGCATATTCTGGTCCAAACTTTACTTTTGCAAAAAACTTTTACGATACTGCTTTTACTAAGGTTAATAATCTATACTATACAATGGGGGAACTGATAAAAATAGCCAAGGTACAAAGTTTATCAAACAATAACATTAAAAATATCACCTTGTTAGGAGACCCTGCATTAAAATTAGCATATCCGCAATACAATGTTATTACAACACATTTAAACAACGATACAATAAGTATGGCTTTAGATACAATAAAAGCATTAAGCAAAATTACTATTAATGGTTTTATTGCAGATGCAACAGGAAATAAAATAAGCGGTTTTAATGGCAAACTTTACCCTACTGTTTACGATAAATATTCATTAGTGAGTACTCTCCAAAATGATCATCCCTCTTTTCCCCCTTTTTATTTCAATATTCGTAATAAAATACTATACAAAGGTAAAGTGAGTGTTAAAAATGGTGAATTTTCTTTTACATTTATGGTTCCTAAAGTTATCAATTACAACTATGGTTATGGTAAAATTAGCTATTATGCCGAAAATGGAACCTCAGATGCTGCGGGCTACTTTGAAAACATAATAATTGGAGGGTCTGACACTACTGCTGTTATTGACAACCAAGGTCCTGATATTAAATTGTATATGAATGATACCAATTTTAAAAGTGGCGATATAACTAACGAAAATCCTTTATTGCTCTCTTTTCTTAAAGATGATAATGGTGTAAATGCAATAGGAAATGGTATAGGACACGATATTGTTGCTGTTTTAGATAATGACAATCAAAATACTTTTATTCTAAACGATTATTATCAATCAGACCTTGATAGTTATACGAGTGGCAGCATAACTTATCCTTTTGTTAATCTAAATGAAGGAATTCACAATTTAAAATTGAAAGCTTGGGATATCAATGATAACTCTACCGAAGCATATACCGAATTTTTTGTGTCTAAATCAATAAAAATGGCTTTAAAAAATTTACTCAATTATCCAAACCCATTTAGTGATAAAACAACTTTTTATTTTGAACACAATCAATCAGATACTGAGTTTGATGTGCTTATTCAGATTTTTTCTATTACTGGCAGTATTGTTAAAACAATAAAGCAAAAGGTAAAAACCGATGGATACATTGCAGACCAAATTGATTGGAATGGTACAGACGAATATGGGAAAAAAATAGGTGCTGGCATTTATATTTATAAAATTAAAATAGGAAATGAACAACACGGTTATATTGAAGAATCTCAGAAATTAGTTTTAATCAAATAATACCAAAAATCGAATTTTAAATCAATAAATCATTATATTTGCAACTAAATTTTAAATAAATATGAAAGAAACAACAAAAATAAGAAAGATATTATTGCTAAGTGTGCTGTTTTTATTAGCAATTATTAACCCTAATATTTTAAATTCTCAAACTACTGAACGTCCAATATCTGCTACAGTTCCATTTTTATTAATTGCACCCGATGCAAGATCTGGAGCAATGGGAGATGCAGGTGTTTCGTCTTCTCCAGATGTATATTCACAGCATTGGAATCCTGCAAAATATCCTTTTACAGATAAAGATATGGGGTTTTCTATTTCTTACAATCCTTGGTTACGAAAACTTGTAAATGATATCAGCTTAACTTATCTTACTGGATATAAAAAATTTAATGAAAATCAAGTAGTATCTGCATCTATATTGTATTTTACATTAGGAAATATAACATTTACAACCGACCAAGGAACTCCAATTGGTGATTTTAAACCTAATGAATTTTCTATAGACCTTGCTTATTCTAGATTATTATCAGATGATTTATCAGCTGGTATTGCAGGACGCTTCATTAACTCTAACTTAACACAAGGTCAAGACGTAAATAAGCAAGCTACTAAACCAGGTCAATCAGTTGCTGCGGATGTATCTGTTTATTACCATAAAAAGATTAAAATTAGCAAGCAAAAAGATGCTACTATTGCTGCAGGTTTAAATATTTCAAACATTGGTTCAAAGATGTCTTATACCGAATCAAAAACATTTCGCGACTTTATACCTACAAACTTAAGACTTGGTCCTTCTATAGCTTTTGATATAGACCAATACAACTCTTTGTCATTTATGATTGATTTAAATAAAATGTTAGTTCCTACTCCAAATGATTCTGGAGTTCCCGATGTAGGTCTTGTTAGTGGAATGTTTCAATCGTTTGGAGATGCCCCGGGTGGATTTAAGGAAGAATTGCACGAAATTATGTATTCTTTTGGAGCAGAATATTGGTATAACAAACAATTTGCATTACGTGGCGGTTATTTATACGAGAACAAGTATAAAGGAAATAGGAAATATTTTACACTAGGAGCTGGCTTAAAATACAATATTTTCGGTCTAGACTTTGCCTATTTAATTCCTGTAGAAACACACAACCCTCTTGAAAACACTTTACGATTTTCGTTACTTATAGATTTTGAGGGCGTTAATAAGCAAGTTAAAAAATAATAAATGAAAATAAGGGTTGGATTTGGTTTTGATGTTCATCAACTTAGAGACAACTGTTATTTTTGGTTAGGTGGCATCCGAATTCCACACCACAAAGGTGCTTATGGTCATTCGGATGCTGATGTTTTAATTCATGCAATTTGTGATGCCCTTTTAGGAGCAGCCAATTTAAGAGATATAGGTTTTCATTTCCCCGATACATCTGAAGAATATAAAAATATTGATAGCAAAATACTTTTAAGAAAAGTAATCCAATTAATTACCGAAAAAGGTTACTCTATCCAAAATATTGACACCACAATATGCTTGCAAAGCCCTAAAATAAGCCCGTATATTGCTGAAATGAAAAACATTCTTTCACAAACAATGGGCATTGAGGAAGAAGACATTTCAATTAAAGCCACTACAACCGAAAAACTCGGTTTTGTTGGAAGAGAAGAGGGAATTGCCGTATATGCTTGTGTTTTAATCAGCAAACCATCTAATAATTAGAAAATAAAAAAACTAAGCATGTTTTTTATTAAAATTTCCTATTTTTGTCAAAATATAAAAATATGATGCAATATCCTGAAAAATTTTTAGCAGAAGGCTTAACCTTTGATGATGTGCTATTAATACCAGCATATTCTGAGATTTTGCCAAGAAATGTGGATTTAAAAACCAGATTCACTAGAAATATTCAATTAAATATTCCTATTGTTTCAGCAGCAATGGATACTGTTACTGAATCGGCAATGGCAATTGCAATAGCACAAGAAGGTGGAATAGGCGTTTTACACAAAAATATGACTATTGACAGCCAAACCAATGAAGCAAGAAAAGTTAAACGCTCAGAAAACGGAATGATTATTGAGCCAATTACTTTAAATGAATCAGCTTTGGTTATAGATGCCCTCAATATTATGAAAGAGTATAAAATTGGTGGTATTCCTGTTATCAATGACCACAGTCAACTTGTTGGAATTGTTACTAATCGAGATTTACGTTTTGAAAGAAATCTTTATAGACCTGTTAGAGAGGTTATGACTAAAGATAATTTAATTACTACCAATGAAATAACAGACTTTGAAAAAGCTGCAGATATACTACAGGAACATAAAATTGAGAAACTTCCAGTAATAGATAATCAAAATAAGCTTATTGGACTTATTACTTATAGAGATATCATTAAAATTAAAGATAGACCAAATGCTTGCAAAGATAAACGTGGAAGGTTAATGGTAGCAGCAGCTGTTGGCATATCTAACGATTGGTTAGATAGAGTTTCGTCTCTTGTTAAATCGGGAGTAGATGCTATTGTTATTGATACGGCACATGGACACACTAAAAATGTTATTGAAGCTACAAAAACAATTAAAAAAATTTATCCAGAAATTGAATTAGTTATCGGAAATATAGCTACAGCAGAGGCAGCAAAAGACTTGGCAAAGGCTGGAGCAGATGCAGTGAAAGTTGGAATTGGACCAGGTTCAATATGTACTACTAGAATTATAGCTGGTGTTGGCGTTCCACAATTACAAGCAATTTATAATGTTGCTCAAGGTTTAAAAGGAACTGACTTACCGATAATTGCTGATGGTGGTATTAGGTTTTCTGGCGATATTGCGAAAGCTATTGCTGCTGGAGCAGATACAATTATGGCTGGTTCTTTATTTGCCGGAGTTGATGAGGCACCTGGTGAAACCATTATCTATGAGGGCAGAAAATACAAATTATACAGAGGAATGGGCTCTGTTGAAGCAATGCAAATGGGCTCAAAAGATAGATATTTTCAAGAAAACGAAGATGATAATAGCAAATTAGTTCCCGAAGGTATTGTTGGCAGAGTTCCATACAAAGGCAATTTATCTGAAGTTATTCATCAACTCTCTGGTGGATTAAAGGCAGGAATGGGATATTGTGGAGCTGCAACAATAAAAAAACTTCAGGAAGCAAAGTTTATACGTATTACAAACTCCAGTATCAAAGAAAGTCATCCACATGATGTTACTATAACAAGAGAATCACCCAATTACAGTCGATAATTTAACAAAAATTAACACTACTTAATATTCTTCATTTCTTTTGAAAAAATTATATTTGCAAACATTAATTAATTATATATTAACAAATTTAACAACCTTATGAATATGAAAAAAAGAGTAAAAACCATTTTCTTTATCCTATTTGTGCTTATTTTTAGTAGCAGTTTTGCACAAAACGACCCTATATTAATGACAATTGGTGGAAATAAGATTACAAAATCAGAGTTTGAAAGCGTTTATCATAAAAACAATATTCAAAAAGACACAATCAACACAAATTCTTTAAGCGAATATCTTAATTTATACGTTAATTTTCGCCTTAAAGTGAAAGAAGCAGAAGACCTAAAGTTAGATACCGCAAACTCTTTTATTACCGAGCTAATGGGATATCGTAAACAGTTATCGCAACCATATCTTATTGATAAAGATGTAAACGAAAAATTATTGAACGAAGCCTATAACAATATGCATTACGATATTAGGGCAAGTCATTTATTGATAAAAGTGGCAATTGATGCATTGCCTAAAGATACACTCATTGCCTACAATAAAATTATGGAAATCCGTAAAAGAATTATTAAAGGAGAAACCTTTGAAAAACTTGCTGTTGAGCTTTCTGATGATCCATCTGCTAGAGATTTTTCTCAATTTGAACATGGTCCTATTATTAAAGGGAATAAAGGTGATTTAGGTTACTTTTCTGTATTAGATATGGTTTATCCATTTGAAAAAGCTGCCTACAATACCAAGGTTGGTGATGTTTCTATGCCTATTCGCACAGATTTTGGTTATCATCTTTTAAAAGTTTATGAAAAGAAACCAGCAATGGTAAAAATTGTAGCCTCTCATATTTTGATTAAATACCCTGAAAACGGAACTGCATTAGATTCTCTAAATGTTAAAAATAAGGTTTTTGAAATATATCAAAAAATAAAAAATAATGAGTCTTTTGAAACTCTTGCCCAAACTTATTCTGACGACAAAGGCTCAAGTACTAAAGGTGGTATTCTTCCTCCTTTTGGCGTAAATAGAATGGTTCCCGAATTCGTTGCTCCATTATATATGCTTAATCCCAACGATATTTCTGAGCCTTTTCAATCACGTTTTGGTTGGCATATCGTTAAAATGACTGAAAAAAAAGGCGTTGGTGCTTTTGAGGATGTTAAATATGAATTAAAAAATAGAATAGCAAGAGATAGCCGTTCATTAGTTTCAAAAGAATCAATGGTTGAGAAAATTAAAAAAGAGTACAATCTTAAGGAATACAATATTGCTAAGGAAGAATTTTATAAAGTTGTTGATACAACTATATTTCAAGGTAAATGGAATGTTGCTAAAGCCAAAGATTTAAACAAAACAATGTTTACTCTTTCAAATCAATCTTTTTCACAACAAGACTTTGCTCAATACCTCAATAGATTTCAAAATGTTTCTCCTTCTAAAGAAATTCCTAATTATGTAAATGCCTCATACAATATGTTTTTAGAAGAATCTTGTATTAATTTTGAAGAATCACGTTTAGATCAAAAATATCCTGAGTTTAAAGCATTGATGCAAGAGTATCGTGACGGCATTTTATTGTTTAATCTTACTGATAAGAAAGTTTGGTCAAAATCAGTTTCTGACACTATTGGTTTAGAAAACTTCTACAAAGAAAACATAAAAAATTATATGTGGGGCGAAAGGTTAGATGCAGTTATATTTACTTGTGCTACCGAAAAAGTTGCTACAGATACACGTAAATTGCTTAAAGATGCCGAAAAGAAAGGAATTTCTAATGATAGTATTCTAAAAATTATAAATAAAGAATCTCAATTGAATTTGCAAATAGCAAAAGGTGTGTTTGCAAAAGGCGAAAATACTATTATTGATAAAATAGAATGGAAAAAAGGCACAACAAAAAATATGAACATCGATAAAAGCATTGTATTTGTTATGGTCAGCAAAAAACTTGATGCTCAACCCAAAACCTTGCTAGAAGCTAAAGGATTAATTACCGCAGACTATCAGAATTATCTTGAAAAACAATGGATTGATGAATTAAAAGCCAAATATCCAGTTCAGATTTATCAAGATGTTTTGACTACTGTCAAATAATACAAAGCAAATTGTTTTGTAAAACTTTTATAATGCTGAATTAACAATAAATTCAGCATTATAATTTTTATAAATGCATATTTAAAAGAAATAAAATTGATAATACTTAAAAAGAATCTTATATTATTAGTGTGTGTTTTGTCATTGTTGTTTTCCTTTTGCACCAAAAGCAATAGTAATGATAAGAAATTAGCTCGTGTTTTTGACGAATATCTCTACGAATCAGACATTAAAGATATTATTTTATCTGGTATAAACAAGAAAGACAGTTCAATATTTGTTGCAGCATACATTGATAATTGGATTAGACAACAACTAATTTTTAAACAAGCTGATAATAACCTAACCAAGGAACTTAAAAACTTTGATAAACAGCTAAAAGAATATGAAAATTCATTGGTAATTTATACTTACGAAAAAGAGCTTATTAAGCAAAAATTAGATACAATCGTTTCCGACAAAGAAATAACTTCTTATTATGAAGCAAATTCAAGCAATTTTGAATTAAAAGATAACATTGTCAATGTAATTTATGTAAAATTAACTATAAATTCTGCATCTATCAGCAAAGTGAGAACATTGTATAAATCAGATAATCCGAGTGATAAAAAAGAATTAACGATATTGTGTCAAAAATATGCCGTTAATAGTTCACTTGAGGAAGATACTTGGTTTTATTTTTCTGATTTACTGAAAGAAATACCAATTCAAACATACAACCAAGAGGAATACCTTAATAATCATAAATATATTGAAATGCAAGACTCTCTTTATTCCTATTTTGTAAAGATTAACGGTTTTAAAATTAAGGAAAGTACTTCACCGCTTAGCATGGAAAAAGACAATATCAGAAATATTATTGTAAATAAGCGAAAAATAAAGCTGATAGAAGAAATGCATAAAGATACTTACACTAAAGGACAAATAAATAAAGACTTTGAAAAATACTAATATTTGAAACGATGAAAAAAACAATCATTATATTTCTTCTTATTTCTGGAGCAGCTTTCTTCAAAGTAGTTTCGGCTCAAAACAAAGTGATAGACCAAGTAGTAGCTGTTGTCGGAGGAAAAGTTATTTTATTGTCTGATATTGAAAATGAATACATGCAATATATTGCTCAGGGTCTTACACCCAACGATTCTATGAAATGTCAGCTCTTGGAAGAAATGATGCTACAAAAACTTTTACTTAATCAAGCGATACTTGATAGCGTTACCGTTGGAGATGCTCAAGTTGAATCTGAAATGAATCGTCGTTTAAGATATTTTATCGACCAAATTGGTTCTCAGGAGAAGTTAGAGGCTTATTTCAAAAAAACAATTATCGAAATCAAATCAGATATGAGGCAAAGCATAAAAGATATGCTTTTAACTCAGTCTATGCAATCAAAAATTACCGAAAAAGTTACAGTTACTCCATCAGAAGTGCATACTTTTTTTCAAAATATACCTAAAGACAGTATTCCTTTGATAGAATCTGAACTAGAAATTGGCAAAATAACTAGAATTATTCCTATTAGTGAATTAGAAAAAAAGACTGTTAAAGACAAATTAAATGTTATTCGAGATAGAATTATTAAAGGAGAAGACTTTGCCACACTTGCAAAATTATATTCCGAAGACCCAGGCTCATATAAAAAAGGGGGAGAACTTGGTTTTTATGGTAGAGGCGAATTATATCCTGAGTTTGAAGCTGTTGCTTATGGTTTAAAACCAAATGAGGTGTCTCCAATTATTGAAACTAAAGCTGGGTATCATATTATTCAACTTATTGAAAGAAGAGGAGAACAAATCAATGTAAGACACATTTTGTTGCAACCAAAAGTCTCTCCCGATGCTATGTTGAAAGCAAAATTATCGCTCGATAGCATTGCCAATCTTATTAATAAAGACTCCATTACTTTTGAAAAAGCCGCTTTCAAGTTTTCTGATAACCCAAGTAGAAATAATTATGGAATAATAGTTAACCCACAAACTGGTTCTTCAAAATTTAAAACTAACGAATTAAAAGATATTAACGAATCTGTTTTTTTTATTGTGGATCCATTAAAAGTTGGGGAATTATCCAAATCAGTACTTCTAAAAAATGAAGAAGAAAAGCAAGAATATTGCTTGTTATATGTTAAGTCTAGGTCTACTCCACACAAAGCAAACTTAAAAGATGATTATGGCTTTATTCAAACTATTGCCCTCAATAAAAAACAAAATGAAGCTTTAATGAAATGGGTTGATGATAAAAAGAACAACACTTACATAAACATCATGGAGCCTTTTAAAACTTGTAAATTTAAAAATAATTGGTTGAAATAACCCTTTTATAAAACTATATGCAATTCAAATCAGATGTAGAGGCTGTTGATGCTTTTGTTGAAAAATTTCAAAAGCTTAAAACTGAAGTTGCCAAAGTAATTATAGGTCAAGACGAGATTGTTAAAAGCCTGATTATTTCTGTTTTCAGCAAAGGTCATTGTCTTTTAGTTGGTGTACCTGGTCTTGCAAAAACTTTAATGGTAAATTCTCTTGCCAAAGCGTTAGGTTTAAAATATAATCGCATCCAATTTACTCCCGATTTAATGCCTTCAGATATTATTGGAACTGAAATTCTTGACGAAACCCGTAAATTCAAATTTATTCAAGGTCCTTTATTTACAAATATCCTATTAGCTGACGAAATCAACCGAACTCCACCTAAAACGCAATCTGCATTATTAGAAGCGATGCAAGAAAGAGCTGTTACTACAGCTGGTGTTACTTTTAAATTAGATTATCCTTTCTTTGTATTGGCAACACAAAATCCAATAGAACAAGAAGGAACTTATCCTTTACCTGAAGCTCAGCTCGACCGTTTTATGTTTAATGTTTGGCTCGATTACCCTTCTTTTCAAGAAGAAATTGACATTGTAAAAAATACTACTTCTGATTTTATTTCAGATATAAAAATAATTTTAGAGAGAGAAGAAATATTGTTTTTTCAAGATTTAATTAGAAGAATTCCTGTAAACGACAATATACTTAAATATGCAGTATCTTTAGCAGTAAAAACTCGCCCAAATACAGCCCAATCTCATCCTTATGCAAATAATTACCTTAATTGGGGTGCAGGTCCAAGGGCTTCGCAATATTTAATTATTGGTGCTAAATGCCATGCAGCTATAAATGGCAAATATTCTCCTGATATTGAAGATGTACAAGCTATTGCTCTTCCTGTTTTGAGGCACAGGCTTGTTAGAAATTATAAAGCTGAAGCCGAAAATATTGGTGTAGACGAAATAATTAGAGAATTACTTTAATAAATTCTTTATTAGAAGATATTTTAACGTTTTTTTTGTAACTATCTATTATAAATAAAAAAGGGATTCTTTCGAATCCCTTTTTTTAATGTTATAAAAACCAAATCAACCTTTTCCAGGAACTTTAGTGTTAGGTTTTACTACTGGTTTAGTAGGTTTTTTGGTTTTTTTTGTTTTAGGTGCAGCAGCGATAGAATCAGCTATTCTTTTAGCTTCAGCTTCTACTGTTGCGATAGAATCTTGAACTCTTTTTGCGGTTGCTTCAACAGCAGCAATAGAATCAGCATCTCTGATAGAATCAGCAGCTTTTTTAGCAAGTTCTTCTTTAGATGGACCTTTAGGACCGCAAGCAACGAATGATACCATTCCTGCAACAACTAATAATGCAAATAATTTTTTCATGAGTTTTTTTTTAAATTTATAATTTTTTTTAACCTCGGTGCAAAATTAATTATATTTTTGATAATAAAAATAAAAACTTGCTTTTTTTTTAAATTATTATTATCGTATCTTTGCCAAAGAAAAAGAAATTAAATGAATTATTAATTAAATCTTATTTTATTATGAAAAAAAGAAATTTTATTATTATTGCTATCGTAGCATTAATAGGCGTTGCATTCGTTTTTAATGCTTGTAAATCTGATGACACAGCTGCTCCTACTATTACTCTTAAAGGAACTAGCTCAATGTCAATAGTTTTTAATGATTCTTTTACAGAACCTGGTTATACTGCTACTGACGAAAAAGATGGTGATTTAACAAGTAAGGTTACTGTTTCTGGAACTGTGAATAATGTTTTAGCTGGTGATTATACTTTAACTTATAAAGTTAGTGATGCTGCTGGTAATGCTGCTACTCCTGCTACAAGAAAAGTAACTGTTGATGCTGGTGCTTTCTTAGCTGGTAGCTATAGTGTTGTTGATGTTGCAAATAATTTCACTACAAATTATTCTGAAAATGTTACAGCTTCTACAATAGAAAAAAATCAAATTTATTTCCAAAAATTTGCAAATTACACAAGTGCTCTTATTTATGGAAATATTGTTGGAACTACTATTACTATTCCTACTCAAACAGTAACTTGCGGAACTCCTCCAAATGATATTCCTCATACTTTTTCTGGTACTGGGACTTTTACAACTTCTAAAGGAATAAATATTACGTATACTGATAACTCTACACTTGGGAATTTTACCAATTGTACTGGTACTTATACAAAATTATAATCCATTTATAATAATATAAAAAGAGATACCAATTGGTATCTCTTTTTTTTTATACTTTTGTTTACAATCTATCCTTATGCAAAACGAGCTGTTATTAGAAATTAGCAATTTATCTATTGGTTTTCTGGATGGAAACATAATAAAAACTATGGTAGGACTTATTGTTTATTCACCCATTGATTGCATTTATATAAATTGAAAAAGGAAATATTATCTTTGATTTTAAAATAAATAGCAATATGACAAAAAAAAATTCAATAAAGTTATTTGAATCAAAAAAAGTACGGGTTTTGTGGGATGACAGTTCTGAAAAATGGTATTTCTCAGTAATTGATATTATTGAGATTTTATCCGAAAGCAAGAATCCGCGACGATATTGGAGTGATTTAAAGATAAAACTGAATAGGGAAGGAAGTCAACTGTACGAGAAAATCGTACAGTTGAAAATGAAAGCTTTTGATGGAAAAATGCGGGAAACCGATGCCGCTGACACAGAACATATTTTAAGACTAATACAATCAATTCCATCACCAAAAGCTGAGCCATTCAAGGTGTGGTTAGCAAAAGTAGGTTATGAACGAATTGAGGAAACTGAAGATCCCGAAATTGCCTTTGATCGGGCAATGGAGACCTACTTAAAAATGGGATATTCAAAAAACTGGATTAATCAACGTTTAAAGAGTATTGAAGTTCGTAAAGAATTGACTGATGAATGGGAATTAAGCGGAGTCCAGAAAGGACAGGAATATGCAATATTAACAGACGAAATTACTAAAGCTTGGGCAGGTCATACAACAAAGGGTTATAAAAATCTCAAAGGATTAAAAAAAGAGAATCTTAGGGACAATATGTCAAATTTAGAATTGGTGCTGAATATGCTTGCAGAAACCTCAACAACTGAATTATCAAAAAAAGAAAAGCCAAAAACATTTACTGAGAATAAAAAACTTGCTCGTAAAGGTGGGAGTGTGGCGGGAATTGCAAGAAAAGATTTAGAGAAAAAATTAGGAGGAAGTGTTATTACCTCCAAGAATGCAAAATCTTTAAAATCTAATGATGATTATAAGAAAATAGATGAATAAACAACAAAAAAAAAACGAGCTGTTATTAGAAATTAGCAATTTATCTATTGGTTTTTCGGATGGAAACACAATAAATACAGCCGTTGAAAGCATCTCTTTTTCTTTAAATAAAAATGAAACGCTTGCTATTGTTGGAGAATCTGGCTCTGGAAAATCTGTAACCGCCCTTTCAATAATGCAATTGCTACCTACACCTACCGGCAAAATAATTAATGGAGAAATAAAATACTATTCAGGCGATAAAATCATAGATTTCGTAAAACTTTCTGAAAAAGAAATGCGTAAATATAGAGGGAAATCAGTTGCCATGATTTTTCAGGAGCCTATGACTTCGCTCAATCCTGTAAAAACTTGTGGCAAACAGCT
>Ga0210016_1003796_pt1 | contig 13143 bp, 16 predicted proteins | sample CryGeyCG2014_300_FD_185454 | JGI IMG/M metagenome (GOLD analysis project Ga0210016, IMG submission 185454) | Groundwater microbial communities from aquifer - Crystal Geyser CG02_land_8/20/14_3.00 (SPAdes) (version 2) | ecosystem: Environmental > Aquatic > Deep subsurface > Groundwater | place... | reverse complement strand
TCAGTTTTTTGAAGTAACTCTCTCTTTCTTCTATATGCAGCAACAAGTAGAGTGCCACTGCCAACAGCTAAGTCTATGACTTTTGCATCTGGCTTCTCTATCGCCAACTGTGCCAGAATCTCTGCTGCTTCATTGTTAGTATAAAAAGCAGCCACAGCCTTTCTTATGTTGAAAGGAATGAGTTCATGGAAGACTTTACCCAATACATCTTGTCCTATCTTCTCAGGTGCCAAAGCTTTGATTGTCATTATCACTCTTTTTACAGTCCTTGTTGCAGACTCTGGTAGTCTAGAAGCCACATCAAAACCGAAGACAGAACTGTAGTCTCTCTCTAAGACAGGTCTGAAATATCTAAGTAGATCACTTGGTTTTCCGATCTTATCTTCATCTATTGCTTCAAAGGTTGTATCCATTCTAGAAAGGACATGATAAAAAATTATTTGATTTACAAGTAGATACGTCGCTGCTTGTCTCATCTCTTCCAGAGGATAGCGACCTTCCTCATACTGTAAGATGTTTTCAAAAACTGTTTTTCCACCAAAGATATCTTCAATTTCTTTTCCTTTCAGCCTTTTCACGCTAGCAGTAATTGATGTTACAGCTTCAGTCAACACCTTAATTGCAAAACTGGTGTCAGCTTCAACAACAAGGGGTCTTAAAACCTGACCAGCCATCCAATCAGCCATTTCGGAAAGATTTCCAACAAAACGTTGGCTAGGTCTCAAATCCTTGAAGATAGCAGTAGCAACATATTCCAACTTCGGGTCTTTAGCAATCTTCTCTAATATCTCAATAGCCCAAGGCTGCCTCAACTCTTTAGGGAAAAGAACGGCAAAGGCACCCTTAGTCTGAGTATACTTAGAATAATCATAAAGCCTGACCATAGCATCTAGAAGCTTAGCCTCTGCACCCAACTTTGTTTCAACTACATATTGTGCACCGTTATACAGAAGCATGTCAGGCATTAAACGTCCAATTGGAGTAGTGTAAGATATCTCAGTATTTACCTTAACACCTCTTTTCTCCAACTCTTTTAGCAAGAAATTCCTTATAGTCATTTCAGTAGGCTTAGGAATACCCACGCACTATCAACCGATATTAAGTCTTCCTTTGGGAATATAATACGTTTTGCCTTCAACAAACCAAGAAAGAAGTCTTTGAATGGATTTTCAACGAACAATTGAACATTAAATAGTGAACTTAGTGTAGTTACTGAAGACGAATCAATGCCCGGCACATTTCAAAACACCGAAAATCCCATATATAATATGCGGAAAACCGTGTCTCAACTCTTAGAAGCGAGAGAGAGAATAGTCCTTAAATCTGAGATCTGACAATTTCAACTCGATGAACCAGAAAAGAAAGCCTGGAAGGCCACGAGAATGGGTCTTAAACGATGAAATCATTGAAATACATAGGCTATCGACTGAACTGAGAACACAAAATCCTGGGGTACACTGGTCTAGTATTAAAGGTATGTTGAAAACACGACTGGAACAACTGGGAAGGAAAGACCTTCTATTGAAATTAGACAAGCTTTGTGGCTTAATGAGACAGGCCATTCCGTTGCCTCCGCGATGCATCTGTGGAAGTATGGTTTATTCTTACACTTATAGGAAGATAGAAAATGAACATGAGCATTATTGGGAAATCTTTGCTAGGTGTGTGAATCCGAACTGTCGCTATATGAGAAGATACTTGCCATCGACAAGCTACAAATGGTCACGGCCCAAATCTATCATTAAAGAACTTGAAAAGACGCCAACTTTCTATCAGATGGACGGTCAGAAAGTGGAAGGGGAGAAATGATAATTGTGTACTGTACTAATGAGAAAGCACGTGCTGATTCTGTAGATTTGTTTTGTGACGAGCATCATTGAAAACAAATCATAACTTTCATTTCAGACTGTATCTGTTGGTGGATGAAGCGATTCTGAGAGTCCTTTCTTTTTCATTTCCCATAGAACTTTGAATATTTTTGATTTTACAGAAACACCAGGAGTCCGCATACAGTTGAGAAGGGCTAGCGTGTTGGTTGTAATTCACCTACTATGGTGATTTCTCCCGCAAACTCCTCTTTTTTTCCGATACGGAGCGCTAGGTTGGGTTTAACCCGCAACCAAAATGGAGATCATAAGAATTCCTTCTTTTGTACGCCAGATATTTAGGAGCTATTCACGTTGATAATTTATGTATGATCGATAAGTAAGAGGGAAAACTCGATTTTAAGCTAACGCCCAATTTTTAACGCCGCAAAACGCGCAAGGGAAAAAGCAAGCAGCAGAGAAATGGTTATGATGTTTCATTTTGATTCGCTTTGAGTTTTAGAACAGTTTCGACGAAAGTCAATTTGGATCGGTGTTTTATCTTGAAACTTTGCTCCATTTTTTGCAGTATTGATTCCTCAATTAGCCTTGCTCCGTCCTCTCCAAAGAGTGAAGTTATTGCCTTGTAAAAAGTTTCTGGGTTTTCAGGAATTTCAGTTTTCTTTAGTTGAAAATCCTTTTCTAGATAAAAGTATATAACGTGTTTTGCACTCTCGCCGAATACTTGTAAGCCCTCATCTGTGCATTGAATAATTTTTTCGTTAACTTTTGATGCTGCAGCCATATGGGCACCTGCCTATTTTTCAATGATGGTTATGCAAAATATTGTTTTTAAAAGGGTCAACCAGACTGCAGCCCCACTAGACGTAGGTTTCCATTCACACGACCATGAGTTATGTCTTGGGCTGATATTTAAAATAATTAGGGAGATGTCGGAATCCGAATTAACAAGATTAATCTTCTATAATTTTCTTTCATAACGTAAATTAGATAGAATGTGATTTTTTAGTTTGTGGTGGTAGTGGAATGCCGAAGAAAGCAATCATTGTAATTTTTCTCGTTGAGGAAAGTTATGAAAAGTCGAATAAAGAGATTGAGAAGGAAATATTTGAGGAGCTTTCAAAGGGCTTGCCTAAGATTCCTTGGTGTAAAAAAGTTGAGAAGGTCACTGTTACTAAAGTCTAGAGTGTGCTTTATTTTGCCTGCAAAAGCATTGCTATAAAATTTCGAGTTGTGCCATTTGCGTTTTGGATAACTTTGATGGTTTCCTTCCCCTTGCCGGTTAGCGTGTAGGTCCTTTTTCTGTTGTTCCTCTTGCCTTTTATTAATCCATCCCTTTCCATCGAATATAAGAGAGAGTAAACGGTGCCCGAACTAATCAAAATATTGAATTTTTTATGGATATATGCGATTACGTCGTAACCGCTCATGTCGTTGTTCCTCAGCTTCGCCATGATTAACACGTCCATAAAGTCTTTCAACAATCTCTCATGCACATTCTTCAAGACTTCACTTTCCAAATCCACACCCGAACTAGATGTTTTTAACTTATGAGATAATAATGTTTTTGGTTGAATCGGATTCCGAAGGTAAAATTAAATGTTTAGACATTATCTAGGAGCAACGCAACAGGAGAATGTAATAGTTGGCTTTGCTTTGGGTGATTGGTTTGCTGATTACAGTGGCCTCTCCATGTACAGATTGCATATCTAGTTTTAGCTTCAGACATTTTTTTCTTGATAATTATTTTTTTAAACTCGCATTCACCTTCGAAGGTGCAGAAAACGTGTTTATTTTTAGCAGAAATTGTTCGGGTTTTCATCTATGCTTGCTTCTGAATTTATTATTATCTTCGATTTCAACCGTTTTCCTATAAAGATTCTGATAATGTTCGACTTCGAATCTGAGCTTACCATAGTTCTTAAATTGTTTTTTTAACAGTAACAGAGATCGACACAAACACATGAATAAGAGGAGTTACATGGACGTGTCTAACTGTTGTTGGTGAAATGGGAATTGCTTGAAGAACGGATTGTTGCAAGGCATGTTAAGACTTTTTTAGACATAGTGGTCTTGGCTATGTTGAACGGCAAACCCATGTACGGCTACAAGCTTATTGCGGCTATTCACAAAGAATTCGGCGTTTTGCTCAGCCCGGGTTCCCTCTATCCCCTTCTTCACTCGTTGGAGGACAATACATTGATAGAATCACGTTTTAACGGAGGGAAGATAGTTTACGCAGTGACCCTTAAAGGAAAGAAAAAGTTCCAAAATGTATTCATGGCATATAAAACGGCGATGCGAAAGATGGAGAATTTTATAAAAGTCCATGGAGAAGATTCTTCTTAGGTTATATAGGCATCCAAATAAGCGTTCTATTGAGTGGAAGGTAGAGCTTCCACAATCCTATGGATTTCGTCTATTCTTTCTTCAATCCTTCTTTTCAACTCTCTTACATCTATGGTACGAAGCATCTCTACATCACTGTCTGATCTATCATTTTCAAGCAAAAGAAGAAGGGTGTCCTCTATCTCTTTCAGATACTTCTTCCTTTGGATAGTTAGATCTTTGATTCTGTCTAGGGATGCCTCAAACAGGATCTTAGCTGGTTTTTTCCGGAACAAGAAGAGTCTTTTGTTTGTGAGGTAAAGATATCCTGGTCTCCAGACGCTTGGAAGAGACGTATCGCGATAATAGTGCGAAGCAAATGTCTTGAGTATGATTTTTTCGTTCTCATCCAATGGTGGTTCTTCTTCGCTGTTTTCTAGAGCGTACCTTCTGATTTTTTCGTCCCATGCTTCCATCATACCGTAATCTAGCATGGTTTTCATGCCGGCGATTGCAGCCTTCAAGTTGACGCCGATTAAGGGTATCCCGGAAACTGAGATAATGAGATCTGCTTGGAGTATTACTCCTTTGACTAGTATTCTGTCAACAAGGTCTACGAGTGCGCTGTTTCTTGTGGGTTCCAACTCTATCTTTCCCCTTGGTCGGCCTCTAGCAAGGTTATCATTTCCTTGAGTTTATTCATCTCCTTTCCCACATCTTTGTGTGGTACCTCTTCAAGCCTTTTGACCGCTTCCTCAAACTTCCTTCTCTCTTCGCTGGACACTTCATCCCCCAGCCTCTTCTTCATTGAGGACACTAATGTCTTCGCTTGACTTACCTTCTTTACCTTTGTAGTCACTCCTTTCACAAGCTCCAACAGCTCATCCGTGTACTCTTTGATTTTCTGGGCCTTGCCGCCATTCAATGCTGTCTTTAGTTTCTCTAAGTTTTCTTCAAGTTCTCTTTTTTCCCTTTCAGAGATTTTCCTATCTATCTCTTCTATCGCTTTTTCCGTTCCATAGATTACAGCCTCTGCCCGGTTACAAGTTTCGATCATCTCCTTTTTCCTTTCGTCCACCTCGTCAAACTTGGTTGCCTCGATAATCATTCTTGTGACTTCCTCCTCTGACAGCTCTGTTGGCTTCGTTATCTTGATCGCTTCTTTTTTCCCCGTTTCTAGAATCTCGGCGGAGACGTCTAGTATGCCATCGGCGTCGATCTTGAAGGTAACTTCGACCTCCTGCTCGTATCTAGGCGCGGGAGGGACGCCGTCTAGCTTGAACAAACCCAAGGACATGTTGTCCGTCGCCATCTCCCTTTCTCCCTGTAGAACGTGGAGCATCATCGAGGTCTGGTCATCTTCTTCTGTTGCAAAGATCATGCTTGCTTCCGCTGGGATGGTAGTGTTTCTCTTGATCAATCTCGTAAATACTCCGCCAGAAGTCTCCACACCTAACGAGAGAGGCGTAACATCTAGCAAAAGCATATTTCTTATTTCGCCTTTCAGAACGCTGGCTTGAATAGAGGCGCCTGTAGCGACGATCCCCATTGGATCTATGCCCTCTTCGGGTTCCAATCCCGAGAAGAAATCTTTGAAGTATCTTCTGATAACTGGCATTCTGGTCGGCCCGCCTACGAAAACAAGTTTGTTTATATCTTGAGGTTCTAGCCCTGCGTCTTTCAATGCCTTTTCTAAGGGGTCTCGTAGTCTATCGAGTTCTGGTCTTATGAGCTCCTCAAGTTTGTCTCGGGTTAGAACGATGTGCGGGTTAAGGCTAGATATGCCTATATTGAGCTGAGTCTTCATGATTGTTGAACGTTTGCTAGAGAGATGGATCTTTGCCATTTCCCCAGCGTCCCTGAGTTTGTTCAAGTTTTTTTGGTCATCTCTTAAGTTAATACCGTGTTTTTCCTCAATTTTGTCGACAAGATAATCCAAAATTATGTCGTCGTGTTCCTTGCCGCCTAGTTGGGTGTCTCCACTTGTGGATATGACTTTGAAGATGCCGTTGTTCATCTGCAAGATTGTCACGTCGAAGGTTCCAGCCCCCAAGTCTAGCACCGCTATCTTTAGGTTTTTTCTTATCTTGTCTAAACCGTAGGCTAACGAAGCGGCTGTCGGTTCGCTGACGATTCTCAAAACTTCAAGCCCAGCTATTTCTCCTGCCTCTTTTGTGGCGTTTCTCTGGTTGTTGTTGAAGTACGCTGGCGCCGAGATCACTGCTTTGTCTATCTTCTCTCCGAGGTAGGTTTCTGCGTCCCTTTTTATCTTCTTTATTATCAGGGCGGAAATCTCTTGGGGGGTATACTTGTAACCGTCTATCTCCATGGTGTAATTCGTGCCCATTTTCCTTTTAATCCATCTCACCGTCCTATCTGGGTGGACATAGGCGTAGCCCTTTGCATTTTTTCCCACAATTATTTCGCCGTCTTCTTTAAACGCTACAATAGAGGGAAACATTTTTCCGTAGGGAGTCGGCCCTTCAGGAGCTGGAGCAAGCCTTATTTTTCCGTCTTTCATCACGGCTCCGGCGGAGTTGGTGGTTCCAAGATCAATACCTATTGTTCGTCCCATTGTGATCTTCCTTTTGGAGAGGCTCAGCCGGTCTTTTCTTGTATTAGAAGGGTTTCCTCGACTTTTGATTTTTCGAGGGAGCAGAGGTAATGCTCGCAATACTTCGTCAACACTTCATGCGCGTTCTTTATTTTCTTAAACTTCTCTTCGGCGAGGGGATCATTGGGATGAAGGTCTGGGTGGGATTTTCGCGCAAGCTGATCGTATGCAGAATTTATTTCGGACATGCTTACTTCCTGGCCTAACCCCAGAGTTTTTCTCGCGTCGTCTACGGTCTTAAAATCGATCTTCTTTATCTCAATCTCTGTGAAATTGTATGGTGGCAAGGGACCGACGCAGAGAAACTTGAGTTTTTTCTCGTACTTTTTCTCCAGTTCTTGTAGTTTGTCGTAAAATTTCTGTTCTTTTTCTTTGTCTACTAGAAAAGAAGCATTCATTAGGGTGTCTTGATCTGTGATTTTGTTTTGTTTGGACCCATTTGACAGATCTCCTAGAATGCTATGTATGTCCTTCATGTATTCGTTTTTTCTTTCATCCAAAGCTGACTTAACCTTTTTTCCCAGTTCAATTTTGAGGGATTGATTGGCAGTCTTCTTCGCTTTCGCGCTTAATGTTTGTATTTCTTCATTTTCTTTTAAGATGTCTGTTAGGATGGTGTTGTCCCATGAAATCTTGACGTTGATCTGCAGCTTGTTGTCTATTTTCTTCAGCGTGTTCTTGAGCTTCATTCTACCCCGCTTAAGGATGTTGATTATCTCTGATTCGTTCCGAGCTATAACTCCGAAACCCATAGGGATGATTGTGTGAGTCTCCATAATTTTTCGCAAAGTCTTCTCGTGGGTCATGGCTTCTTCTATTTCGACTTTGTAATTCACTGGGATGTTGCTAACTACCGCCCCAATATCCTCGTGTTGAATGGTATATACCTCGCTGTTGCCCACTCCAATGTTCCCGAAGCTTTCCCTTCTCTCTGTTTCTATTACTCCGTACAGGTACCTTCCAGTTTCCACTCACTTCACGTCCTGTTTCCCTTTTGACCCGCCAATCTCCGCTACAAAAGAATATGGAGGCCAAGGTCCAGTGAATCTGACAGCAAATCCTTTTCTTCTGTTAACCTCTTCCAGCAATGTTGTTAACTTTTGAACTCTGTCTTTGCGCACTAAACAGGAGAGGTTTAAAATCATCAGTTTATCTTGCCATTTTTCTGAAGCTTTTTTATCAGTTAGTTCAAGTCTAACTTCATCTCCAAGCTCTCTAATCTCATTGTACAGTCTTTTGGCGTGGCATTCGATTAGTGCCAGTCTTTTTTCTTGTTGCTTTTTAAGGAGGTAAGCTGCTCCCTTGGCTTTATTTTCTATCTCCTTTCTTAGTTTCTGAATTTCCTCGTTTTCCTCTATTGTTTTTCTGACAAACTCGTTCTCAAGGAAGATTTGAACTTCATACTGTTCTTTTCCTTCAAGCCTTTCTAGTAGCGTCTTAAGTTGGTTGTAGTGCTCGTCAAGCCACTTCTTCACGGCTTCATTGCCCTCCGCAAAAATGTTGTTAAAGGCTAAGGGGATTACTGTGCCAAATTCCTTGGTAGCTAGGTCAATTACGTATTGATGGGTTAAAAGCCACTCTGCTGCTTTTTCCTTATCCTCTGTTTTGTAGAGCTTGGCCTCACAGCTGTGGACGATCGCGCCTATATCTTTAATGGGTAAAGTGTAGACAAAACTATTCTCAATTCCCATATGTCCAAAATCCGTTTCTTTGTCGGAATTTACTATACAGTAAACGTATCTTCCCTCATAAGTGCTCTTAGAGGACATTTCAACCCTCCAGTCGCAGTTTTACGTTTTCCTCACAATGCTTGGAACTAAAGGTTTCGGAAAGATTTCCTGGATCGTGGATTCCATTTCACAAAGTTTTTCCACTTTCCCGTAGAACAACGCACGACCACCGTTGTACATCACGTTAAGAACTTTGTCTTCAGCTTTGATTCCCGGCACCGAAACATGGGCTTTCACGTTTACACCGGTGACTTTGTCTAATGGCACTTCAAACATTTTTTGGTTATCCACTCGGTACACCCAGAACAGCCTATTATTTGTAAGGCATAGACGTCCAGGCCTCCAAGTCTCGCCTAATATACCCTGTGCGGGGAACAGATACCATAGCTTCTCTTCTTTGATGATTTCTTCCCCTTTAGGTAGAGGCGTACGTTCGGATGGAATCATGATTCTATTCTCTAGTTTTTTCCCTACTATCATTTTGATCGTTTGCTTAAGTTCTGTGACGTTTGAAACGTGGATGCGGGCAACCTCTCCACAATCGAACTGAAGATAAAGTTCCTCCCTCTCTTTTTTGAAGTGATTTTCTTTCTTTACCATAAGTCCTTCAATCTTGTCTAACGAAACCTCAAAAAGCATTTCAGGAGGTTCCTTCCTCCATAGGAAAAGCCTATTATTTGTAAGATACAAAAAGCATGGCTTCCACGTGTTAATGATGCCTTGGCTGCTCCAGATAGATCCAAACGTTCTGATGATTACTTCCTCACCCATGACCAGTGGCGCCGCCATTCTTCCCGCGAATTCTTTTGTATACCATTCTCTCGTGCTTTTATCCCATGCCTCCATCATCCCATACTCAAGCATAGTCTCCATGCCTGCAATCGCCGCTCTAAGATTCACCCCTAATAGTGGGATTCCTGCAACCGATATGATCAAGTCTGCGTTTAGCACTAGCCCTTTGTTTAATAGTTTGTCTAGAACATCGTTTATGTCGCACTCTAAGCGGCTGGGCTCCATTGTCAGATTTCCCCAAGCTTGACGAAACTAAAGGGTGCCCATGGTCCAGTGAAGCGAACCGCATAACCTTCTTGACTGTTTATTTCGCCGAGTACCTCACCGAGCCTTTTGACTTTTTCCTTGTGGACTAAGCAGGAGAACGCTGCGATTATTTTCTTGTCTTTGTAGCTTTCTGGCACATGTGAAACCTTTTCTTCAACCTGCACTTCTTCTACATGTTCCTTTATTTTTGAGGCGAACTCTTCAGCAAGCTTGATCCGCATCACATTATAGGCATCCTTTACTTGTAGCTCAAACTTTCGTTGAAGCAGGTACGCGACTCGTTTGGGCATCTTTTCGATTTTCGCCTTCAGTTCCCTTAAGCCCTGATTTTCGCCTACAATTTTGTCCGTTAACCTGTTTTGGTCGCAGAAGATTTTCACTGTATACTCAGCTTTGTCCCGGAGTCTCTCGAGCTCTTGTTTGAGCTTCTCGTAATCCTTGCTTAGCCTGTCTTTGACGGTGTCATCATCGCCTTTAACGATGGCGTCAAAGGAAAACGGTAAGACCGTGCCGAAACGTTCTGAGGTTTTATCGATTACATTGTTATGGCTGAGAATCCACTCTTTGACTTTATTTTCGTCCCTAGACTCGTATGGTTGGGCTTGACAGGCATGTACGACTGCCGCGATATCTTTATGGGAGACCGTGTAGACCTCTGCGTGTTCTATCCCTATGTTACCTAAGCTCATCTCGTCTGCACCGCTGATGATACAGTAAACGTATCTTCCTTGTGTAACCTCGGTTTCTTGGGCTAACTCGGCTTCGCTCATGCTTTCTTCAGCTCCTTCTCCCACCTTTCTGGGTTCAGGAATATGTCAGCCACCTCGGTGAGGCCATCATTAACGGATTTGACAACATCTTCGAGGTCGTTTTCCTTCTTTATATGTTCAAGCGCCTCGTCAAGGTCTGCTAACCCCTCGCCGAGCCTTGCTTCTTCATCAGCACTTAACTTGCCGCTCTCAATTCGCCTTAGGGCTTGCCTTTCGAGAGCTTCCTTTATAATCTCAACCAGGGCAACTACGAGTCCTAACAAACCTTGTTTGAGGTTGTCTTCATCAATGTCTATTACCATGTCTTCTCACATACCTTTGTTCAGTGTGACTTCTAAAACACCGTTGTTGATGGTCCTTCTTACCTCGCTTTTGACCGAGCAGAAGAGAGGAACCTTTTGGTAGTATTTTTTCCCGGATATTATGAGAAAATTTTCTTTCACCTCGACTTTAACGTCTTTCTCTTCTAAGGGCAGAGAAGCTATGACCCTTAAGGCGTTCTTCTCGTCGAGGATGTCCAGTAATTTATCGTTACATATGTTATCTATCAGTTCTTCGTTCAGCCACCACGAAAAGGCGATTTTTTCACCCGTGAAGGGGTCGATCTTTGAACGTTCAAAGGTGATGAGGGGTCCTCCTATGATCTGTTGTGCTTTTGGGTTTATGATCTCTCTAATCCTGATCAATACTTCCATATCGGAGGAGGCGTGAATTAGGTCCGCTAGCTTTCTGATTCCGGCATGCTGCTCTCTCAAAAAGTATGTTATAATCTGCCTGCTCTTCTCATCTACTGCACTTATGAGCAGGCCTATATTCCCTGACGTTGTCTGTGAACTTAATGCTGATGGCTTACGAGTCATTTTCATCACTTTTGAACTGGACAGTTACTGCGACTCGACCTTCGCTAGAACCTTCTTTCTACTCTTTGCCTTCGCACTTTCCCATCCACACCATGGACACATATCTTCGAGCAGTTGCTCTCTCTCCACCATTTTGCCGCACTGTGGACACACCTCCTTATCTTTCATGGCTTCTTTCCAGGCTCCCGTTTCCAAGTTTGTTCCGGACGGAAACTCTAACCCGTACCTTGCTGCCGTCTCGAAAGAAGCCAAGGCAGCTCTAATCTTGATCCCAAGTAGCTCAACGCCAGACACAGAAACGGCGATGTCAGCGTTAATCACTAACCCCTTATCTAGAATCTTGTCGATGGCTTCAGCCAGACCTTCCGAGGAGCCCTCCTTATGAGGACTGAATATTGACATTCCTTCACCTCCTATGGAGTCTGTAGTTCCATCCGCACCATGGACAGCCTCCTTCTTTGAGGTCTTCTGGTTTAGATTTCATGCCGCAAATTGGGCACGGTTGTTTTGTTATCAGATCTCGCCATCCTGACGCATCAAAATTCGTTCCTTTTGGGAAGTCTAGACCTATTTCCGCTGCTGTTTTGAAGGAGCTGAGAACCGTGCGGGCGTTTATCCCAAGAAGATCTGTGCCAACAAGCTTTACTCTGACATTTGCGTCGACTACCACTCCTTTATCTAGGATTCTGTCAAGCACTTCTTCCAAGCTGGAGTGTTCAGGACTTACTATCCCCATTCCAAGCCCTCTTTTCCGGTTTTCATTACCCTCCTTGCCGTCTTGCCTGCCTTGCCATCTTCCCTGTTTTACATACCTTTGCAGGCTTTGCGGCTTTACCGGCTTTTCCTCCTCGTTTTAAGGTAAACAATGACATTTTGATTCACCAATCTCGTTTATGTTGGTCGATTTGTAGATAAGTGATATTCAAAAAGCTGATACGAATTTTGTGTCAAAAACTGAAAACAGCCAGCTAGCGCCATTCGTAGACGTATACCTATTCCTCTGCCTTTTCAATATCTCGCGTCATCCTATATTCTTCTTTAAGGTCTAGCCAAAAAACTGGCTAAAACGCTACGCATCCTCAGCTTCCCATACACAAACAAAAGTTTACCTATTTTGGAAAATGAACTTAGCACCGTAATTGACATATGCTTTATTCAGCGTCTTCTCCAATGAAGTCTTTTAACACTTCTCTTACGGGCATCTCAAAAAGTTGACGCAAGCGGTTCAACATTTCTGTTCCCTTGTTCGTTATTGAATAATGTTTGATGCGGCGTCTACCTCTTTGTGTCCACTCGCCGGCTATAAAATCCTTTTTTTCTAGCTCGTATAGGAGAGGGTACACTATTCCTGGGTGGAATTTTTGTCCAGTTAATCTTTTCATTTCCTTGACAATCTTGTAGCCTGACATGGGCTTCTGGTTTACAAGCCATAGGATAACGGCTCTGCTGAAGCCTCTCACAGTGGCTCTAACTAAGTCTCTTTCTGCTTCAGCCATAAGGTGTATACCTCAATTGGGAGTTTTTGTTTTGGTTATGTCTCATACTATTATTAACTTCTTTCCAAATAAATCCTACAAAAGGTTGATATATCGAAATTTAAAATATCGTTTATAGGGTGAACACTATGGTTGATGCTATCGATGCATTTCTGCATGGTCTCGATAGACCGCTTATACTTTGGCTTATATCCCAAGGACCTAGGCACGGGTATGAACTCATCAAGGAGGTTAAAAGATTAACAGGGCAGAAGTTGAAGCCAGGTACATTGTATCCTCTTCTTTATTGGTTAGAAGATGAAGGCTTTGTGGTAGGTGAATGGATAAAAAAGGGTCGGCGGGAGCTGAGGTGTTATCGTTTAACCGAGAAAGGAAAACGTCTTCTTTTGAAAGTGCATGGTTTTTTCAGCAATCCGATTAGAGATGTAATCGCTGATTTGTTAAGTAAGCAAAAAGAAAA
>Ga0210016_1003793_pt1 | contig 13144 bp, 11 predicted proteins | sample CryGeyCG2014_300_FD_185454 | JGI IMG/M metagenome (GOLD analysis project Ga0210016, IMG submission 185454) | Groundwater microbial communities from aquifer - Crystal Geyser CG02_land_8/20/14_3.00 (SPAdes) (version 2) | ecosystem: Environmental > Aquatic > Deep subsurface > Groundwater | place... | reverse complement strand
ACGTTGCAGAGTGCCTACCAGCACAAATCCAGTTTATGATATTGGGTATTTCCATCGCCTGTTTGATTCTATTCCAGAGGATGAGGCTGAAGTGGCTCGAAGAGTGATGGAAGCCTATAAGCGAGTTGGCGCTATTCTCAGTTGGAGTTGCATACCATACATGGCAGAAAATATTCCACTGTATGGTGAAAACGTTGCCTTCTCTGAATCAAGCGCTACACCTTATGTGAATTCTGTTATTGGAGCGAGAACAAATCGCGAAGCAGCTCAAAGTGCGCTGGCTGCTGGAGTTATCGGCAAGACTCCTGAATATGGGCTGCATCTTAAAGAAAATCGGAAAGGCACAAACTTGGTCAATGTAGAAGCGACCTTAAAGGACGAGTTCGATTATACGCTTCTAGGGTACTATGTCGGCAAGAGGATAGGCTACGGAATCCCTGTGGTTATTGGTATAACGAGGCAGCCGAGTACGGAGGAACTCATCAACTTCTGTGCAATGTCAAACGTGCCTGGCGCCATATCCATGTTTTACATACCCAGATTCACCGTTGATGCCTCAACCATTGAAGAAGCCTTTCAAGGCGACGTCCCAGAAGATAAAATCACCGTCACAGATCGTGAACTTAAACAGGCCTACGAGGAGCTCCAGACGACAAGTGGAAGAATAGACTTTGTCATGCTTGGGTGCCCGCATTACACGCTCAAGCAAGTGGAAGAAGTTGCGAGACTCTTGAAAGGAAAAAGAATACATGATGATGTGTCGTTTTGGGTTTGCACATCCGCCACGACTAAAGTTTTAGCAGAGAGAAATGGCTACGTGGATATTATAGAGAAGGCTGGTGGACACATCGTAGTTGACACATGCATAGATGAACCATGCTGGATAGCATACAAGGATAAAGTGGGTATGACAGACTCGCCAAAATGTGCCTACTATCGAAGATTTAAAGAGGCTATGGTGGCGAGACTGAAGGATTGCACCGAAGCCGCGATTGAGGGAAAATGGGGATGAAAAGTTTGGAAATCACATTGAAATGTCATAAGATTATAGGCGGCTACGGGGAGGGTGAGGCGTTGGTTTCTCATGAGCCTATCTGCTTCTACCTCACAGATCCCAAGACAGGCGTAGTTAGAGAGCGAAGCCATGAATTGGCGGGAAAGAATCTTGCAAATAAGGTGCTTGTGTTTCCGTCTGGAAAGGCTAGTTCGGTGGTTCAGATAGATGGTCTGTTTAAACTGGCTTCGCACAATGTTGCGCCTAAAGCGATGATTGTTAAGGATGTGGAAACGGTGCTTGTCGTGAGTGCTTTTCTGGTGAAAGTTCCTCTGGTAGATAAATTGGAAAAGGACCCATTTGAAATCATTCACACTGGCGACTTCGTTAAGGTAGACGCGGAAAAGGGTATGGTAACGATAACAAAGCGGGAATCCTGGCAAGATCGCTCATCATAATCAAGATAACAGGATTTCACTTTAGAACAGAAAAGAGTTTGGTGGAAAGAGGAAACAATCCGCATGAAAAAGAAAAGAAGTGAAAAAACAAAGTATGGTTTATATGCGATTAAGATAATTGCAATTCTTTTTTCTGTTATAGAAATCATCGGGTTACTTTTGCTTTCAGTAGGCTACTTCGTTTTCAACAACGTATATCTAACAATTGGTGGAGGAATGATTACTGCCTTTGGAATTTACATGGTTGTTGCCCATTTTCTTTCATTGTATGTCTTCACTGGGGTTGACTCAACAAGATTCAATCGGATTGCTGAACTTCTACAATTAAAAGGAAACGAGTATGTGCTTGATGTGGGAAGTGGCACTGGAAGAACGGCGGTGCAGATAGCGAAAAGGCTTACCACTGGAAGGCTTGTTGGAATAGACATTTGGGATACAATGGAACTGGGCGGTAACTCGCCAGAAAGAGCGTATGAGAATGCAGAAATCGAAGGTGCGAAAGGCAAAGTGGAATTCAAATTTGGAAACGTCTTGGAAATACCCTTTGATGATGACGTTTTTGACATCGTCACATGCAGTAGCGTCTTAAATAACCTTCGTGGAGAAAAGAATAGAATCAAAGCCCTAAAAGAAATTTTCCGAGCTTTGAAACCTAGAGGAAAATGCATGCTACTCGAACCCCTCAGGAATCTAAGAATGTTTTGCGCTTTCACACCCCTCGCAGTTTTCCAGTTAGGAAAAAGAGAAGACTGGGAAAATTATGCCGAGACTGCAGGTTTTTCAAAAGTGAGTTTCTACGATGAAAAAGGTATTGGCATTTTTATCCTCGAGAAATAACGAAACGATGTCAATAGATTTATAACTGAAAAACAGAAATTTGAAAGTAGATCCGATGTTAGAGCATTTTTCATCATGTTTTTGGCTTGAAAAAACTCCAATACGGACCTACCCCTCTAGGGTTTTTCAGTAAGATTCTCAGCCCATTTTCATACCAAAATAATCTATGCTTTATTTTCCAGACACTTTCTGATTCGCTCCATTCCCTCTATAACTTGTTCATAGGAGACGGAGTATGATATTCTCAAATGCCCTTCACCAGCTTTCCCGAAGCCCGAACCAGGTGCAGTCACTACTCGGGCTTCATTCAATAAATGCGACGCGAATACTTCATCCGATTTCTCATAACTTGAGAAGTCAGGAAAAACATAAAATGCTCCTTTCGGTTTAGTATAAGACAAAGACGCAATCTTTTCAAGTTCATTAAGCACAAGTTCTCTTCTCCTGTTGTACTCCCTTACCATTTCTTGAACACAATCTTGCGGTCCTATCAACGCGGCAAAAGCCGCCTTCTGCGAAATCGCATTTGGGCATAACACAGCGTAATAGTGCAGTTTACGCAAGGTAGCCGAGAGCTTCTTTCCAGCCGCTACGTATCCAATCCTCCACCCAGTCATGGCATATGCTTTCGAGAAACCGTTCACCGTAATCGTTCTATCTTCCATGCCTGGCAAGGAACCTATACTGATGTGCCTTGCACCGTCGTAAACAATTTTCTCGTATATTTCATCCACGAAAACTATCAAGTCGTGTTTCTGCGCTACCTCAGCAATAATTTCGAGATCCTGCCTTGAGAACACGTGTCCTGTCGGATTGGACGGATTACACAGCCAAATCATCTTAGTCCTCTTCGTGATTTTCTTTTCCAACGCTTCCAGTTCTATTCCGTAATTTCTTCTTTCATTAAGCGGAACCGTGACAGGCACTGCTTCTGCCAACAGCGTATCTTCAAAACACGCAGGGTAGTATGGATCAAGGATCAAGGCTTCGTCACCTGAATTCAGAAAACCCAATGCAGCGATCAACATAGCCTCCTGAGAACCAGAAGTCACAGTTATCTCAGTTTGCGGATCAGCACTAATGCCATCGTCCTTCTCAAGCTTTTCAGCGATGGCTTGACGCAGTTCCAGCGTCCCATCAATTTCTGTATAGTGCGTGAAACCTTTTTTGGTCGCCTCTACAGCCGCCTCCAAAATATGTTTTGGCGTTGTGAAGTCTGGCTCACCCTGCTCCAAATGAACAACATTCTCCATTCCCGTCGAGAGCTCAAGCATTCTTCGAATTGCCGAAGGCTTTATCAAGTTGACTCTGTTAGAACCCTTAAACAATATCCCCACCGCCATTCTACGAAGTTTAGCTCCGCAAGCATAATCACACGTAAAGTCATATAAGATTTAACACATGCACTAACCTTGAACCGTGCGAGCTAGCTTTCGACGAAAGAGTTGAATTAGAAGCATCAAATGTATTTGGTCGGGCGAAATAGCTTTACAATTTCGTTTAAATTCTTCGTTTTGACATCTCATTCATAAATTGATTTCCTTAATCCTACATCTAAGAAGACTACGGCTTTTTCTTTTTCAGGGCTATTCACAGCTACATAGTCTTTCTTTTTATATTCTTCAAGGCTTTTCTCTATTCTTTCCAATCCTTCCTTGTTTGAGAGTTCCTCTAAAGTGGCTAGAATCTCCTCTATCTTGGCAAAGTGCTCATAAAGTTCCTTCAGCAAAGGACGAGGAACCGGGACAGCTTCGGTCAACCAACTCACTATGTAAAATAACGCATTACAAAGTAATTAAGTTATTCGAAAGAATGTAACTCTCCTGCTGCTTGGATTATCCTTATAAAGCCTCATCATTGAACATCAAGCAGAGCTTTAAACCGTAAAGTGAAACGTGGATTACTTGCAATTTTTCAAACAAGAAAGAATCAATTCTAAGGCTATTTACTTAAAATAATCCAAAATAAGCTTATTTTTCCAAAAGAGTTTGGTCGGGCGGGCAAGATTTGAACTTGCGACACTCCGGTTTCTGTTTGTGCGCTTGATAGGCTGAGGTAACACTCACCATGGGTAAGTGTCTACAGCGTCTCCGCCAGCCAAAGCCGTTTAGCCTATGCTGGCTCGGAAGCTCTACCAAGCTGAGCTACCGCCCGACCAGAATCTCTAAGAATAAGAAAATTAGATTTATGCGTTTCGTATTGATTATCAATATCTAACAGCTAACTTAAATCACAACTAAATTATTATCTCAAAAGGAACCAGCAGCTTTCATCTAGTTTTACTAACTTCACGTGCCCAAAGTGCACCCCAGATTATTATGAAAGCTAATGTAATCCAAAAAAGTAATATCAGCATCCGAACGGCGTCGGAAACAATTTCTTCAAACATTTTAAATCAATAATAATTAATCACAAATGAGCCTAAAAACAAAGTTTCCAAAACAGAAATGACACCAAAACAAGGCATATTTTCAAAAATGACATATGCCTATGCAAATAGCAAGCGTTTTATAAAGATTCAACCATATACAATTTCAGCCCAAGCGGGAGAAAGGAGAAGGCTTCCATCACCCTCAGCCATTATTTTTCAAAACTTTTTGACTATGCTTAAATTTTACGGATTTTACTCCGCAAATCATAGCAGTAATACCAAGCAGTCCAGCCTGAATAAAACGCTTCTTCTGCTTTTTTCCTTCTTCTACGATAAAACCAGATAATTAACAAGATAATTATCAAAACCAAAAGCAGCAGCAAAAGCCAATAAAACCAAACTGGAACAAACCAACCCTTTAGAGCCTCTTCATAGTAGGCTGTTAGGTTAGTATCTCTGTCAAGTAAGACGATTCTTGTAAGATTGGCCGAACCATCTTCCCATCCACGGAAGTTATATACTTTGCCAGTCTCGGAGTCTGTGACTGATGCAGGCATGACTATTGTGTAGCTTTTTTCTTCAAATGTAGCTGAGTATGGTGTTGCTTGTTTGACTCCGTTAATTGTGAAATCAACGCCGAGAATAGGGTCGCTTGTTATCGAAAGCGTGTAGGTTGAAACCGCCTTAAAGTAAGCTGTTAAAGTGTAATTTCTGTCCATGACAACTGTTATTGGGTTTTCAGTTCTACTAGCTCCATCAAGTGTCCAATGGCCAAACTCATAGCCAGCATCGGGTATAGCCGTCACTGTTACTGAGGTGCTCCCAGGATACTTATAACTTCCAGGCGAGGGGGTAGTTGTGCCCCCTATGGTTGTGTTAATTGTTAAAGTATACTCAACCTCTTCGTAATAAGCTGTCAAACTCCTATCGGAAACCAAGTTAATCGTTCTTGTTGGATTTGTTGAACAGTCTTCCCAACAGTTGAAAATGTAGCGCCTCCCTTTAGTGGGATCGGTCCATTCAGATGGAAAGGCAATTGTGTAAACACCTTCTCTATGCGTTGCTAAATAGGTCGTCCTTGCAGGTGCCCCATTGATTGTAAAGTTGACGCCGGAGATTGGACAGCTTATTATGCTTAGCAAATGAGTTGGTGACGGTAGGAGTGTTACGTTCCCATCTATGAAAATATTGTTTGCAACGTTAACTTCTCCAGGGACAAACTCTGCGAACGCCCATATGGTGTAGTTCCCTAGGCTCATGTTTGATGTGCCCAACATGAAGGTCATAGTTAGGTTCAAACGGGGATTCATGGACCATACTTTTTTGGTGGCGATCTTTGATGTGTCATAACAAGTGGTTACGTTAAAGGTTTCAGTGAAATCTCCCAAGTTGAATATTTCAACTGTTATTTCAATGGGAGTGCCTATGTAAGCTACTAAAGGTAATGGGCTTACACTAGTGATTGCTATGTCATGTTTTTCCACAGGGACTGGTGCCGTAATTATTTCGAATATTGATAGAGCCGCTGGACTATACAACACACCACCAATTTTTGGTAGAGCGGTAAATGCAGCTGCTGAAACTGTTGCGTCTCCAATTGCCGCGGTTGTTGGTATTTGCGAAGAAGCGCGCACATGGCTTTCACCGGGTTGAAAAACTAGGTTGTCCATTTCTACGTATATAATGGGGTAACTGTTTGCATCTTGTGCATCGATTATTATGGTAGCTGACTTTGGTATTAACGCGATATTTTCTACAGTTAGGTCAAAAACTATAATGTCTCCCCTTAGAAATCTTGTTTGAGGCTCAAACTTTGCATTTAGAGTCGTTATCTTAGTTATTTTAATTATCCAGCCTACTTGAAAGGTTAAAGTGTCTACTACTACTTGTTCCGCTATGTCGACGGTTGCTATTGCAGACCATTCACCAAAAATTATTTGCTCAGCGTTTTCAGAGGGCCAAGGAATTCTGAAGGAGAACTGGGCTATTCCACTTTGGTTTGTAGATGAGACGCCCACTACTGTTATGTTTTGAAATGCATTTGCTGGATTGTTAGCTTGGAAGGCTACTAACTTGTTTGCTATCGGAGCTTCATTATAGGTTACAAGTGCATATAGGATAACAAGTTCTTGTGGCTCAAAGGCATCGCTTGACTGGTTTATGCCCTTCCCGTTGAAGGGTATTTTCTGGGTGAATACATCGATTTTTCTGGCTGCATCGCTTGAAGAGACCATTTTCATGTTTGTTTGTGTGAAACTAAGGAGAATTGCGGTTATTGTAAGCGTTACAGCTAACTTTTTGAGTCCGGCATTCATCTTCATCATGCATATAATCAGTCTGGAATTCTTTAACAAATATTCCGCAATCATGAATATTACTATAAAGGATGCGTTTTTCAAGCGTCCCAATTCTCAATTTTTATAAAAAATGTTAACGAAACGAAACTTTTCTGGCGGGCCCGACGGGAATTGAACCCGTGACCACCGGGTTTCTACGAAACACCTGCTTTCTTAAAAGCCCGGTGCTCTATCCTTACTGAGCTACGGGCCCTACCTTTTTATTTCGCTCTTAAAAAGGTTAGTAAAGGTGTTCTTTAGTTTTTCGATTCGTCTAGTTTGCAAAAAAGGTTTAAGGAGTAGACTGGACTTTTAGGAGGGCTGTTATGAAGTTTTGGATTTTGTCGTTTGCATTTAGTATTGTTTTTTTGCCTTTTTCCGTGAGTTTGTAGACTCTTTTTCTTTCGTTCCATGTTCCCTCGATTAGCCCGTTTCTTTCTAGCGAGTATAGGAGTGAGTAGACTGTGCCTAAACTTACAAGAAGGTGGAATTTGTTGTGAATAAACGATATTACGTCGTAGCCGCTAATTGGTCCATTTCTCAGTTCAGCCAAAATTATTATGTCCATAAAATTTTTAATTATCCTCTCATGCATTTTTTTTAATGTTTTTGCTTCCAACTTTTCACCGGCAAGGATTATTGTCAACGCCGTCATGTTTATTCACGTTTTAACATTTTAGTCAGATATAAATATCTAACTTTTATTCTAATTCTGAATTAGAAGTTGAAACAGAAGCTGGAAAGTTTAAACATTTCTCTTCCATAAACTTTTATAAAACCACATAGGTCTTCCTAATAAACACATGGAGAGGAGTTTCACGAGAAAGATACCTAAACATAAGGTAGTTTATGCTATGAAAATCCATGATGTTTTTGCTGATGGATGAAATGTTTCAATATTCAATTATATAAAAAGTTCATGGAGTATTTTGTTTTTAAACATAATTTTTCATTTAAAAGATGAAAACTGCTGTTTTTAATAGCCAGCGATATATCTACATGTTAATAAATGTTATTTCCTTCTTTTGCGGCTAAAAAATGGACGGTGTTAAAATTGATTTCGTGGAAGCATTCTTTTAGGAAATTAAACGAAGAAAATGAGATGGCGAAGAAAAAGAAGCAAGCTTTAGACAATTTACTGAACACTGGCAGAATTTCTCAGTCCACATACGACTTGTTTAACAATGAGATAGACGAAGCCATTGCAGAAATTGAAAGACAACAGAAGGGTTTACTGGAGAAGATGAATTCTAAAATGGAGGAGCTTGAAGCACAGATCAAAACGTTGGAGATGCTTCTTGCAAACTTTGAAATTCAACATGTGACTGGCGAGGTGGATGAGGAAGTTTATCAAAGTGAAATGGGTATTCTGTCAATGGGAATTGAAACTGCGAAACATGAGTTAGACGTGGTCAGAGAAGCTGTGAACCAGCTTTCAAGCGGCATGCAAATTTCGTCAACTGAAGTAGTTGTAGAGCAGAAAATGGAACCGCAATCTGCAGAAACTGAAGTTTCTGAGCCGAAAGTTGAAGTTGTGGAAGAAAAATTGTCAGAGCCACCAGTAGAGCCTGTTAAAGTTAAGGAAGTAGATTCCTTTCAGGCCCAGCAGGAAAACCCGCAGAATACAGAGGAATCGCAGTCGACGGAGACAGTAGCAGAAGGCGAAGAAAAACAAGAAAAGTAACAAGCAAAAATTAGCCATCTTCCCTTTTTCTATATAATAACCTTGGATAACATTGAGTTTTTATATGGTTAGTATTTGTTATCTTGGTTTGAGAGTGCCATTATTGTCTACGAAAGTGATGATGACTTTCCGTGAAAAGTATAGGCAGTATGATTTGGGTGAAGGACATCCATTTAGAGGAGATAGGTTTGCAAATGCGATGAGGTTTTTTGAAAGTCAAGGCTTGTTTGGTCTCTCTGAAATTGCCCTTGTTGCTTCTCAGCCAGCATCAAAAGAAGATTTGTTAAGGGTTCATGATGAGGGTTATGTTGATTTGATTTTTCGCTTGGCAAAAGAAAATAAGCCATACGATATTGAGACACCTGTTTCTCCAGCAATTCTAGAGGCGGCACTGCTCATTGTTGGTGGCGCAATAGAATGTGGTAAAGCTGTTTGTGAGGGAAAAGTTGCGCGTGCAATTTCCATAGGTGGCGGTTATCATCATGCTGGAAGAAACTATGGCGGTGGATTCTGCCTATTCAACGACATAGCAATCTTAGTTGAACATTTAAGGGCTAACTATGATGTTAAACGTTTTCTTATACTGGATTATGATGTTCACTTTGGAAACGGCACAAGCGACATCTACTACCGAGACCCAAGTGTGCTGTATATTTCATTGCATCAAGACCCCCGCACAATCTATCCCGGAACAGGGTTTGCTTGGCAAACTGGAGAAGACGCTGGAGAAGGATACAATGTTAATGTGCCTCTGCCGCCTGGAACAAGCGACAGCACATATCTTTACGCCTTAAACGAGATTTTTGTTCCTTTGGCTGATGAGTTTAAGCCCGAAATCATTATTGCAAATGGTGGAAGTGACCCGCATTTTGCAGACATGCTCGGAGATTTGAGTTTGACTGTTAAAGGCTTTTTTAGCGTATCCCGTTTAATTAGGGAAACTGCTGATAAGGTTTGCAGTGGAAAGCTTGTTTTGATGCCTGGAAGTGGATATAACCCTAAAGTTTTGCCGCTTTGTTGGTATGCTCTTGTTGCTGGCGTAGTTGGTTTAAAAGAAATCAACGTCAAAGACCCGTATAATCCGCCAGAAGAGACACCCTTCTGCCGAAAAAAGGTTGAAAACACAATTGAAGAGTTAAAGAGTTTGTTAAAGAAAAAATGGGCGTGTTTCAGATAGAATTGGATCAAGCCTGGGTTTCTTCAGTTTTTATTTTAGTCTGCGGTTGAAGAAGTCAAGAAGTATTTTGAACGTTCGAGTGCGCATCGACATATCCGTATAAGCGCCATGCCCCTCTTCGCCAAATTCAACATACTCAAAGTCTTCTCCCTCTTTTTTGCCCAACTCAACCAGCTTATCTCTAAACTGCCGACTTTCTTCAACTGGACACCGCGGATCATGCACACCGTGAATCATCAAAATCGGACACCTAATGTTATGTGCAAAGTTTAATGCACTTCTGTCTTCCCACAGCTTCGAATTCTTTTCAGGATCGCCCATATGCATTCTGATGAAATACTTGAAATGTGGCTGTGAACGCTCATAGAACGTTTTAAGACGCGAAATCCCTACCCAAGCGCACGCAGCAGCCCACAACTCAGGCTTCTTAGTAACCGCAATAAAAGTCATGAAGCCTCCATAACTTCCACCAAAGACGCCCATCCGCTTCTTATCCACATATGGCAGAGACTTGAGATAATTGGCGCCGGCAGCAACATCTTCAAGGTCTTTTCCTCCCCAATCCATAAGGTTCATGTCTTGAAACTTTCTTCCATACCCAGTGCTTCCTCTAACGTTAGGCAACAGCAAAACATAGTCTTCGTTCGCCAGAATCTGCCCAATCATGTCGAAATCAAAGAAATACTGAGCAGTTGGTCCACCATGAGGCATAATAAGCGTTGGAAGAATCTTTCCCTTGGGAATGTTCTTAGGTTTGTAGAGAATTGCAGGAATCTCCAGCCCATCAGACGACTTGTACTTAATATATTCTGGCATCACAAAGAACTTCGGGTCTGCCTCTCCATACTGCGGTTCAACCAAGTATTTGATGGCTCTAGTCTTAAGGTCGTAGACAACCAAGGCGCTCGGAATCGTGGGAGTATTCAAAGGCGCTATTAAAAGCTGATCATTTAATGCAAATTGGACGCTTACCGCTATGCCTTTTGGAAACTTTGTCTCTTCACACTTTCCAGTTTCAATGTCGTAAACTACTGGAAAAACTGTTGCTTCATAATTTCTCACACACACAAGTTTTTTCCCATCTTCGGAAAAGCCTGCGGCAGTTTCTTCACACTCCCCGCCTAAAAGTTTTATCTTCCCTGTTTCAAGGTTGAAGATGCCTGGCTGCTTCACTTCGTTTGCGTCAGTTGTGAAGGCAAGCAGCTTACCGTCCTTGCTCCATTCGACCACGATGTCTTCTGAACCCTCTTTTACGCAAACTATTTTTTTCTTCTCACTTCCATCTGGTTTCACGAGCCATATGTCCATGTTTCGCAGATTTTTAGTCTCATTTACGTTGTAGGCTATCCAATCATATTTCGGATTCCAAGAACAGCCACCCCAAGTTGGGTTTGCATGGTCAGTTAACTGATTCACTTCTTTACTTTTAAGGTCTAATCTGAAGACGTTAAGCTGCCCCTTTCTCGTAGAAATCATCGCTAAGTATTTGCCGTCGGGGCTTGTGTCAGCAGCATAGTTTTGAACCCCAACAGTTTCAGTGAGCGGCTCAGTCTTTCCAGACTTGACACTAATTTTTATGAGATTATGATTTTCGTCGCCGTCCTTGTCTTTGGCAAAAATGAGGCTTTCGTCGTCTCTTGTCCAGACGAATCCAGCACGTATAGCTCTGGGGCATTCGCCGTGGCTTACCTGCTTTATTTCGTTGGTTTTCAAATCCGCCGTATACAATTCCAGTATACCAGTCTTATCCCAGTAAAAGGCTACTTTGTCTTTTGAATGACTCACAATTGGTAAATAAATCTGAGGTATTTTCGACAAGGTGTCAATTGTATATTTTTTCTCCCTCTCCTTCATATTCAACAACTCTTAAGAGAAAGCAAAAGGGTAGAGCAACTTCTTTAAAAGCATTTACCTTCTATGTAATATAGGAGATAAGTTGAGATTACTCTTCTTTCTTTTTTGGTTTAGCTATGACTGCTGTTCCATAAACTGAGAAGACCGTGGCTGTTCCCTGAAGTATGTCGGCTGTTTCAAAATCAACGCTTAAAACAGCATTTGCACCAATCCTTCTCGCATTTTCAATAAGCCTGCTCATGGATTCTCTCCTAGCCTTTTCACACTCAGAAGTGTAGGCAGTTACTTCTCCTCCAAAAATTCCCTCAATACCAGCGACGAATTTTCCGCCAACCCCTCTTGTCCGCACTGTCAATCCATGAACTGTACCTAAAACCTTAACAATATCATATCCAGGCAAATCTGGCGTTGTAACAACTATTACTTCACTCATCAAACAAGCCTCGAAAGTTTAATAGTTGATGTTGTTAATTTAGATTACTAACAAAACGCCGGATGGACAATGCATGGAAAACATACATAAGATTCGTGAACAATTTCCAATAACAAAAAACAAAGTATTTTTGAATCATGCTGCACAGTCGCCTCTTCCAAAACCAGTTGCAGACGCTGTTCGCAAATTTGCTGACGATTTCTCGAATTTCGGAACAACTTCGATTGAATAGAACGACGGTGGAAAACCCTTCTTCGCAAAACTAATTCGAGCCAAACAAGACGAAATAGCCTTTGTCGAAAACACATCCGTAGGCTTGAACATAGCTGCAAACGTGCTCCGCTATCCACGCGGTTCAAAAATCGTCACAACAGATTTGGAATATCCCTCAGTGGTTTATCCTTGGCTACGCAAAAGCCTAGGCGTGAAAGTTCATTACGTGAAAAATGTTGATGGAAAAATCTTGTTGGAGGATGTGGAGAGGGCTGTTGATGATAAAACTGTTGCTGTTGCCGTAAGCCACGTTGAATACGTTAATGGTTTCCGCCATGATTTGCGGGGTTTAAGTGAAATAGCACATGAACACGGAGCCTACTTAATCGTTGATGCAATTCAATCGGCTGGCGCCATGCAAATAGACGTTAAAAAAGATGACGTTGACTTTCTAACAACAACATGTTACAAATGGCTTCTAAGCCCACCAGGAGCAGGCTACCTCTACGTTAAAGGAGAGCTTATTGAAAAGTTTGAACCGCCGTTCATTGGCTGGGCAAGCGTAAAACCAGAGGTTTTCGAGACAATAGATTTTTGGGACATTTGGAGTCTAAGGCTTTCGGAAACTGCAAGCCGTTTTGAAGTTGGTTCACCAAGCTTCATAAGCCTCACAGGTGCAGCAGAAGCATTAAAAATACTATTAAATGTCGGCATAGAAAACATTGAAAAGAGAATACTGAAGCTAACAGACCATTTAATAGAGTCTGTTAAAAGTTTGGGGTTGAAA
>Ga0210016_1003792_pt1 | contig 13145 bp, 10 predicted proteins | sample CryGeyCG2014_300_FD_185454 | JGI IMG/M metagenome (GOLD analysis project Ga0210016, IMG submission 185454) | Groundwater microbial communities from aquifer - Crystal Geyser CG02_land_8/20/14_3.00 (SPAdes) (version 2) | ecosystem: Environmental > Aquatic > Deep subsurface > Groundwater | place... | reverse complement strand
ACTTTTCCAGGCCGGCTACCATGAGCAATTGCTTGAGCTGTTGCGGCGATTGCGGAAGAGCATAGAACTTTCCCGGATTGAGGCGGCTGGGCACAAGATAGTCTCGAGCTCCTTCAGGAGTGCTCTTTATCAAGATGGGCGTCTCTACCTGGATAAAGCCTCTGGCGTCAAAAAAATCACAGATAAACTTTGTTACTTTGTGACGCAAGATAAGATTATCTCTCATTCTCTGCCTTCTTAAATATAGATACCGGTTTCTAAGACAAAGACTTTCCTCTACTTCCGTATCTTCATTAATATAAAATGGTGGCGTTTTTGCTTCATTAAGAATTACTGCTTTTCCCGCTATAACCTCAACCTCACCAGTAGGAAGACGCGGATTTTCTGTCCCCTTGGGACGTAAGGCAACTTCTCCGATTATTTGAACCACATATTCATTACGAAACGAGGTAGCTACTTTATATGCCTCGTCTGATATCTGTGGATTAAAGACTACCTGAACTATACCTTCTCTGTCTCTAAGGTCAACAAATACCATGCCGCCATGGTCACGTCGCCGATGTATCCAGCCAGCTAGAGTTACCCTGCGACCGGCATGTTCTCTCCTTAATTCACCGCAGCTATAACTTTTGAGCAAAGTTTAACCTCTCTATTTGTCCAGTATTATAGCTCGCGGGAAACTTTCATTCAATAAAGCAAATCATGCCTCGAACTCAACAAAAGGGTAGTAAAGAAAGTCGTGACAAGATTTAGCGAGAGGCAACATCGGGATGAGGATCTATCCCTTAGCTGCTATCTTCTCTATTAACGCTTGCGCTGGTTCTAATCTCTTAAAGAGGTCGCGCATCACAATTAATTTCATAATATTAGGAGCACCTTGAGCAAAAACCCATATTCTGGCATCTCTTAAAATTCGTTCTATGGGAAATCTCTTTGTCCCTCCGAGTGGCGGCTTCAATCCCTATAACTATTTCAGTTAGAGGGAAGCTTATAGCTTGAAAATCAGCAATAGGTTGCCCAAATGCTTTCCTGGCTCTGGCAAACTTTACTGCTTCCTCTAAAGCTGCCCTGGCAAGCCCTATGAATCCCCCGGTAAGGCTGGTCCTTGTCCTGTCAAGAGTACTTAAGGCATATTTTAATCCCTTACCTTCTTCCCCGATAAGATTTCCCTTAGGAATTCTGCAGTCTTGTAATTCTACCTCTTCATCTTGATGCCCTCTTAGCCCTATACATGGTACCCTCTCTACTACCTTGAAACCGGGAGTCCCCTTGGGAACTATGAAGGCGCTAATTCCTCCCGCCCCCTTTTCAGGATCCGTCTTAGCAAAAATTACATTGAAGTCAGCTATATGAGCGAAACTTTCGTAACGCTTCCTGCCATTCAAAGAATACTCATTATTCTGTAATACAGCCCTAGTTTTAAGGGCGACGGCATCTGATCCGATTCCCGGTTCTGTCAACCCAAAACTTCCAAGGGCCTCTCCCCGAGCTATAGGGGGCAGGCATTTTCTTTTTTGCTCCGCATTTCCCCCTATTAGTATTGGCATCACCACACCTACAGCGAGCAGTTCTATGATAACAACTCCTATGCCAGACAAGCCACCCGCCGCCAATTCCTCAGTAATAATGCAATTGTCAAGGAGGCTCCTGGGATTACCTTGGTATTGCTTAGGAATCCATATTCCGGTATACCTATAGGGAGGTTGAGCCATCTTATCACGAATAGATAGAACCAAAGCGGAATCATCCTTCTCGTCTATTTCTGCTGCCAGAGGAGCAATTTCCTGGCAAGCAAATTCATAAGCCTGTTTTTTAGTCTCCTCTTGTTCAACCGTTAAGTCAAAAGAAATAGTCATGATAACCTCCTAATAGGGGAGAAATTCCCTGCCTAAAAGTTCCCTGGCAATAATTAGCTTCATAATATCGGCTGTGCCATCCGCCATCTCGAAGCCAATGACATCCCTCAAACGGCGTTCCATAGCAAACTCTTCACTATATCCGATGTGTCCGAAGATGAGCAGGCAGTCATGGACCACCTTTGCTGCTACCCAGGGACACCACCACTTGCACATGGCTACTTCCTTGGTGTTGGGCATATGCTGGTCCATCATCCAGAAGGCGTGGTAGCACAGCAACTTGCCTGTCTCAATGAGCGTAGCCGCCTCGGCTAACTTATAGGAAATACCTTCAAACTTGGCTATCGGTTTACCAAAAGCAGTGCGCTGTCTGGCATAGTTCATAGCTTCATTCAGCGCAGTCTCAGCAAGCGCCAATGGGGCAAGCGATACGCCAACGCGCAGGAAGTCCATATGCTCCATAGCCATCTTGAAGCCCTTCCCTTCTTCACTGACCAGGTATTTAGCTGGCACTTTTACATCATCCATTATTAATGAAGCCCTGCCAGCCGCTTTCAAGCCCATGTCAGCGAACTTGGAACGTGTTATTCCGGGTAGATCGAGTGGGACTAAAAAACAGCTTACTCCTCTACTGCGAGGTGCTGAAGAGTCGGTCTTGGCAAATACCAACGCTACATCAGCCATCATACCGAAGCTAATTGAAGTCTTTTCACCATTGAAAATGTAATAGTCACCTTTCCTGATAGCCCTTGTCTTCAGAGAACCGGCATCTGAGCCGCAATCGGGCTCTGTCAGTGAAAAACAGCCAATCTTTTCACCCTTGACTAGGGCAGGAAGCCATTCTTGCCTTACCTCCTCACTGCAATCCTTAAGAGCTATGCTAAACAGGGTAGGATAAAGGCAATATAGGGCTATCAGAGGGTCGCCTTTGCCTAACTCTTCGACCACCACACCGACCGAAATCCAATCGGCCGGTTGCCCACCGTATTTCTCCGGTACATTCAGACCCAGCAATCCGTTCTCCCCCATCTTCCTGACCAGTTCGCGAGGGATTTCTTCCTTCTTGTCCCTCTCTTTGGCACCGGTGATGACTTCTTTTTGGCAAAAGCGTTCCGCTTCGCGGCGGAGCATCTCCTGTGCCTCGCTAAATCCAAATTCTGGCATTGCACCTCCCTTCAATCCTGAACTGTTTCAGGATAATCTGGACGCCCCAGAATGGCAACACAACAAGTACTGAAATTTCCCGGGACGCCTCCTAAATTGTGGGTGAGCCCTATTTTGGGGTCTTTCAGCTGACGAGCGCCAGCTTTACCTTGTAGTTGCTTGTATACTTCATATACCATCCTTAACCCACTGGCAGCTATGGGATGCCCAAAGCATTTCAGTCCACCATCAGTGTTAACTGGCAACCCGCCATCCAGACTAAAGAAGCCGGAATCGACATCTTCCTTTCCTTTTCCCCTCGGGCTGAATCCCAAATCCTCGTAGATTATGAGTTCAGTGATAGTGAAGCAATCATGTACTATAGCCAGGTCTAATTTGTCTCGAGGATTGGTTATCCCTGCCTCCTGATAAGCTGCTTGTCCAGCAGTTACAGTCTCTTCAAAATGCACAAAATCGTAGTCATCCTGGAGCTCACCTTGTTTTGCTCCCACGGACATTCCCAGTCCTTTTATAAGTACATAATCGTGTCTAAAGTTTTTGGCCAGCTCAGCCCTTGTTATGATGGCTGCCGCTGCCCCATCACTATTGCCACAGCAATCAAAGAGCCCTAGAGGCCAGGCGATCATGGGAGCATTAATAACCTGCTCTAGGGTCACCTCCCTCCGAAAATGAGCCTTGGGGCTCAAGGTGCCATTGTGGTGATTCTTAACCGCTATCTTCCCCAGAATTCTCTTCCCCTCTTCGGGGCTTAGATTATAGTGGTAGAAGTATCTGGTGGCTGCCAGGGCGAAATGAACTGGTGCTACCGAATGGTGCATCATCTCAGTTACAGAGGGGTCAGGTATGGCACTCACATATGGGAGCCCAGCAAAGCCACTGTCCTTCAACTTCTCAACACCGGCGACCAGAACTACATCGTACATACCGGCGGCTACGGCATACGCAGCGTTTCTTAGGGCGTCAGTTCCCGAAGCGCAGAAGTTCTCTACCCGAGTAATAGGCTTGTATTCCAGTTTCAGAGGAATAGAGAGTATTTGACCAGTGTAGCCAGAGGTGAACTGTGAAAAACAACTTGCCACCCAGGCAGCTTGAATGTCACGTTGTGGATCCACTCCGGCATCCTCAAAAGCCTCGTAACAGGCATCGACTACTAGGTCACCACTGCTCTTATCCCATTTCTCCCCAAACTCAGTGCACCCCATACCAACTATGGCAACTCTGTCCTTAATGCTTTCCATCTTTCATAACCTCCTTGATCTATACTGCTAAGGTGCAGCCTTCCAGAAGTAGTGCTGAATACCTTCGGTGGTGTAGAGCTTCCGAAAGGTCATCCTCATTGGCATCCCTATTTGCAACTCTTTCATATTAGCATCGGCTACCAGACACTTTATCCTGCCGCCACCTTCAAAGTCGAGTATCCCCACGATAAGTGGAGGATGGGGTGTTTCGGCCAGGAAATCACCGGCAAAGGTAAACAGCCTAGCCCTCTTGTCGGCAAATCTATAAGGCTCAAAGCTGTCTTTAACATGGCATTTAGTACATACCCTCTGCGGTGGATACTGGGGGTAACCACAATTTTTACACTTGGTACCGTATAATGACAGGATTTTGCTCCTTTCCCGCCTCAGTGCTGAGGTGGAAGGGACTTCCATCTTTGGGCGGGTGCTTGCCGGCGCAATCTCGATTAATCCCCGCCAGCGAGCATACTTCTGGTAGTCGTCCAGTATCTTTTTAGACTGGAGATGCCCCTTTACACCGAGCTTACCCTTTATTTCTTCCATCTCATCCACTACCTTCAGGCTGAAGGCATCAGCTCCATTGCTATAGTTAGCCAGGAGAATCCTATCTCCTGACTTGGCTTTCTCTAGGGCAGCAACTAGCATCATCAGAGTAAAGGCTGCTCCGGTATTCCCTACTGAAGTAAAAAGGGGATCCTGAACCTGATTTTTGGGATCAAGACCCAACATTCTGACCATCTCAGTGTGTCTTCTTGGGCTAGGACCATAGAAAACGGCTTTGGTAAAATCCTTCAGGGTGAAGTTATTACGCTTCAAGAGTCCCGATACAGCTTGAGGTAGGATGTCAAAGTAACCCTTCTCCAGGGCAAAGCGATCCTCAGCAGCGTGTATTCTAGTATCCTGTGCTCTCCACACATCATGTATTTCATCAGAAATTGAATAGCAATCCTCTATCTCGACAGCAACATCTGAACTTCCCAAAACAAGGGCGACCGCCCCATCACCAAGAACCTCCTCAAGTTCAGAGCCTGCCCCCGGCACTCTCAAATCAGAGGCTACCACTAATGCTCGCTTTGATGAGCCGGCTCGTACGGCGTCAAGGGCAGCCTTTAGAGCTATTGTCCCACTCCGCAAAGAATTACCAAAGTCTGCTGTAAATATCTCCTTAGGGAGGTCAGCAGCAGCCACAATTGTCGCTGCTGCCTGCTTCTCTAAATAAGGCGACGTAGTTGAAGCGAAATACACAGCGTCCACCGTGTTACGGTCTATGCCGGTGAGACAATCCATAGTAGCGGCTACCGCCATAGTTAGACTGTCTTCATCGTAGTTAGCAACGGCCTTCTCATTACTTCCTCTCCACCCTTTTGTCCCCGGTCCCATTCTATATAAAGGGATGTAAGCGCCAAAAGCAATAATTCCGTTCTTAGCATTATTACCTAACATAGCAAACTCCTCATCTTATATTTATTATTAAGCCAAGCCCCCTGCCCAAGGTCGTTACATATATAGTCCGGCAGATACATTCAAGACGTTACCTGTGATAAACTGGGCATCGTCCGAAGCAAGGAATAATATTGGTTTGGCAGCATCTTCCGGCTGCATAATGGCACCAGCAGCCTGCTGAACCATAGCATCTCTGATCTTCTTGGGAACTCCTACCTTCTCTCCGGCAACTTCACTACCCATTTCTTTTTCTTTGGTTAGTCTGGTATCAACAAATCCATAAGCTACAGCGTTGCAGGTGATACCAAATCTTTGCCATTCTTTAGCTACAGTTTTGGTTAGTCCGATAAGTCCCGCCTTAGCACTAGAGTAGTTGATCTGCCCGATGTTGCCCATCAACCCCGCTACTGAGGATATGTTAACTATCCTGCCATTATGATGCTCTTTCATCATGTATTTGGCAGCTGCTCGAATACAATTGAAAGTCCCCTTAAGGCAGATGTCAATACAGATATCCCACTGGGCATCAGTCATCTTGTGTATTAGGGCATCTCTAGTTATGCCGGCATTGTTTACCAGTATATCAATCTTGGCAAACCTCTCCACAGCGGTGTCCATCAGTTTCTGAGCCTGCTCTGGCTTAGTTATCTCGGCAACACAGGCCACAGCCTTTCCACCTTTAGCTTCTATCTGCTTTACCGTTTCGTCCGCTGGAATTGAGTCAACGTCATTTACGATTACATGTGCTCCTTCCTGAGCGAATAACATTGCCGTCGCTTTGCCTATTCCTCTTCCTGAACCAGTAATCACTGCTACCTTACCGTCTAACTTTCCCACAGTTCGCCTCCTTTTTATACTTGTATATTAAACCCAGATAATGCATGAAAAGCTATTTGGTCTTTGAAGCCCTAGCTAAGATGTCTCCTTTCAGCTACAATAGTAGCAAATAACACCTGCACCAAAGTAACAGTTTAACTTTTCCAAAATCTTAGTTTACATTATATCACCCCCCCCCGCACTGTCAAGCGTTTTTTCGGGTTTTTTTAAGAAAATTGGGAAAAAGTCAATAAATTTGGGTGATAGGGGGGTGGACTCTGTCTCATTTTTATGATAGCATGAAATTGATGGATGAGACGACAAGAGTTCAAGGGCGGGAAATAACACAGGATGACATCGAGTTAATTCGCCGGCTGCTCGCAGCCAATCCATCCCGGAATCGCACCCAACTTTCCAAAGACTTATGCCTTCTCTGGAACTGGCGTGCCAGCAACGGTCAAATCAAGGACATGGCCTGCCGCACTCTCCTTATGAAATTAGAGCAGCGCGGCCATATTACCTTACCGAGGCGGCAAACTCCCGGTCGGGGCTCTCGCAAGGTCTCTATTCCCTACGTCCCGCATAAAACTGCCCCTATTGTCTGCTCTCTGAGCGACCTTCAACCGGTAAGCGTTCATCTGGTTGAGGACGCCGGTCTTTTTCCACTCTTCCAATGTCTCCTTTCCCAATACCATTACCTGGGTTTCTGCAGCACTGTGGGCGAGAATATTAAATACATTGTTTTTGACCGGGAGCAAAATCCTCTCGCCTGCCTTCTCTTCGGCTCAGCAGCCTGGAAGTGTGCTCCCCGGGATGATTTTATTGGCTGGGATGCCGAGACAAGAAAGGCCAATCTCCACTTCTTGACCAATAACATGCGGTTTTTAGTGTTGCCCTGGGTCAGAGTTCCGCACCTGGCTAGCCATATCCTGGGAACAGTCGCCCGGCATATCAGTTTGGACTGGATAGAGAAATACGGGCATCCCATCTATCTACTGGAGACCTTCGTGGAACGGGATTGCTTCCGCGGCATCTGTTATCAGGCAGCCAACTGGATTTATGTCGGTCAAACTAGAGGGCGTAGCCGCAACGGGCATCCCGGTCTTAGAGTGCCCGTCAAAGATATTTATCTCTACCCGCTGACAAGAAGATTTCGTGACCTCCTCAGTCAGCGCACGGACGAGCAGGAAGGGCGAGAGGTACAGAATGGTTAAAATGGAGTGTCACTGCTGTACTTATTGTCCCTATCTAAAAGGTGGCGAAATTTGGCGCCTAATTGGTGAACGGGATTATTTAAGCCAGCGGCTCGATGAAATGGAAAGGGTGATGGCACTGGCCCAGGCAGAGATTGAAAAGTTGCGCCGAGAAAACGAAGAGCTTAAGGAGGAAAAAGAGGCGCTGCGTTATGAATTGAAGCAAATGCTGGGCAAGATTTTCAAGCCTCAGGTAAAGCCACGTCATGACGCTGACCATCCGAAACGCGGCGCCCCTTGTGGTCATCACGGCAACAGTCGCCGACGGCCAGAAGAGATTTCGGAACTCATTGACATCTATCCTGAGAAGTGCGATAAGTGCGGTGGTCAAGTCAACGGCTATCCCAACACCTTCGACGAGCATGTGGTAGAAGATATTGAGATAAAGAAAAGGGTGACCTGTTATCGGTTCCATTATGGCTATTGTCAGCGGTGTAAAAAGGTAGTTTATCCCAAGAAAGAAAAGATGCCGGCAAATGACCGGATTGGAACTGAAGCTCGGGCAGTTGGTGGCTACCTGCGCCATCTCGGTTTGCCCTACCGCAAGACAGCCAGTGTATTCAAAGGGATTTTTGGTCTAGACCTGACTCACCCCTCATTTATGGCTTTTAACACCGAGCAGGCCCAAAACGGCACATCAATATATGAGGGGATAAAACAGTCAATCCGGCATTCGCCCTGTGTCAATGCTGATGAAACGGGTTGGCGGGTTGATGGCGACAATCACTGGTTATGGGTCTTTACCAATAAAGACGCAGCGCTGTACTACATAGATAAAAGTCGAGGGGGCAAGGTTGTTGCTAATATCTTGGGCGACAAGTATGAGGGGATTTTGATTACCGATTTTTATTCCGGTTATAACAAGCTCCAGGCTCAGGCAAAGCAGCGTTGTCTCGGCCATCTTCTGGCTGAGATTAAAAAAGTTGAGGAGAAGGATAAGTTTGCTCCCGATAGTGTCGATGGCAAGTTTTGCCAGGAATTGAAGACAGTATTAAAACAGACGATTGACGTTTGGAATGAATATCATAAGGGGACGAAGGTTTTTGAAGATTTGGTTAAGGAAAAGGAACAGGCCGTCTCAAGGATAGTGGAATTACTATTATTACCGATTAAGCATAAAGATACGCGACGTCTCCGCAGACGAATAATCAAACATAATCAGGAGTTATTCGTCTTTCTGGATAATCCTCTGGTCGAGCCGACCAATAATCGGGCCGAGCGGCAGCTGAGGCCAATGGTCATTATGCGGAAAGTAACCTTTGGCAACCGTTCAGCTTCGGGAGCCTTAAACCAGGCGGTGATGATGAGTGTCATTGAGACCGGCGTCTTGAATGGTGTTGAACCTTTGGATATTTGCCTGGCTTTATCAGTCAAGCCTTTGACTTCGCTCATTGAACTACCCAGACCGAGAGCACCATAAACTGATGATGCCGAGATTCAGTCTCGGCATCATCATGTCCTTAGCCCAAGTTTACCACTGCTGCCAAAAATTGAAGCTAAAAAAGGCATTCCCCTGGGTTTATGGGCACTACATCAACGGCCCAGCTTCAGATTCTACTTCGATCAAAGCTATTGACTCCATTTGTGGCCAAAAATGTGGTAAAGATGGGTTAGTAACATTAAACTGGAAAGCCTGAAGGGTGTTTCAGGTTTTTTGGAAAAACTTACCTATTACAAGACTAAGAGCAGAGTTGTCAACAAAACCGAAGTCGAATGTTAGAAATTTTTCAATCATATATAGTCATTTACGAAAATCAGTATAATGGTATTACAATGTAATACTACTCCGTTCTCGAGAGTGATTTCAGTTGCTCCTTGCTTAAGGAGATGCCATATCTCTCTAACACGAGGTAGGATATCTCTGTCCAAGTTTTACCATTGTTCTTTTGCTCCTTTATGAAAGTGATGAAATCAGAAGCAGAGGTTGACTTTTTCTTCCGGAGCCAGTCAATTAAGACTTCTCTCAGAATCTCTGAGACTCCTCTCCCTTCATTCTTTGCCATATTCCTTAGCTTCGAGTATATTTCCTCCTCTAACTTGAAAGTTACCACTACCTTACCCACAATCATATGGTATTACAAAGTATTACTTTTCAAGAGCTTCAATAGTGTTTTATAATGATTTATGCGTTTGACTATAGCAAAGGGGTATTCATAAATAAGCTTTTGTTCATGAGGAGTCATAACCCCTCTTTTTGTAAGCGAAAGGTCTGCTACCCCAAAATAAAAGGCGCCAAGGTCTTTCACCACTTGCTCTAGACTTTCTTGAAGTTCCATTTCTCTCCCAAGCGGAAACAGAGTAAATTTATATGTCACTGGCTCGTGTCCTTGGCCGCCATTAAGCATAGCCACTATTATAGATAGCTATCTTCACCCTTTATTACTTTGCCGATATTGAAACATAAAACACGGCACTCATCGAAGTTACCGAATCACGGCAAAAATCAGCGACCAAAAAATTTTTGCATTATTGCGAAAAATCTGTTATATCATAATCCAATGGGAAAGTAGCGTGGAACTTTGTCCCAAATAGCTGAAGGTTCCCAAATTTTAAAAAGGAGGGTATCAAAATGGCACAGGTAGTAGCTGAAAAGAGAGTTACTGAGGAGATGAGAAATCGGAGAGCATATTGGAGTAAGGCTATGAGGGGTAAAGGGAGGATATTGGCTGGGGAAAAAGACGTAGCACGCATCCCTTATCGTGAGGGCATAACACTTGATATCGAGAGGGCACGCTTGGTCGCTATGGGATACAAAGAAGCAGAGGCGTTAGGGGAACCGCCGGTGCTTCAAAGAGCGAGGGAATTGGCTAAGCTCCTAGATAATATGACCTTGTATGTTCTCCCTGATGAACGGATTGTCGGGAATATTAATAGTACTCCCAATAGCATCATCACCTATCCTGAGCTGTGGTGGAGATGGTTAGATAAAGCTCTTGATACGGATTACAAAACGCTGCTTAGCGACGAGGAGAGGCAGGAACTTCATGCCATTCACAAGTACTTCTCAAATAAAGCAGTGCACGGGATGGAAAGACAATTGCTTCCTGAAGAAGTGCTACCTTACTGGTTTTACAATAACCATGGAGCTATCTCCTGGCTACATGGTGGGCGCACTGGAGTGGCTAATTATGAAAAGGTATTTAAAGTGGGACTAAAGGGAATATTGGAAGAGGCAAAGGAGAGGTTAAGAAAACTTGACTCAGATCCAAATGAATATCTTGCTGCCGACTATCTGGATAAGAAGCAATTTCTTCAAGCAGTCATAATATCCTTAGAGGCAGGCATTAGATATGGGCAAAGGTGGGCAAAGAAGTTAACAGAGAAAGCACAGAAAGAGACAAATGGCAAGAGAAAGAAGGATCTGGAGGAAATGGCTCGGGTTTGGGAGCAGGTGCCAGCGAATCCAGTCCGGACTCTCCGTGAAGCTCTCCAGTGCTACTGGTTTATATTCCTTATTACTCGCATACTTGACCTGCAAACACCAGGAGGAGGGGATAGATTTGACCAGATTATGTATCCTTTCTACAGGAAGGATGTAGAAGAGGACAAGAGGCTTACCAGGCTTGAGGCTCAAGAGCTGGTAGAGCATCTCTTCCTCAAGATGAATGAGGAAGGGCAATTGGTTCCCCCAGTGCAGGCGGGTGGTGGCATGACTCTAATGACGGCACGGGTTTTGACTCTGGGGGGACAGACCCCTGAGGGAAAAGATGCTATCAATGAGATGACCTATTTAGCTATGGATGCTGCTAATAAGGTAAAGTTGGCTCAGCCGGCACTGGCTATAAGGCTCCATAAGGATACCCCAACGCAATTTCTATATAAGATCGTTCAGTCACTAAAGACAAATGCCGGGATTTACTCTTTCTTCAATGATGAAATGATGTTCCCTTACCTTGAAAGCTTTGGTATTTCCCATAAGGACGCTTTGGATTATTCCACTGAAGGATGCATGAGATGGGCTATTCCGGGCAAGCCTTTGGGTTGTCGCGCCCTGGGGGGCTTTGCAGTTTTGCCCAAATTCTTGGAGTACGCCTTATGTCAGGGGTGGGATAAATTCAGCAGCAAGAAGTGGGGGGCTGATAGTGGCGACCCACGAAAATGGACCTCCGTAGAGGATGTGATACAAGCCTATCTCGCCCAGCTAAGATTCTTTATGGAGAGACACATTGCTATTGCCAACCTAGTGGATGTTTTAGACGGGAAGTATTTGCATCAACCTTTCCTTTCCGCCTTACTTGATGGTTGTATCGAAAATGCCAAGGACTGTCGCCATTATAAGTTCTTCCCCAATACAATTATTCAGCCTGTGGGACAAATAACCCTGGTTAATTCCATAGCCGCGATGAAGAAACTCATTTTCGATGAGAAAAGGGTTACTATGGATGAACTCATAGACACCTTGAAAAACAACTGGGAAGGGAAAGAAGAGCTACGCCTGATGTTTATCAAGGCCCCTAAATTTGGAAACGATGATGATTATGTTGATTTGCTGGCAAGGGATGTTTACTCCAGAACTACACAAGTTATCAGGAGCTTCAAGAACATTTGGGGAGGATCTTGGCTTGAGGATGGCACGGGGGGCTCTACCTATTATGCCTATAGTGGACTTCTTGGGGCGACTCCTGATGGAAGGAAAGACCGTCAGAATATCAACGATGGGACGATTTCCCCTGAGATTGGCACAGACAAGAAAGGTCCCACAGCGGTCCTCAAGTCTGTGGCTAAGATAGACCACAAGGGGACTATGACCCATCTACTCAATCAGAAGTTTGCCCCTCAGTATCTCAGCGAGGAATACAAAGATGCCTTTGCTGCATACCTCCGTACTTTCGTTGATTTAGGAATCCATCATGTCCAATTCAATGTTCTGGATAAGAAAACCCTACTTGATGCCCAGCAAAATCCGGAAAAGTATGGGGACCTAGTAATCCGAGTAGCCGGCTTTAGCGCTTACTTTGTTGACCTGGAGAAGGGGCTTCAAGATCAGATTATCGCCAGAACCGAGCAAGCTATCGGATAGGATAAATCTCAATAGTCAGGGGTTAGCATTGGATATAAGGGAACAAGTTCAAGAGATAGAGAAAACAAGAGAGAGGATTTTGCTTGGGGGTGGTCCTGATGAAATAGAGAAGCAGCATCGGCAGGGCAAGCTTACCGCTAGGGATAGGGTAGAAAAGTTCGTGGATTCGGGAAGCTTTGCCGAACACCAGACATTCGTTAGGCCAACTATGACCGGGATAGAGGCAATAGATAAGGAGGTTCAGAGATTCCGTGGCGATGGAATAGTGGCGGGATATGGCAAAGTAAATGGTCGCCCTTTGTGCCTTTGGGCTCAGGATGCTACCGTGTTTGGTGGCAGGGTGGGAACTATGCAC
>Ga0210016_1003787_pt1 | contig 13151 bp, 5 predicted proteins | sample CryGeyCG2014_300_FD_185454 | JGI IMG/M metagenome (GOLD analysis project Ga0210016, IMG submission 185454) | Groundwater microbial communities from aquifer - Crystal Geyser CG02_land_8/20/14_3.00 (SPAdes) (version 2) | ecosystem: Environmental > Aquatic > Deep subsurface > Groundwater | place... | reverse complement strand
GGCGTGCATCCAGCGTATGCTCGTTTTCCTTTTAATGCGTGTATATTGGCTGGTGTATATACATCAACTAATTATCATAAACTTTCTTCGGATAATATTAGCGCTGTTGAGACTGGCGCTGTTACTATAACTTTTTCAGATGCAGGAAAAGCTGCCAGTTATGTTGTTGGCGATATTATTCTTGTGGGAACTTCTACTTATTGGAGTACGGATGGAGTTGTAAATATGCCTACTTGGGGGCAAATGAATAGAGTAGAATCTGTAGATAGCGCGCTTAATACAATTACAATTCTTCATCCTATGCAACAAGCAATTACTTCCGCTCGAGTTGTAAAGCTTACAAATACTGAATTTTATGCGGATAGCGCTCCCGTCGTAGACCCTATAGTAGTAGGAAGAGATGATATAATTCCTCTATTTGCTCCTTATAGATTGGTTGTTAATGGAGGGAATTGGATTTCTAATAAAGGCGGATTTATATCAGGTGGCGGATGTTTGGATTGCAATTTTTCAGTACGAACAACAAAAGGGAAAACTGGTATTGGTTATGGTAATTTGTTTCATAATACTTACTTTTCAGCGGATGTAGAAGATTTAGTGGCTGATGCTCCTACACAGCAACAATTAGATGATGGTTATTCTTCAAGATATGAAGCGATAGAGTTGGCTTTTATAAGTGGAAATAATGTGGTTAATATTGGTAGTATTAGAACTCATTCTGGCTATGGCGAACCTTCTCATCGCAGTATTGGTATATACGAGGGATCATATAATAATACTATTACAATAGGCACTTTAGATATTGGAAGTTACGATATACAATCTGTTATCCAAATAGATAGAGCATCGCATAATGTTATAAAAATAAATTCAATATTTGGCAATACTACATCTACCGGAGTTAGTTATTATGGTTATGTTGCTCAAATGAGGGCGGGCATTGGATATACAGGAACAGGGCGACCAGCTACTCAAGATAATTCTATTTTTATTAATTCTTCTCATCTTAATTCTCAAGTCGGATGCGCCAATTTTTCTGACCCGGATACTCATAATAATATAATAGCCAATATGAATTGTTATGGAACAGTTACTAGCGGAACCAGTTTTTCAAAGAATAACGATGGTAGTCAAAATATTTTTAGTAATGTTTGGTCGGAAGCTGATAGTAGTGCTATTGCTTATTCAGCAGGAGCATCTGACAAGTTTGTTATTAATGGAGCTTCAGTGGGAATTGGCATTAGCACTACCAATCCAAATGTTGCGCTTGAGGTTAGACGAGGTAGCTCTGGAGCAATTCGTGTTTCTGATGATTATGGACAATATCAACTTTTACAAGATAATGAGACTGGCTTTCGTTTTGTTTTAAATAACGATGGTAAACTACATTTACAGAAAACAACAGATTCTTTTGCTTCAACTTCACGTTTACTTGTGGCTGATTCAGCAACAGACAATATTGGCATAGGGACTGTTTCTCCCACCGCTCGTCTACATATAGTCGGAGCGGATAATTTAAGCACATCTTTCGCCGCAAAAATAGGTGGCGCTACGACAACGGGACTGGTGATAACAAATGAAGGTAATGTGGGGATTGGCACAACTAGTCCGAGCTTAGCGTTGGATGTGGTTGGTAACGCGCGTTTTTCTGCGATTGGATCAGGCGCTTCAAGTGGAGCTCTCTACTATACTGCTGATGGCACACTAACAACTTCTAGCTCCGATGTTCGCTTAAAACAAAATATTATTACAATTGAAAATCCTCTGGATAAAGTAATGGCCTTGCGAGGAGTAACCTATAACTGGAAAGATCCCAATAGTCCCAAGAGAATGATGGGAATGATTGCGCAAGAAGTGATTGGTGTTGCGCCGGAATTAGTATTTCAAAATGAAACAGATGGTTATTACGGAATTAATTATGGTGAAACATCCGGACTCTTAATAGAAGCGATTAAAGAGCAACAAGGAGAAATTACCAGTATTACGGAAAATCAAAATCAGATTGTAAAGCAACTGACCGGACAACTTGCCGATCAAAACTTAAGCGTGGACAATAAATTGCAACTGATTGGAACAAGCCTTTCTGTATTAACTTCGGAACAGGATGAAATAATAAAAGATCAAATAAAGAATTTCAAAGATAGTCTTTCTCAAAGTATGCAGGATACATCTGAAATTAAAAAAAATCTTAAAATTTTAGAAGAACAAATGACGGATTTGCAAAAACAAAATCAAGCCGTGATTGATTTTTCCACAGCTCTCAATTTAGATTCGCTCATCTACAAAAACGCGCTTGGCAATTTGGATTTGGGAGATGGAACAATTACGGCTCAAGACATTAATATCACTGGAAAGTTTAACGCTAAAAACATAGAAGCCGAAGAGGTTATTAAGGGCAATATTCTAGAAATAAGTTCTCAGGCTTCCGGAAAGGCTTTTATTAAAGCGGGAGAGGTTGAGGTGGAAATTAATAGTCATGAAGTTTCAGCAAATAACAAAATATACATAACTCCGATTAGCAAATTAGAAGGAAGAAATTTGTATATTGATATGGGAGAAATAAAAGAAAATGAAAGTTTTAAAGTTAAGATGGAAGGAGAAGTTTTAGAGAGTGATATTAATTTTAATTGGCTAATTATAAAATAAATAAAATCAGCTTTCTTTTTTACATATTTTTTTTGGGACATTGTCCAAAAGGTAAATTTTTGAATATATGACTAAACTAATTAAAATGATAAATGATAAATTGTTATAAGCCACATTACTTTTTATTTTTATGTCTACAATCTACAATCAATCGGATAAAAACACTCACTTAACTTGGTTTTACATCACTGGTTTTTTGGTTTTTATTATCGGTGTGGGATATATTTTTGCGGAAGCGATGGGGAATAGCGCGATTTTGTATGGTGCGGTTATTTTTTCCACTTTGATGAGTTTCGGATCATATTGGTGGAGCGACAAAATTGTTTTGGCGATGAGTTCCGCCAAGGAAGTTAAGCATAATGAAAATCCTGAAATTTATCATCTGGTGGAAAATCTTTGTATTACTGCCGGTTTGCCTGTGCCAAAAATTTATATTATAGAAGACACAGCGATGAATGCGTTTGCCACTGGAAGAGATCCGGAACATGGAGTGATTTGTTTTACTACCGGAATTATAAGCAGATTGGAAAAAATTGAGTTGGAAGGGGTGATCGCGCACGAGCTTTCTCATATTGGCAATCGCGATATTTTGATTTCTACGGTCGTGGTTGTTTTGGTGGGGTTTGTTACTCTTTTGGCTGATTGGTTTCGCCATTGGGCTTTTTGGGGAGGAAAATCGCGAGATGATAATGGTGGAGGACAAATAAGAGTGTTGATTATGGTTTTAGCGATCGTTCTTTCTATTTTGGCTCCAATCGCGGCGGTTTTTATGCAGTTGGCAATTTCCAGAAAGCGTGAATTTTTGGCGGATGCCGATGGAGCGTTGCTTACGCGTTATCCGGAAGGATTAGCCAGCGCTTTGGAAAAAATTTCCCAAGATACGGAACCATTGGAAGCGGCCAATCGGGCGACGGCACATCTTTTTATTGCCAATCCGTTTAAGGGCGCGAAAGTTTCTAAATTGTTTATGACACATCCGCCGATTGAAGAGAGAGTAAAAGCTTTGAGAGGAATGGAAGTTTGATTTTTTCGCAAAATGATTTTTACAAAAAATGTTGAAGATGAATTATTCAGCGGTTTCAATTATGTTTGCGAATAATAAAAAAAGTGTTAAAATAACAGGTAAGGAATGGAATGTTAATAAAAGTAACAAAAAAAATATGAACGAACAAAAAAAAGATGAGCAAAAAAATCAAGGGAAACACAATGAGGCGGATCTGAAAGGTGTCTTAAGCCAATTTGAAACGCTCTTGGATGAATATATGGTCAAGAAAGCGCCTTTCGCTTTACCGAAGGAGGTGAAGGAATTTATTGTTAAAATTTCTCCATATTTGGTCATTATTTTTGCCTTAATGTTTCTTCCAATTTTATTTTCAACGTTGGGTCTTTCATCTATTTTTGGTCCGTTTGCTATGATGGGAGGATTAGGGTATGGATTTGGCTGGGGATATGGTGCGATGATTTCATTGGCTATTGGATTTATTACTCTTATCATGGAAGTAGTCGCGGTTCCGGGATTATTCAAAAGGACGAAAAGTTCTTGGCGATTAGTTTTTTATGCGAGTATTGTCAGTTTTATCGGCAGTATCTTGTCTATTCATGGAATTTTTGGCGGAATCATTGGCGGAATCATTGGCGCAGTTATCGGTTGGTATATTCTTTTTCAAGTGAAGGATTTATATAAAAATTAGCATCTTCTTTTTTTAAATTGACATGTAAAATTTTTTAGGAGTAAAATCTTAGCGATTTTATGTTTTAGAATGTTTTTGTTTGAGAGATAATTTTCAAGATGGTCTTTTGCATTGACGATTTTTGAATTTTCGTGTATAAAGATAGGGCTATTTGAAAAAAAGATTTAGAAAAAATTTAAGAAAAAGGGCAATTAGCTCAGCTGGTTAGAGCGCGTCACTGATAATGACGAGGTCCCAGGTTCAAGTCCTGGATTGCCCACCGTTTTTTAGTTTTTTATTATTTTGACACAGGAAACACGTCTTGACGAATTTTTTTGCATTTATTATACTGAAACCAATAGTAGTTTTTGCTAGAGTGATTTTTGCAAATTTTGCTAAGGCAAATAAGACAAAATAAATATAAGTATAGTGGTCATTGGTGTGAGGATTGTTTTTTATGCGATGAAGCTATGAAAATAAAATTTTTTTTGTATAATTTTTTTAATAATAACCAACTCTAAACAGTTTGCTTTGAGTTGGTTTTTTGCGCACTATGGGATTATGAATAATTACAAATTACAATTTATTTTTTTAAGATAAGCAAGTAAATAATTTTTTAAACTTTAATCAATAGTATGAACAAGATGAAAAAAATGTTTGTGATGCAGTGGTCGCAAAAAGAACTGCGGAGAGGAAAAAGAATTTTGGCAAGTATTATGTTGCCGATTTTGGTTTTCCAAATGACATCAATGAATTTTTTGGCAATGGAATTAATGACGGCGAATGCCGCAGGTGAGGTTGTGGTCGCTGAAGAGGCGCCGAAAGTTGAAGCTCCGAAAGAAGAGGCGCCGAAAGAAGAAGTGAAAGAAGAATCGAAGGAAGATGAAGCTCTTACGTCGGAAGAGACAGCTACTCCCGAGGCAACGCCTGAACCTGAAGAAGATAGCACGGAATCAGAAGATGAAGTTGTTGTTGAAACTCCAATAGTTGAAACAGCACTAGCGGAAGATGTTTCTGAGGAAGTGAAATCAGAAGAGGAAATAAAAGTGGAGGCGCCAGTTGAGAAAAAAGCTGAGTGGGTTGTTGAAGGAAACACTGCCTCAATTGAGCCGGTGGTTTTGAATGAAACCTATGCTGCCCCGCAAAATAACAAAGTGACGGTGAAATTCACCAAGTTAACGGAAAAGGCGGGAAATCTCGTGATCAAAGAAATCAAGCTTTCTGCGGAAGAAATGCTTTCATTGGGCGCGCTAACTGATACAGCCTATGACATCACTTCAAACATGGAAAATGGGACTTTTGAATATGATTTGACTTTGCCTTATCCCGACAAAGACAACGACGGCAAAGCGGAAGTTGATGGAAATAGCAAGAATGAAGCGAAGGCGGATAATTTGACAGTTTTGTATACCGAAGGAGATAAGTTGGAAAAAGACGAAATGACGGATGTAAAGGAGAATGACTCTGTAGAAAAAAATACGAATAAAGCGAAAAAAGTTTTGGAATTGAAAGGTCTTGATCACTTTACGGTTTTTGTGGTGACCAATCCCAACCCGATTGCCAACGGCGATCAATCAAATGATTTTTGTGCGACAAAAAGTGCGGGTGGAGTGTTTCAATGTTATGATACTTTGTCTGCGGCTATTGCTGCCGCATCAGAGGATGCTGTGATTATTATTAAAGCTGGAAGTTATACGGAAGATCCAATCGTGAATAAAGATTTAACCCTGGAGCTTAATGGTGATGTGACGTTCAATGGAGCGTTTACAGTTTCTGGAACTGGTTCGGATCTTATATTAAAGTCTCACGGGCATACGCTAACAGCTAACACGATTACAAATGGAGGGGTTATAAAAAATGTCACTGGAGATGGAAATATAATTTTAGTAGCGACAACTGGAAATATAACTGCCAGACATATTACATCTGTTGGAGATGTTTCTTTGACGGCAACTTTGGGAAATATTTTGGATGATCCAAGTGGCGCTCAGGCTACCTATATTACAGGAACGAATATAAATCTTTCCGCACCAGCCGGAAGCATTGGAACCTATGTTGCTTCGCCAACTACTATTGGTCATTTTGATGGAGCGGTGGATGTGGCCTTGGGTACTGGAACATTGAATGCAACAGCTCTTAATGATGTGGCTGTTACGGAAGTAGTCGGAACAGATATTGATTCTAGCGATTATAATCTCGTGTCTGGCACCGCAGGAAATTATGTAATTTTCGGAAATATGAAAGTAGGAGGAGCGATGACAGTGGACAGTGCCTTTGATTCAGACGCATTTATTAGATTAGTTTCTGATGGGGCGATGGTTATCGATAGCGTTCAAAGCACCAGCGCCAGCAACTTAGAGTTATACTCCAAAGGAAACATTACTCTCAACAAATCTTTGACGGCCGGGACTAACACTGTTGTAAGCGCTGGATTTAGCAGTGGATTAGGTTCGATTATTGACGATGGTTCGCAAGACACGACAATAACTGCGACAAACATTACTCTTAATGCCAATAGGGGAACTGTCAGTGACATTGTTTCAGCTGGGGACGGAACAATTGATTTTTTGGATGCAGTTGATGTGGCTTTGGATGGTGGAACACTGACAACAAACGGAGGGTATGTGACTGAAACAAGCGGGGCAAGAAATGGAACATATGATTTGAATGGTGGAAACCTTTCTTTGTCAAAGGCTTTTTCCGGAAGTTCTGCACTTACTTCTGATAATGGAAAGTTGACAATTGCTGATGACAATACAACTGCTAATATTCTGATTGGAGAATATTCTGGTGCAGTGGCTAGCGGCCTTTCTGGCGCCACGCCGTTTGGAACATATTATGAAGTGCAAAAAGAAGGTAGCTTGACTGATGATATTAATTTGGAATTGAAATATACGCAAGCTGATTTGGATGCGGCAAACATAAATACAAATCAAGTTTCTGATCTCTTTTATAATAACGGTTCATGGAATGGTTATGGCGGCACAGTGGACAGGACTTATAGCAGTGGTTCATATATTGGCAGGATTTTGGTTTCAGCTGATCACTTGACTCCAATGGTGGCAGGCGCAGATACAACTTCGCCAACTGTTTCATCGGTGGTGTGGAATGATGTAGATGGTAGTACGGATATTTCTGCAACGGACACGGTGGCGGTAACTTTCAGTGAGCCGATGGACGCATCAACAATTGATACCATTAATGTTGATGCCAGACTTGGATTTGGTCACACTTTTGGAACGACGGGGAATGGCATGAATGCTGTTTGGAGTGCCAGTGATACTATTTTGACTGTTACTCTCGGAACGGATTCAACTGTGGTGACTGGTGATACGATTGATCCGACTGCGGATGTCAAGGATGATTATGGTAATTCTGATGCAACCAGTAGTCCGGTCGCGATTTTGGATACAGTGAGTCCGGAAGTGGATGATATTTCCACCACAGCGACCGATCCAACAAAAAACTCTCCTATTCCGGTGGTGATTGAATTTAGTGAAAATGTGACAGGACTTTCGGCGGATGATTTTACAGTCACCAATGGAATTGCCGGAAATTTGACGGGATCAGGAGCGGACTATACTTTCGATGTGACGCCAACGACCAATGGGACAGTGAGTGTGACTTTGAGTGCGACTAAGGTTAGCGATGCGGCTAGCAATGGAAATCTTATTGCGGGGATGATCTTGAGTCTGGTTTATGACAACACAAATCCAACAGTTACGGTAGATACCTTGTCGACTGGAGACACGACTCCATTTTTGACCGGAACATATTCAGATGCGAGTGCCGTAGTGAATATCAATGTTACGGTTGACGGGCATGTTTATGCGGCGACAGTTGATTATGGCGGAGCGGGAACATGGGGGGCAAGCGTGACAAACGCTTTGACTGATGGAAACTATAATGTTTCTGTGATGGCGACTGATGCGGCAACGAATGTGGGAAATGATGTGACCACAAATGAACTTTCTATCAATACAACTGCTCCGAATTTGGTGAAATTTTATTCTTCAACTGCCGATGGACTTTATGGTATTGGATCTGTGATTGACATTACCGCTGAATATGACGAGACGGTGGATACGGGAAGTTATTTGACGGTTACTTTGAATACGGGAGATTCAATTGATTTGGATGTCCTAGATGACAAAAAAATATCGGGCAGTTATACGGTTGGTGCTGGAGATGGCACAAATGATTTGACGATTACTGCGATCACATATGAAGATGTGAATGATTTATTTTCCAATAATCGTGGAGACAGTGATATTACAGACATTAATATTGCAGAACAGAATTTGGGATATAATGCTGATTTGGTGATTGATGGTGTTGCACCAACAGTTGCTCTAACTTACAGTGAAAACCCGGCTAATGTAGGTGCAATGATAGTGACTGCCACTTATTCAGAAGCAGTTGCTTCCACTCCAAATATTAGTATTGATCAACAAGGGTCAACTGATATAACTACTGTAGCAATGACACCAGGCGCTGCCGGAGTGTATACTTATGATTATACGGTTGTTGCAGATAACGGCGTAACTTACAAAGATGGAACGGCAACAGTTTCACTTTCTTCTGTAAATGATGCAGCTGGAAATACAGCTGGCGCACCAACAGGAACAACTTTTGTGATTGATACTACTGCACCAACAGTTGCAATCACAGATGACAATGCTGGAACTGCAAATGGAAATGTGACATTCACATTCACTTTCTCTGAAGCTGTAAATGGATTCACTGTTGATGATGTTGTTGTTACTGGCGGAACAAAAGCAGGTTCATTCGCTACTGGAGCTGATGGATCTTCAGTTTATACTCTTGTCATTACTCCAACTGCCGACACACAAGCCGGAACAATTACAGTAGATGTCGCGGGAGCAGTGGCGAAAGATTTGGCTTTGAATGACAACACTGCTGCAACACAAGCAACGCAGGCTTATGATACAAAAGCACCAACAGTTGCTCTAACTTACAGTGAAAACCCGGCTAATGTAGGTGCAATGATAGTGACTGCCACTTATTCAGAAGCAGTTGCTTCCACTCCAAATATTAGTATTGATCAACAAGGGTCAACTGATATAACTACTGTAGCAATGACACCAGGCGCTGCCGGAGTGTATACTTATGATTATACGGTTGTTGCAGATAACGGCGTAACTTACAAAGATGGAACGGCAACAGTTTCACTTTCTTCTGTAAATGATGCAGCTGGAAATACAGCTGGCGCACCAACAGGAACAACTTTTGTGATTGATACTACTGCACCAACAGTGACATCCACCACGATTGCTTCTAACAACGCAGATACTACACAAGCAAAAGTGGGAGATGTGGTGACACTTACTTTTGTTTCCAGCGAAGGAGTGCAAACGCCAACAGTAACAATCGCGGAAAATGGGGCAACTGTGACTCAAGGGATTGATAACCAGCACTGGACAGCGACTTATACAATGTTGTCGGGAGACGTTGCGGGTGTGGTTGCGTTCAATATTGCCTTTACGGATTTAGCGGGAAATGTTGGAACGTCAGTGACCGCAACAAGTGATACTTCGAGTGTTACTTTTGATAAAATTGCCCCGGGGCCAACAGCGGTGACTATAGATTCTGATTCTGACGGAGACACGGATACTGATTATGCTAAGGTTGGCGATACAGTGACATTGGTCTTTACTTCTGACGAAAACATCAAAAATCCGACTGTGACTATTTTGGGACATGACGCGACCGAAGCCGGTGCTGGCACCTCATGGACAGCAACATATGTAGTTCAATCGGGTGATACAGAAGGAACGGTTACCTTTGCGATTGATTATTCTGATTTGGCCGGCAATGCTGGAGCACAGGTGAGCACAGTCACAAATTCATCCAGTGTGGTTTTCGATGAAACAGATCCAGATGCTCCGGATTATCGAACTAACGAAGGACAATGGTTCAAGAGTAATCCGACATTGGATATCGATTTCTCTGATGATGTTGAGCTTGAAAAAGTTGAATATAAGTTGAATAGTGGTGGAAGTTGGAGAGATATTGAAACCGATATTAATGATAATAACTATAATGATAACTGGAGTATGTCTAGTGGAGATTGGGATAGTATGAATGACGGGTCAAATTATTATCTCTATTTCCGCATAACCGATAAGGCGGGAAATGTCTATGAAACAGATGACAATGGTGAAGCATTTTATTTGAGAAAAGATAATGACGATCCTAGCGCGCCAACTTATGTCACTGCCGAAGATCAGACATTTTTTTCTAATCCAGTCTTAGATATTGACTTCTCTGATTCTTGGACATTGGACAAAGTCAAATATCAATTGGACGGAGTCGGTGGAACATGGACAACTTTGGCAACCGGTTTGAGTGGAAAAACTTATACTACTAATTGGAGTATGACTACTGGAATTTGGGATAACCTGGCTACTGGTACTCACTATATCTATTTCCAAATAACTGATGATGCTGGAAATGATTATGAGACCGGAAGCAACGGAGCTGGATTCTTGTTCTACAAAAACAGTGGTTCAGGTGGAACGATTGCCGGAGTTGAAAGTAATGGTGCGGTTGATGGCGGAGAAGGCGCGGTTCAGGGTGACCAAGCACCGGCTGGCGATCAAGGTGTATTAGGCGATGGAGCAAATAAGGATGGGGCGGTTGCACCGGTAGGCGATACCCCATGGTACAGAACATTGCCATTTGAAGTCGCTGCGGTGATTGTGCTCATTGGTTCCACTATCTGGTGGTGGATTAGAAGAAGAGGTTCAAGTGGCGGAGTGGGTATTTTGGGTAGCTTTATGTTCACCACTCTCAAAACCGCAGCTAGCCGAGTAAGGATGTTTTTTTGGTAGATTGGAAATTATAGGAGCGGGTTACAAACCCGCTCCTGCGGAGCAGTAGAAGGGAATAAAAAATGTATTTTACTCCACCTTTCTTCCTAACACGGATATGGGATAAGATGTGGAGTAAGGTAAATACGGCAAGAAAAGAAATGCGCTTTGATAATGAAAATGAAGGCGTTTTTTGTGTTATAAAATAAAATTAACTTTAAATGCTAGCGATTTTTTTTGGGTATATAATAAACCTGTTGCTTAACAACTTACTGTTTCAATTTCCATATTTTGGTCAAATACCCTCAAAAATTGTTTGAAAAATTATGTCTCAAAATATCCAAAAATTTTGCTGTCGCAATTTATTAAACAACAGGTTTAATAAATTGTGGAATTGGATCGGTTTTATTTAAAGAATGGATTAAATTTGTGAAATTTTATTTTGGTAAATTATAATTATTTGACAACAATGATAAAGAGATATACTATTCTAATATAAATTAGAATAGTTTTTTATTTATGGAAATAAATTGTCATACTAAAAATTCGCCAAAAAAAAAGGATGTTAAAAAAACCTATGCCTTTTTGCGCGCTGTCGCGGATGCCAATCGATTGAAAATTCTTTGCCTATTGCAAGGAAGTTCAAAGTGTGTGTGCGAGATAGTCCCGGTCATAGGAATTTCAGATAAACTTGTTTCGCATCATCTCAAACAATTGAAAAATATCGGACTACTAAACGAAAAACGCGAGGGCAATTTTATTCGCTATTCCTTGAATAAAAAAGCCATTCGGGAATACAAAAAAATTTTTAATCAAATAATAAAATAAAAAAATATGGATATTTTTTATCCGTTACAGTTAGTTGCTGATTGGCTAACAGCAAGAATTTTTCAACTGGATATTCAATCTCATCTAGGAAGTTCAATCAATTTTTTCATCTATGATTCGCTGAAAATAGTGCTTTTGCTTTTGGTGATCAACTATTTTATGGCGATTGTTCGGCATTATTTGCCTGTGGAAAAATTACGGGATTTTTTGGCTTCTCGCCGGTGGTACGGTTTTGATCATTTGATGGCATCTTTATTCGGCACCATCACCCCTTTTTGTTCCTGTTCTTCCATTCCACTTTTTGTCGGATTTTTGGAAGCGGGCATTCCTTTGGGAGTAACTTTTTCTTTTTTGATTACTTCACCTCTAGTCAATGAGGCGGCGGTAGTTTTGTTTTTTGGGCTGTTTGGTTGGAAGATAACTTTGTGGTATGTTTTTGCGGGAGTGATACTAGGAGTAATTGGGGGATTTTTTTTGGGAAAATTAAAATTGGAAAAATATGTGGCGGATTATGTTTGGAAAATAAAAGCGCAAAAGTATCAAGCGGTGGAGGACAAAGAATCTTCTGGCGCCTTGGTGAAAAGATTTTGGCAAGAGGGTTGGCAAATTACCAAAAAAATTCTGCCTTATGTTTTGGCCGGAATTGCTTTAGGCGCGGTTATTCATGGTTTTGTACCGACCGGATTTTTGGAAAAATATATTACCAAGGATAATCTGCTAGCTGTTCCAATTTCTGTTCTCATAGCTGTGCCGATGTATGCTAATGCTACGAGTGTAATTCCAATTATGCAAGCTTTGGTGGAAAAAGGCATTCCATTGGGCACCGCTTTAGCTTTTATGATGGCAGTAGTGGGACTATCGTTACCGGAAGCCTTGATTTTGAAAAAAGTGATGAAAATTCCACTGCTGGTCTATTTTTTTGGGATAACAGCATTGAGTATTATGATTATTGGATATGCTTTTAATTTCTCTTTGAAGTAGTTATTTGGTCAAAAAACAGTTTATTGTTGCAAATATTTATTTCTCTTAATACTTACTTAATATTTTTGGCAGGTACCCCATATACTAGACACAGATTCTCAGATATAATCCAAGACATATGAGCAACACAAAACACAACTATCACATATCAAGCGATGTAAAAGAACAGGTATTGAAAAGAATCAAAGAAGAA
>Ga0210016_1003786_pt1 | contig 13152 bp, 11 predicted proteins | sample CryGeyCG2014_300_FD_185454 | JGI IMG/M metagenome (GOLD analysis project Ga0210016, IMG submission 185454) | Groundwater microbial communities from aquifer - Crystal Geyser CG02_land_8/20/14_3.00 (SPAdes) (version 2) | ecosystem: Environmental > Aquatic > Deep subsurface > Groundwater | place... | reverse complement strand
TTTTTCACATCCCTTGATACAGTTTATGAGCGTGTCAACAGAAATCGGTAATATTAACCGCGTAATAACCGAATGTTTACCGCAAGAGTTTTTTACAAAATCAGCTAGAATAGAGTATGGTAGAAGCACCTAGCGCCTTGATTTGTGGAGGGGATAATTTTGTAGCCAAGAAATTGGGGGAATTGTTGGTAAGTAGGGGGATAACTGTCTTTTGGGATGATGATGCGGTGGGGAGGCCACTGTACTGTTTTGATTTTAGGGGAGGGGAGAGAAGATATCGGGAAATGGTAGAGAAGAAAGTAAAGATGTGTTTGGTTGGACTAAATCCCCCTAAATCCCCCTTTGACAAGGGGGACTTTAGAGTTGTGAATTTGCATAATGTATATGGATTGGGGATGAGTTTTGAGAGTTGGTATGGACAAGCGGTGGAACTGGCGGCGAGGAATAAGAACTTGGTTTTGCCTAAATATGGGGAGAAATTTAGATTGTTGGCGGTGGATGATGCTTGTGAGGCAATAATGAGGGCGGTGATAATGTCGGGAACAGCAGGAAAAACTTTTGAAATTGCGGGAAATGAGATTGAATCAAAGGAAGTGGCGACAGTTTTGATTGATTTAGCGAAGATGACAAAGACCACTATTCACGAAATTGGACTAAATCCCCCCCAGCCCCCCTTTGACAAGGGGGGAGAGGAATATCTCTTTGAGAATAGTGCGAGGGCGTTGAGATGGAAGCCGGTGGTGGAATTTAGAGAGGGAATAAAAGAAGTGGTGGCGGAGGCGGTGGCGAGGGTGGATGAAGAACAAAGAAATGAGCACAGAGCACAGAGCACAGAGCACCGAGGAGAGAAAGTTGAAGCAAAAGAAGAACGAGTATTAATGAGAACAGAAGTAGAAGAAGAACCTAAGAAAAATTTTCAAAAAGAAAAGGAAATAGTGGTGGAGGAAGAGGAAAATAATTTCCAATTTCCAATTTCTAATTTCCAAAAAGAAAAAAAAGAAGAAAAGGAAATAGTGGTGGAGGAGGAAGTTATTGAGAAGGTTAGGGAAAAACCAAAAATTAAATATTATTTTCCTTGGAAATGGGTGGGAATGGGGGTGGGGGTGGTTATTTTAGTAATTGGGTTGGTTTATGGATGGTTTTTGTGGGGGGTGGTGATGGTGGCAAAGGATTTGGGAAAACCGATAAAACTTTTAGAAGAAAAACGAATTGATGAAGCTAAAAAAATGATTTTGAAAAATCAAACGAGAAATAAAAATATGGCTGGGTTTTGGGCAGAAACTAAATTGGGAGAAATAGTTGAAATTTTTCTTGAAGTGTCGGAGATAGAGGAAAAACTAGTGACTTTGGTTGAGTCGATGGATAAAATTAATGGAGCGATTTTTGAAGAAAAAGTAATTGATTTTAAGGCTGAATTGACGAATGTCTCAAAAAACTTGTTGGAGGTGGAGACGGAAGTGGGAATAGTGCAGGCGAGACTGATGGGGGTGCGAAAGTGGATGCCAGGAAGATGGCGTCCTGATATTGATAAGGGGATTGATATGGTTTCGAAAAATATTGATTTGGTATCAAAACTGCGACAACTAACGGGGGTTTTGCCTGAGATTTTGGGATTAGATGGGAAACGGAGAGAATATTTGGTTCTTTTGCAAAATGAAATGGAGCTACGGGCGACTGGAGGTTTTATTGGATCTTATGGTGTTTTAAGTTTTCAAGAGGGTCGGTTAATTTCGTTTGATATTAAAGATGTTTATGAAGCGGACGGACAACTGCGGGGTCATGTCGAACCACCAGAAGAAATAAAGAGATATCTTGGGGAAGCGGGGTGGTTTATGAGAGATGCAAATTGGAAGGCGAGTTTTCCTCAGTCGGCTAAAGATGTACAGTGGTTTTTTGAAAAAGAAATGGGACGAAAGGTCGATGGGGTAATTGGGGTTGATTTGGCGGTAGTAAAATCGATGCTAAATGCAACTGGACCAATTTTTGTGCCTGACTTTAAGGAAAAAATTGACAAGGATAACTTGTATGAACAAGCGGAGTTTTATTCGGAGTCAAAATTTTTTCCAGGATCGGTACAAAAGGCTAGTTTTTTGTCGGGATTAGGAAAACAATTGTTTATGGAAATATCAGACTTGAAGATGGGGCAGAGATGGAATTTGGCGAGAGGATTGGTCGATGTTTTAGAAAAAAATGATTTGCAGATGGCATTTAATGAACCAATAGTGGCGGAAGTGGTGGGAGATTTAGGTTGGGACGGGGAAGTGTTTTTGGGTAATTGTGGTTTGTCAGATTGCTATGGTGATTATTTGTACGTGGTGGAATCAAACTTGGGGGTGAATAAAGCCAATTATTTTTTGTATCGGTCGATAGAGCAAAAAATCGATATTAAAGAAATGGGGGTGGAGAGAATTTTGCGAATAAATTATGAAAATTTGGCCAAAAGTACTAGTTGGCCTGGGGGAGATTATAAGAATTATTTGCGAATTTATGTGCCGAAAGACGTGCAGGTGACAGAGGTAACGATGATGAGTGGGGGGCAAAAACAGAATGTGGCCTTAAATGAGGTAAAAATGACGAATGTGTACAATAAAAGAGAGCTGGGTTTTTTGGTAACTGTGCCAATTTCTAAAAAGGTGGTGGTCGAGGTGAAATATGCGAGCAGTTATCTTCAAATGAAGGAAAAGTTTTCGTATATGTTGTATATCCAACGACAATCGGGATTTGGGGATACGGGATTGGTGGATTTGGTGTCGATGCCAACGGGGTGGCAACCAATGCAGGTGACACCGAGTGCGAGTGTGGTGGGAGGAAAATTATTGTTTAATCAAAAATTAGATAAAGATATACGATTAGGTGTTGAAATAAGTAAATAATTTCAACACGAATATAATTTTTAATTTAAAATTTTTAATTTTTAATCAATTTAAAACATCTAATGACTAAATTTTTAAACATTAAAACATTAATTTATTAAAAATTGATTATTAATTTTGAATTAGAAATTATAAATTAAAACCGTATGTGAAAAATTTTATTAAAGTAAAACAGGATTTTGGGTGTGGGAATTGTGGGAATAAAGTAATTGGGAATGGGTATACGGACCATTGTCCAAAGTGCTTGTGGGGGAAACATGTGGATGAAGAAATTCCGGGGGATAGAGCGTCAACCTGCCGAGGTTTAATGGAGCCGACCTTGGCAGAATTTTCAATTTCCAATTTACAATTTACAATTAAATATAAGTGTACAAAGTGTAGACATGAGTTTTGGGTGAGAGAGGGAAAGGGTGACAACAGGAAGGAACTAATGGCTTTATCAATGCTATAATCGTTGGATATGAAAAATGTGGAAAAATTTTCAATTTTTAATTTCAAATTTCTAAAAAAAAATCCGCCTTTGCGAAAAAGCTCTGGCAAGGCGAAGAAAAAAAAAGAAAATAAGGAAATACCTGATGATTTGTTGAAGAATTTACCGCCGGGGGTGAAGATTCATAAGATTGAAATTGGGCCAGTGCAGATTTTGCGATTTATAATGACCTTGGTTTTGATTTTTTGGGGAATATCGATGGTGGCACAATTTTTGGTGGGGGATAATGTTGAAAGAGTTAGTTTGTCGGATATTTTGTGGCAAATAAGGGAAAATAAAACAGAAGAAGTGACGGTAATGGATAATGAAATTTTGGTAAAGATTAAGAATGAAGACCCGCCTTCGTCAGAAACTTCGGTGAAGCAAAGAAAAACCTTGGTGGCATCAAAAGAGGGGAATGGGACAATGGAAGAGATTTTGAAAAATGCAAATATACCCCTAGATAAGGTAAAATTTACGGTAGAAAATAGAACGGGGTGGAAAATGGTGGGTGATATTTTGACAATGCTAATTTCGGTTGGGGTGCCAATCTTGTTTATTTTATGGTTTTTTAATAAACAAGGAGGTGGAGCAGGCGGGGGGATGTTTGGAATTGGCAAATCGGGGGCAAAGTTGTTTATTAAAGGCAAGCAGAATACTAAATTTATTGATGTGGCGGGGGTAGAAGAGGCTAAAAAAGATTTGGAAGAAGTGGTTGATTTTCTTAAAAACCCAGAAAAATATAAAAAAGTGGGGGCGAGAGCCCCGCGGGGAGTGCTGTTGGTAGGACCGGCGGGAGTGGGAAAGTGTGTTATTGGAGAAACACTTATTTTGACCAATAAAGGATTAATGGAGATTGAAAAAGTGCCAAGGTATTATCAAGTCAAAAAAAATGGTGATGCTTTTGGAGTAAAAGTTAGTAGCTTGGATATTGAAAAAACAGAGATGAAAAAGATGGGTGCGAGTAAGTGGTACAACTTAGGTGAATCAGAAACTAGAAAAATTAAATTATGTCAGGGGTATGAACTTGAAGGAACACCAGAACATCCAATTATAGTAATGGATGCCGGTAAAATGTTGTTTAAAAAATTAGATGAAATTAAAATTGATGACGCAGTAGCAATAAGTTTTGGTCAAGAAATGTTTGGAAATCGAAACGATATTGATGTTGAAACAGGTTATCTGTTGGGAGCATTGACAGGGGATGGAAATTTATCGATATCAAGTAGGGTGGGCTTGACTAATGCTGATGAAGAAATGGTTAGTTTTTTTGGTAAATATGTAAATGAAAGATACCCTGGAGCAAAAGTTTATAAAAAAGGAAAATATGATTTTATTGTGACAAATTGGAAATTTAAAAAAGATTTGTATAAAGCCGGAATGTCATATTTATTGTCCTTTGATAAAGAAGTACCAGAAAGCGTGACACAAGGAAGCAGAGAAGTGGTTTGTGCCTTTATAAAGGGTTTATTTGATACTGATGGCCACATACAAAAAACGAGATCGACAATTGAATATACAAGTGTTAGTAGAACATTAATTCGGCAAGTGCAGATGATGCTGTTAAATTTGGGAATTGTTTCAAGCTTGCAGATAAAAGACAAAATTGAAAAGATTGATAAAAGGCAAGTTTATCGATTGACAATAACAGGCGATTATTTGGCTGAATACCAAAAGAATATTGGCTTTATGATTAAAAGAAAGCAGGAGAGGTTGGAGGTAATGGTAAATAAGGTCAATGGAAAAAGTAATACAAATATTGATTTATTTTATGGTTTGGGTGAAATGGTTGATATTGAGTGGAAGATATTGTCAAATAAAAAGTTAAGTAATGAATTGTGGGCAAAAAGAATTGGTCATATTCGAAGAGATGGAAGAATATCAAGAAATATGCTGGTAATGTTTGTAGATTATTGTAAAAAAGTTGGATATAAGTCGGAGAAAATTATTTATTTTAAAAAAGTGTTAGAGAGTAAATTGTTTTTCTCTAAGGTTAGTGAAAAAAATAAAGGTAAGGCTGTTGTTTATGATTTTACCGTACCTAAAAATCATTCATTTGTGGGTAACGGATTGGTAAATCATAATACTTTACTGGCTAAAGCGGTGGCGGGGGAAGCTAATGTGCCGTTTTATTCAATGGCGGGATCAGAATTTATGGAAATGCTAGTGGGGGTAGGGGCATCGAGAGTGCGTGATTTATTTGGTACGGCTAAAAAATCGGGTAAAGCGATCATATTTATTGATGAAATTGATGCGATTGGTCGGGTGCGAGGAGGAATGGATGGGGGACATGGAGAAAGGGAGCAGACCCTCAATCAAATTTTAGTGGAAATGGATGGTTTTGACACGAATATGGCAGTGGTAGTGTTGGCGGCGACAAATAGAGGTGATTTGCTAGACCCTGCCTTGATGCGTCCAGGGCGATTTGACAGACGGGTGGTGCTAGAAATGCCTGATTTAAAGGCTAGAATAGGTATAATTCAAATTCATGCTAAGGGTAAACCGTTTGTGGAAAATATAAATTGGGAAGCGGTGGCCAGGCGCACGGTGGGTTTTTCGGGGGCGGATATTGAAAATATGTTAAACGAATCGGCCATAAAAATTGCTCGGGAAAACAGATTGTTAATCACAATGGCGGATATTGAAGAGTCGGCATTGAAAGTTAAAATGGGATCAGAAAAGCGACGAGACCAAAGTGATGAAGACAGACTAATGACGGCTTATCATGAGGCGGGACACGCGATTGTAAACTATAAAGAGGACCTCGATACGGTAACCAAAATTTCGATTGTTTCCCGAGGAATGGCACTGGGATTTACCCTAATTCCGCCCAAGAAAGATATAGTTCATCAGACAAAATCTAAATTAATTAAAACTATGGCGATGGCGATGGGGGGAAGGGCGGCCGAGGAGATTGTGTTTGGGGATATTACGACAGGGGCGTCGTCTGACATTTCTCATGCAACCAATATTGCTCGAGACATGGTGACAGAATGGGGGATGTCGGAGTTGGGGCCAATTAATTGGGGGCCACAAATTGATATGAATGATTTTGGTAAGGCCTGGATGGAACCGGCTAAGGTGTCAGAAATAATGCAATCAAAAGTGGATGAGGAAATTAAAAAACTGGCCAATGCGGCTTTGGCTGAGGCGACTAAAATTTTGATTGAAAATAGGGAAAAATTGGACCAAGTGGCAAAGTTGTTGGTACTTAAGGAGAGTATTGATGAGGCAGAGTTTGAAGAGGTGATGAGAGTCTAACCCCACCCCCAAATTAAGAAATTTGGACCCTCCCCTTGACCTGCCTTTGTTAGGAAACTACGGCAAGGCAAAGCAGGGTGAGGTGGGGAAATATACGAATGTATTTGTATATAAAATTGATATTTGACAAAAATAATGTATTGTTTTATTATATACAGAGATGGACTTTAAAGACTTAGACACATTTATTTGGGATCGAGGTAATGAGACAAAAAATGTTGAGAGACATGGAGTGGGGAAAATAGAATGTGAACAGGTTTTTTTTGATACACCGGTGTTTTTTAGTGACATTAAACATTCAAAAATTGAGGAAAGATACATTTCTCAAGGTGAGACGGTTGGTGGCAGAAGATTACTGATTATTTTCACAATTAGAAATGAAAAAATCAGAGTAATTTCAGCTCGAGATCAAAACAAAAAAGAAAGAATTAAATATTATAAATTAATAAACACACAATGAATAAAAAATTAAAACAAAGACCAGACTTTAAAAATGAAGATGATGAGCGAAATTTTTGGGATAGTCATGATTTGTCAGACTATTTTGATATGTCTCATCCGATAAAAATGAGTTTTCCAAATTTGAAATTGAGCAATGAATTGATTTCGTTTAGGTTGCCAAGTGGGTTGTTGGATGTGATTAAGGTTGAAGCACATAAACGAGATATGCCATATCAATCACTGATGAAGGCTGGGTTATATGAATTATTTATGGGAAAAAAGAGAATAACGAGGTCGGTGGGGGCGAGTTTGAGAGGGTGATAGCTTAACCCCACTAAACTAGTACTTGACTATGACTTTAGTAGGGTTATAATTGGAGTATGATTAAACGATGGTGTTATGAAAAAATCAAAAAACATGCTTTTGAGGCTAAAGAAGTAACGATGGTGATTGGGCCTAGACAATCAGGGAAAACAACTTTGTTACGACAATTGATGGATGAAATGATAAGAGATGGTCGAAAGGTAATGTATTTGAATTTAGATTACGAAGCAGATAACCAGTTTTTTGAGAGTCAAATAACCTTGATTGCTAAAATAAAAAATGACATAGGTAGCGCTGGGACTGTTTTTATTGATGAAGTTCAGAGAAAAGAAAATGCTGGTGTATTTTTAAAAGGAATTTATGATATGGATTTAGGATATAAATTTGTAGTAACAGGATCGGGGAGTTTTGAGTTAAATGAAAAAAATGTGGAGTCGATGGCAGGAAGAAAAAGATTGTTTGAATTAAATAGTTTGAGTTTTAAGGAATTTGTTGATTATAAGACTGATTATAGGTATGTTGAAAAATATGATTTATTACAAAGATTTGAATCTGATAAATTGTCATTAATGTTGCAAGAGTATTTGGTTTTTGGTGGTTACCCCGCGGTTGTGTTGGCAAATGGCGAAGCCGAAAAAAGGTTGTTGGCAACGGAAATATTTAATAGTTATTTGGATAAAGATATAAGGGGGTGGTTGGGGGTTGATAAAATACAAGAATTTACGGAAATGTGTAGAGTTTTGGCGGCAGAAAGTGGTCAACTGTTGGATATGACAAAACTGGGAAAACAAACAGCTTTAAGTTATAAAACAATCAAAAATTATTTATGGTATCTGGAGAAGACTTATATTATACGAACAGTGAGACCTTTTGGTAAGAACAAAGTAAATGAATTGGTAAGATCACCGATGGTTTATTTTAATGATTTAGGAATGAGAAATTTCTTGTTGGGGCAACTGTATCAAAGAGATTTTAAAATAAATTTAGTTGATACGTCATTTTTATTTCAAAACCTAATATTTTTGATGTTGATAGATTTAACTGAGATAAATTTATTGCCTTATGATATTTGTTATTGGCGAACTAAAAGTGGAGCGGAGGTTGATTTTGTTTGGGGAAATATTGTAAAGCCAATTCCAGTGGAGGTTAAATTTAGCAAACAGAAAAATGTGACGAGGTCTTTGATGAGTTTTATGAATAAATATATGCCGGAGAAGGCATTTTTAGTAAATTTAGAGGTGGAGAAAAAGTATAGGGGTGTTGATTTTGTCCCGTACTGGAGGTTGATGGAGAAAAACTTTTTGGGGTAAGACGAGTTTGAAGAGGTGATGAAATCAAAACTCCTCACTCCGAAAGTTTTCGGAGAGCTCCCCTTGAAAAAGGGAGCAATACTAAATTGATTTTTGCAATGAAAATTGTTCTTAGAGAGAATCTTTTAATTTGGTGATTTGGTGGATGAGGAGGGAGTTGAGGCAGAGAATGGTGATGAAAATTAAAATGAGGGCGTTGCCACCGAGGAAAATGCCGCCAATAATGGCGACAATGGAGGCACCCATGGTGGTGACAATGTTGTCCATAGCGACACCGACGATAGCATCACCGATACGACCATTGGGGTTGATGGAAAAGTTATGGACAACAATTATTTCACCCAAGCACCCAATAATACCGGCCATAACACCAGAAATTACAAATGAGATATGGGTGATACTGCTAAAAGTTTCGATGGCGGTGACCATGGTTTCGGCGGCAAATAATATTCCAATTCCCGATAATATCAGGCTAAACCAAGTGAAATACAATGGTCGATGACGATAATAATTTTCGTTTTGGGAAATTTCTACTGTTTCGCTGGTTAGCCGTTGAGTTTTGCGAAAAGAGTAGAGAACAAAAACGGTGATAATAAAAATAATTATGCCGACGGGACGAATAAGTTGATAAAGATCACCATTGGTACCAATGGGTGGGTTATTTATTTTGCCAAAAACAACCATGGAAATGGCTACTACTGTGGTTAATACCGTTAAAACAGTGGAAATGTCGATGGCGGTGCTAATTTCTTGATATGAGGGTTTGATTTTGTGCTGTGATGATGGTTTGAGAACACCTAGTGAATTTATGTATGGAAACATAGGAATAATTTTGTTTTTCGTGTTGGCTAAATTTTGGCGAAAAATACACCAAGTGGCATGGCCGACGTTATAAATATTGGAGCCGAAGGTGGTGGCGGCGGCAATGATGGCGTAGTTAACAGAACGAGCATAGTCAGTACTGCCTATTTTTAGGGAAATAAAGGCGGAAGTGATACCCAAGACCATGTCGGGAAAGGCGGTGCCCAGAGATTGTAAAAGACCCGAGGCGATTTTGGTTTTTTCGGACAAAACCTCGGTTGTTTCTTCAATAATTTTGGCGATGCCAGTTAAAACGTAACTAGCGCCAAGAACCAAAATAATAACCATCGAGATGATTCGCAAATACTGATTTGTTTCTGGAGACAACAAATCTTTTAAAACAAAACGCATGAAGATGGCAGTGGTAGTGAGGAGAATAATTTTAAGAGGCATGAGGGTATTATATCCTACTTGACATTGATATTTTGTATTTATATAATAAATACAATGTTTGATTTAGAAAAACCGTATGAATTTGAATGGGACATTGGCAATACGGTAAAAAATTTGATTAAACATGGAATTGAATGTCGGCAGACAGAAGAAGCTTTTTTGGATACAAATAGCTTAATAAAAAATGATTTGTCGCATTCATACTCAGAAGATAGGTTTTTGCTAATTGGCAAGGATTATCAAAATAACGTTTTATACATTGTTTTTACGCAAAGAAAAAATAAAATTAGAATAATTTCGGCAAGAATTGCCAATAAAAAAGAAAGGAGGTTTTATGAACAAAATAAAGAAACTTAAGAAGTTGCCAGTATTTAAAAACGAAGATGAAGAATTTGAATTTTGGCAGAAAGCGGATTCGACCGATTATTTTGATTGGTCTAAAGCAAAAAGGGGGTTGATGTTCCCAAATTTGAAATTGACTTCAAAACTGGTAACATTTCGATTACCAATTGGGTTGGTGGATAGGCTGAAAGTGAGAGCGAATCAGATGGGTGTGCCATATCAAAGCTTGGTAAAACAAATTTTGTTTAAAAGCTTGGGTGGTGCATCATTTTGATTCTTCTAGGTTTATTATTCTTTGTAATATTGCTAAACTGCCCAGATAAACAGGTTCAAGGCCGGAGAGATTGAGAGAGCCGGCACCGAGGTTTTTGGCCTGAGAATAGGGGGTATCGGAGGAATAGTTAATTACTCCGAGGTCGAAGGGGGCAGAATTTAGATCAACGATTGTGCCCCGAGGGGTTTGCAAGTCGTAACAGCTTTCGGTAATGGCATTTAAATAGGGACCAGTTTCCATTTCTATGACGGTTAAATTGTTTTCAGAGTATTTGTCAATTAGAGCCTGGTTCTCTAAAAATGTGCCTAAAACCGAAACTGATTTTTGGTTGGTGAGGATTGAACCTTGGTTGTTAGGAAAAGGAAAAAATGAATTAAAGCAATTCTTGTAAATATATGAATTTTGAGTGTGTTCGTCAAAAGTGAGACGAGGAATTTGGATATCACCGATTTCAGAATTTAAAACAGCTGCTTTGCCCAAAATGTAAACACCGCGAATATCGTTGATGTTTTCTAATACTTCGGATAAAACGTGATAAGCGGCGAAGCCGAGGGGATAGTCGATGTTGATTATAAGTGCTGTTGCGCGTTGGAGCTTTGGTGCGTTAGTTATTTTTAGACGGGAGTCTAAAAATTTTGATTTGGAGAGTGAGGCAACAGGGAAAATTTGAAGAGTGGAATTTAAAAAATGGGTGGGAGGGATAGATAAAATGTCTAATTTGTTTTGCAATTTTTGCCAGTCTTGCTGATATTTTTGGTTATCAACCATGTATTTGGAGAGATAGTAAAGAAAGTCGTTTTGATGAAGAAATGATTCGGATGTTTGAATATTTTGCCAAAGATTGTCTAAATCAGGATGGTGGTTTTGGGCTAGTTTTAGTAATTCTTTTTGATGGGAAACAGCCTGACCCGTAACGAGATTGAGTAGAGAATGGGTATTACTGGAGATAAAATAAACCGGGCAGTGTGCCGCCTCCGCTAAAAGCTTTGGTGAGCCAAGGGTAATATTTTTCCACCAATGCTGGGTGGTTTTGGTGTAGTCAATCCAGGAGCCGGCGAGAAGGCGGAGACGAAGATTGTGGTGAAGGTGATAAATACGAGCAAAACGAAGAGAATGGTTTTTGCCCAAAGCAAGGCATAGTTTTTGCCAATCTTTTGGGGTAATCTTTAATGTGTTGATAATGTTTTTGCTGTGGATGGCTTTTTTTAAATCGTGAAGATGGGGATAATGTAATTTTAAAAGATGGTGAAGTTTGTTCCATTCGGTTTGATAGGCGACGATTGAGTTGACGATATCGTCGACATCGGAAATTGAAGAAATAATTTCGGCAAGAATGTGGATTGATGGGTTAAAATACCGAACTCGACGACGGGCGGTGGGAGGGCATTTGGGCCAAGAAGTGACGTTGGGATAGCCCCCGTTTTCAAAAACCTCTGGACTTTGTCCCATAACAACAAGCTTGGTTTTGTCGAGGGTGGAGGGGAGTCGAAGAAGTGTATAGACAAGGGTGGAAATGTCGACGATATCGGGATTGTTACCATAAGGATGTAAAATTGACTCCATCTTTAGGTGAGAATTAGTGAGAGAATTGACGGTAATTTCGAGACTGGATTTGAGGGCAGAACGGTAAGAACGGACATTGAGTTCGATGGATTCGATAGAAGACATAATTCATTATATATGGAACAAACCCTTTGTCATTAGGGAATGACATTTCCCTTGACAGGGCAATTTTATTAAAAATTTTCAATTTACAAACAAAAACCCATTTTTGTATATCGTACTAATCAATAATGTTGCAAAAATGTAAGAATATGTTCTTGTTAATCCCCAAACAGGCAGTAATTTGGGGGTAATTTGGGGGTTGACAATCCATTATTACATTGTAAAATTTGATGTTATAATTTGGGTATGAATAAGGATGAAGCGGTGATGGTTTGGATAAATGGGGCGAAAAGAGATAAAAAGATGGCTGAGGATAGTTTTGTAATGAAACATTATGATTGGTCTTTGTTTTTTTGGCAATTGGTTTTGGAAAAAGTTTTAAAAGCTGTTTTATTATTGAGAGAAAAAGAAATTATTTGGACTCACAACTTGACTTTGTTGGCGAAAAGAGCAGAAATTACCTTGACTGAAGACGAAATGAAGGAATTAAACGAGATTTCGACTTTTAATATTGAGGCTAGGTATGAAAATATAAAAAGTGAGTTTTATTTAAAAGCGAATAAAAAGTTTGCTAGTAGTTGGGTAATAATCTGTAATAAATTTTATAAAAAATTTATAATGGAGATAGAAAAGTGAGCAAAAAAGATTTAATAATCGCAAAAGAGTATTTGTTATGGTTGAAAAAAAATGGAGTCAGGTTTAATAAGGGATATATTTTTGGATCTCGGGCAAAGGGAACTGCGCGAAAAGATAGTGATTTGGATATTTGTATTGTGTCGGATGATTTTGGTAAAGACTTGCATGATCAACGGGTAGAATTGATGAACCTGAGTATGAAAATATCGGATATTATAGAACCACACCCAATGACGACAGTGGATTTTAATGATAAATATAATACTTTGGCATACGAGGTGAAAAAGTGGGGAGTGGTGGTAT
>Ga0210016_1003785_pt1 | contig 13154 bp, 8 predicted proteins | sample CryGeyCG2014_300_FD_185454 | JGI IMG/M metagenome (GOLD analysis project Ga0210016, IMG submission 185454) | Groundwater microbial communities from aquifer - Crystal Geyser CG02_land_8/20/14_3.00 (SPAdes) (version 2) | ecosystem: Environmental > Aquatic > Deep subsurface > Groundwater | place... | reverse complement strand
CAATTAGAAAAACTTGAAATTGTCAAAGAACGCGGCGAGCCTGTTAAATTTTTTGGGCTTCTTTGCCGCCGCCCCGAGCGAAGCGAGGGGCGAAAATCGTCCGAGCTAATTTAAGAATAGTCCACCAGGAGAGGTGCTAGAGCGGTTGAATAGGACGGTTTCGAAAACCGTTATGGCCGCAAGGCCATCGCGAGTTCGAATCTCGCCCTCTCCGCCTTCGCTCGCCACGAAGGAGAGCTTCGCCAATTCATGTATTATGTTTATATTTTACTTTGTAAAGATAGTAAACCATACGTAGATTGTAGTAGTGATCTGCAGGAAAGGATAGAAAGACATAAAAAAGGCCAAGTCCCCGCGACAAAAAAAAGATTACCAATTAATCTTGTTAATTATATTGCTTTTAGCGACAAATATAAGACTTTTAATTTTGAAAAGTATTTAAAATATAGCTCGGGCAGAGCTTTTGTGAAAAAACATTTTTGATAAACGGATTTCAATACTGGAACTACGACGGAAATCGCCAAAGGGGAAAAAACAACAAAAATAATTTTATTGTCTTATGCCATTTGAAAAACTATCTCCAATAGAAAACATGGTTCCAAGGGGAAACCTGCACACCCCAGAAAACCAAGAGACAGACATAGAAAAAGAAGCAATGGATGACCTTAATGATTTAGGGTTAAGTTGGGATTATTTAAAAGAAAAATTAACACTTGATATCGGTGCTGGTCCAGCGATAATTACCGAAACAGCAAAAAAGAAAGGGGTAAAAGTTATCTCGCTCGACAAAAATCCAGAAATGTGGACAGAACGAGACGCAAAACTGCCTAGCACCTTATATGTCAAAGCAAGCGCGGAACAACTCCCGTTTCAAGATGGAGTTTTTGATTTGATAATTTCTCACGCAGGACCGGTTACAAATACGCCAGAAAAAAAAGATGTAGCCAAGATGCTAAAAGAAGCAGAGCGAGTTTTGAAAAACGAAGGAGAAATACGTTTTGGTCCGGGAAATTTAAACGCAAATATTTTTACCTCGGAAGAATTATTCACGCCCGAAGAAAAAAAATTATTTACCACCGAACAACGCATCGATCGCATCGGAGAAAAAGCCATAGAATTTCTTAAAAGCATAAATCCGAATATCAAACGAGTGTTAATCAAAAATCCTTCCTACAACTATCCATCAAAAACCTTCTACAGTTTAAAAAAAGTTTCAGAAAAAACAGAAAATAAATAATTCTTAACGGGCTTCATCACCCCGATTTACAATTCCCCTTAAATCGTATATAATAAAACAGCTCAACATAGTAGCAATTTCATACTCATGATAGAAATTATCATTCAACACGTTACCGAATTCATTGGTGCTGGCGGCTACTTAGCTGTTTTTATTTTAATGTTCCTTGAAAGTACGGCCTTGCCCGTTCCTAGCGAATCCGTAATGCCATTTGTGGGTTTTTTAGTCAATCAAAAAACCTTTTCCTTGGCAGGCGCAATCATTTTTAGCACCCTAGGCACAATTTGCGGTTCATTACTCTCTTACGCCGTTGGCCGTTATGGCGGCCAACCATTTTTAGAAAGATACGGCCGATATTTTTTAATACGTTCCGAAGAACTTGTCAAAACCGAAAAGTTTTTTCAGAAACACGGCGAAAAAACAATTTTTATTAGCCGCTTCATTCCTGTGATCCGCCATTTAATTTCCCTACCTGCTGGATTGTCTAAGATGAATCTTCCCAAATTCTCTATCTACACTATCCTAGGCGGCGTTATCTGGAATACTTTTTTAGCTGGACTTGGCTTCTATCTTAAACAAAATTGGTTAATTATAGAGAACTATACCAAATTTTTAGATATCACAGTATTGGTCATAATTATCGGCCTCATCATTATTTTTATCATTAAACGGAAAAAATATGTCTATTCGTAAAAGTGAAATTATTACTGGGTTAATTATGATTACAAGTTTTATACTTGTCGCTATTTTTTACCCCCAACTACCTGACAAAATCGCCTCTCACTGGAATATCCAAGGCCAAGTTGACGGTTATATGACCAAATCATGGGGAATATTCTTCCCGCCAACAATTAGTGCTGTTTTATGGATACTTTTTTTGATTATTCCAAGAATTGACCCTAAAAAAGAAAATATCCAAAAATTCCGTAAATACTTTAATGGTTTTATTATTCTTTTATTTCTTTTTCTATTATTCATCTATCTACTAACGATTTTTTGGAATTTAGGCTATCATTTTAATATAATCCGTTTCCTGACTCCGGCTATAGGTATTTTGTTCTATTATGCTGGTATTCTTGTATCCAATGCCCAGCCCAATTGGAGCGTTGGTATTCGCACGCCTTGGACATTAAGCAATGAAACTGTTTGGCAAAAAACCCACCACCTAGGCGGTATTCTGTTTAGAATTTGTGGTGTTCTATCTTTCGTTGCTATTTTTTGGACTAAAATTGCCTTTTTCATGGTGCTAGGGTCAGCTATTGTTAGTGCCCTAATTTGTATCGTCTACTCTTATTGGTTATACAAAAAAATCTTAATTCTTAAATCTTAAATCTCGGTTTTTTATGTCTACCAAATTAAATATTGCCGTCATTATGGGCGGTCCGTCAATTGAACATCAAGTTTCGCTTAACTCTGGGGCTAATATCTTAACTGGCCTAGATCCTAATCGCTATAATATTTTACCCATAATCATAAATCGCCAAGGACGATGGTTATTCGCGCCAGAATATCTCAACGGGGAAAACATTAATGACCAAATGGCCCAACAAACAACCCAAGCACTCAATTTTATATCATTTTCCAAGCCCCAAGCAATTACTTATTTAAAAGAAAAACAGCCTAATGTTGTCTTTTTGGCCCTACATGGTGAATATGGAGAAGACGGCACTATCCAAAGATTGCTAGAAACGGTTCGATTAAACTATACTGGCTCTGGTAGCTTAGCCAGCGCCCTAGGCATGGATAAACCAAAATCATTGATTATTTTCCGTCAACATAATTTACTAGTCCCCAACTTTGTCGTTATTGAAACCGAACAGTGGCCGGATCACAAAGAAAAAATTCTACGGCGAATCAGCAAAAACTTTAAATATCCCTTAATTGTTAAGCCCGCTAATCGCGGTTCGAGTTTGGGAGTTTCTTTGGCTAATAATCTAACAACGCTTTACCAGGGCATCAATGCCGCTTTTGATACTTCGCAGCACATTCTGATTCAAGAATACATTAATGGCCGCGAATTAACCTGCGCTGTCTTGGGACACGAGCCTCAAGTAATTGCCTTGCCACCAACAGAAATTATTCCGCCTGCCGGATCATTTTTTCACTATCAAGCTAAGTATGAAGCCGGTTTTAGCCAAGAAATCACTCCTGCCAACCTCCCAACTAATCTTATAGAAAAAACTCAAGAAGCAGCCCTGCGCTGTCATAATATTTTAGGATGTCACGGCCTATCACGAACAGATTTTATTCTTGACGCTAAAAACCGATTATATACGCTAGAATTAAATACTTTGCCCGGAATGACTAAAACAAGCCTACTCCCACAAGCCGCCTTGGCCGCTGGCATCAATTTTAGCCAATTATTAGATAAGATAATTTCGGCCGCGGTTAAAAAATGAACGACCAATGTTTACCAGCCCAACAAATCTAATCATAGGGGGAGCCTCGACTCTCGGCCTAATCTGGATTTTTATTTTACAAATCCGTTTTAACCATTACAAAAAACGCTTGATTTTATTTTCCCATGGTAGCCAAGCACGAAATATAGAACAGGCACTGACCGAACAGCTTAGTCAATGCCAACAGTGCCAACGCGCATTGGGCGATCTCGCTGATTTTAGCCAAAGAAACGCCAAAATTGCCGGCGCCAGCATTCATAAGGTCGCCTTAATTAGATTTAATCCCTTTGACAAAGTTGGCTCTGACCAATCTTTTAGTATCGCTTTTTTAAATCAAGAGCATACTGGTTTAGTCATGTCAAGCTTATACGCCCAGAGTGGCTGTCGAATCTACGCCAAACCCATTTTGCGAGGCAAATCACAATATCCATTGTCAGCAGAAGAAATAAAAGCGATTACGAAAGCGATATCGGTATAATAAAGTAGCAAGTATACAGGACGCAAGTTTATCAAGTTTCCCCCGCTTGAAACTTGATACCTAACGACTATCAAAATGCTCAAAAAATCGTTAAAAAATAAAACACTAACCCCTAAACCACCAACCGTGGTCATTCTTGGCCATGTCGACTCTGGCAAAACTTCTTTGCTTGATTTTATCCGTCAATCCAATGTGGCCAGCACTGAGTCTGGCGGGATTACTCAACACATCGGCGCTTATCAAATCAAACATCAAGATAAAATTATTAATTTTATTGACACTCCGGGCCACGAAGCATTTTCCGCCATGAGAACACGCGGGGCCAAGGTTGCCGATATCGCTATTTTAATTGTCGCCTGCGATCAAGGCGTAAAGCCGCAAACCAAAGAAGCACTCAAAGCAATCAGAGAAGCAAATATCCCCTTTATTGTTGCCTTAAATAAAATAGACGTACCCGGCACATTCCCCCAAAAAACCAAAAAAGAGCTCTCTGATTGCCAAGTAGCATTAGAAGAGTTTGGCGGACAAGTGCCACTTGTTGAAATCTCCGCCAAGAATGGACAGGGAGTTGACAGTTTACTGGAAATGGTTAATTTAATCACTGAAATAGAGGATTTGACTTATGACCCCAGTTTGCCCGGTCAAGGAATCATCATTGAGGCCCATCTTGATCCGCGACGCGGACCCACGATCACCGCCCTGATCAACAATGGGACATTGCGTTCTAACGATATTATTATAGCTGGCAACACATACGGCAAAATAAAAACCATGGAAGATACTAACTTAAAATCTATTAAGTTAGCGGCCGCGCAACCAGTCATCATAACGGGTCTTGAAAACGTGCCCGCAATCGGATCTAATCTTAAAAAAGTCAAAACAATAGCCGAGGCGCGTCAAATAACTCAACAATATCAAGCCATTCCTAAAATCACTCAAAAAATTAATCCGAACACTGAAGATAGCGCCCAGTCGATTGCCCCGGACCAAACATTTAATCTAATTCTTAAAGTGGATGTAGCTGGTTCTCAAGAAGCGATTGAAGCTTGTCTAAACAACATCCCCCAACAAGAAATCAATCTTAACATCTTGCGCGTTCTGGTGGGCGACATTAATGAATCCGACGTTAAGTTGGCCATGGCTACTGGCGCTCACATAATTGGCTTTCGGGTAAAAACCGACCCACCAGCCCAAGCGCTCGCTAACCACCAGAAAATTTGGATCAAAACATTCCAAGTAATTTATGAGTTAGTAGAAGTTATTAGAAAAGGCATGAGTCAATTACTTTCCCCAGAAGTTAAAGAAGAAATTTTAGGCCAAGGCCGTGTCATTGCTATATTTAAACAAGAAAAAAATGCCATTATCTTTGGCGCTAAAATTATTCAAGGTAAATTTTTACAAGGCATAAAGATTAAGATTTGGCGCAATGATGAAATTATCGGCCAAGGACGAATTAAAGAACTCCAATTTGAAAAAAAGAAAGTTAAAGAATTAGAAAAAGATAAAAATGCTGGTATTTTTCTTGAGGGATTCAATAATGTTACTAAGGGCGATAAAATTGAAGCTTATCAAGAAATTAGGAAAAAACGAGAACTTTAATACTTATGGCTAACCAAATTCGTCTCAAAAAAATTGCCGAAATTGTTAAACGCCAAATCAGCCAAGCAATCAACGAAGAAGTTGACTTAAAACCAGAAATCCTAATCACGGTTGGCGACGTTGTCGTAACTGAAGATTTAAAAGAAGCCAAGGTGCCCATCTCTATTTTCCCTAATGCTCAAGCTGAAAATATTTTTCTACGACTTAATCATCAGATTTATCATTTACAACAGATAATTAATCACTACCTACAAATTCGTCCTGTACCTAAAATGATCTTTATTTTAGATCGCTCTTTAGAAAAACAAGATAAAATTGAAAAACTGATTAAACAGACGAAATAATCCATTTGACTAATCCCCCAAAATCCTCTAATATTTATTTACGGCCACGTGGCGGAGTAGCTACGCAGCGGTCTGCAAAACCGTTTACACCGGCGCAAATCCGGTCGTGGCCTCTTTATTTTTTGCCCGGGTGGCGGAATTGGTTTACGCGCACGACTTAAAATCGTGTCCCGCAAGGGATGTGGGTTCGAGTCCCACCTCGGGCACATAAATTTTTCGCTTTGCCCAAAAAACGAAAAAATTATTCCTAACTACAAATCGAAGATAATGAGCCGTAAGCGAACTATTATTCACACAAACTACAGTAAATTTTTTAATAACTAAAAACACCTTTAACTAGGTGTTTTTAGTTGCGTTAAATCTCACTGCGTCCCGCGCTTAACGCTCTTGAAAATGCGGCATTGGAAATTGTACTGCCTCGACATTAGAATCTTTTGATCCACCAACATTCGTGGCCGTTACTCGATAAAATCTGGCATTGGTTGGCGGCACATTGTCATAACACACGCATGGCGTTCCAATTCCATCGCATTGGATATTCTGGGCGCATACTTGAACAGCACTACTAAAATCGCCATCTGTATCACGAATAAAATCTGGTGATATATCACGATAAAGATTATAAACTGGCTGGCCTCCAAGCGGACTGAAGGCAGCTGGCGACCAAGATAGCTTAATATCACTTCCTTGACGCGTTATTGTTAAAGTAAAATCTCCAGGAGGCGCAATCGGCACCGTTGCCGTAACAATACCGGACCAAGTCCCGCCATTTGGATTAAGCGCCATTATTTTATATACATAAATAGTATTTTCTAAAACAGTGTAGTCAATATAATTCCACGAATCTTCATCGCCACCAGGTAGAACAACTAATTGGTGCTCGATTAATTGCCCCCCATTAATAACCTCACTCGGTTCAACTTCACTGTCGGCCGGATAGTCGGCCGCAAGCCAACGAAATATTCTATAACTCTCCTCATTGCCCGCATCAGTCCAACCCAAGGAAACCACGTTACCAAGAAGGACACTAGCTTGAGGGGGGAAATTCAAAGATAATACTGGCGGCGCTGGCGGGATAGTACTGCAAGCTAAGGATATCTGTTCTGGCGTGGAGTCAGAAGAGACAATACTACCACTACCAACTGCTTCTACTATATAAGAATAGCCCTTGTCTTCACCAACCGGATCTGGAAAAAAATGGGTATCACGACTCAAATTTGAACCCAACCCTAGGGGTAGTGGACTATAATCCGCCTCGTCCGCGGCCTTACGCAAAATATTAAAAACGACAATATTGGCGCAATCTTGACCGATCTGCTCACACCAAGATATTTCCATTTTTGGCGCGTAACCGTAACACTTAGGCGTCACGTTCACCTGCGGCTTTGTTGGCGTCTGGAAGCAAGAGGGCGCGGTTTTGCTATCAATAGCAGAAAACACACTAACCGTTCGACCCACAGCTTCTAAATAATAGTCATAGATCTCGCCGCTTGCCACGTCCCCATCAATAAATTCGTGATCATCGCCATCATAAGAGATGAACACATCTTCCCATGGCTCTTGCCATAGCGGCGGTGGCGGATCTTCGTGAACCTTCTTTTTTAAGACCCAAGACAAGGTCTGACCTGGATCCACTATCCAGTTTATTTTAATTTGAGAATCATCATTGTCACATTGTGTATCAATATTTAATTCTGGCGTCAACGGCAAGCAACTTAGTGGTTGGGATAAAATTTGATTAGAATTCAGACTTATTTCATCATTAATTTTAGATCTAATATAATAATTAGCACCAACGCCACTGACGGATTGCGAATCCCACCAAGTTAAATCATTCAAGATATTATTATCAAGACCATCAGTTAAACGCAAATCAAATTGCCACTGACCATCATTAGTTTGCGCGCTTTTAACTAAAATTGTATTTAAGCCGGCTTGTAGGGAGACATTAGCCACTTCTTCGTATCTGGTGGCTTGATGCGTATTGGGCCTATCAATCTTAAGCGCACCGTTAAGCCAGACTCGAGCGCTATCATAAGACCCCAAACGCAACCGAACGTTTTGCGCGCTTGGGCTATAAATATAAGTGAACGCGTAACCAACACGAAAAGTATTTGGCGAAAAATAATTATAAAGATTGATTTGATCCGTATTAGAATAATAATCACGCCACGTATGGCTATCAACGGTCTGGCTAGCCCGTGGTTTTGCCCTGTCTTCCGTGTTTAAAAAATCGATTGTTAATCCCGCGTCAGCGGAGTTGTCGTATGCGTCAAGCAAAAGCCAGTGTTTAATCAAACCGATAGGCGATATAAAATCAGTTGTCGGCCGCGTTTCTGCTTGTCCGCCATTTTTATAAACCTCGTATTGAGTAATATTTTTCTTATTTTGCCAATTCAAAATAGTAATTGGCTCATTGTAAAAAGTACAAAGGTCATTCAACCCCATAGTATTATTCAAGCATTGTTGAGTGTCTAAGGTAATCTGATTAGAATCTAGACTTTCCACATTAACCCCGACCCCCTTAATTTGATATTTATAAGAACTGCTACTATATGGATGCGCGACAAAACCCGGCTTAGTATTTGGCATCTGCCACAAAGCGCCGTTGAAAACCGTACCATCAATACCACCAAAACCATCATGAACCGCGGCGCCCGAACTTTCGTTAAAATGCCAAACCCACTTTAACCCCGCCTCATTTTTATAAATATTGCTATAATGGTCTGAAACTTCTGCGCCCGATAAAGCCCTTTCATAAACCCTTACTTCATCAATTGACCCTTTCCAAAAATGCAAGCCACTATTATACGCGCCGACACATTTGTACAAATTGCGATTCGGAAAAATCATTGTTTCACCTATGTCCCGATTGATGAACAAAACACCATTACGATAAACCTTCAAATTACGCTGGCTATAATCCGCCACTACAATAATATGCATCCACGTATTATCAAAACCAGTAAAATAGCCGGTAAAAGAGGCCGCCGTAGCAATCGTCCCGTTAGAGTACTGAACGACCAAATTATTAGTGTTTGGATAACGGAAAATCCATACATATCCTTGCGTAGCCGATTGAGCCGTGTCAGAAATTAAGGTTTGATATTGCTTAATTCTTTGGCTTTTAGCCCAAAATTCAAAAGAAAGGGCTCCCGACTGATTATTAAAAGCAAAAGCATCATTTGTTCTGACATAATCATTCGTCCCATCAAAATCCGAAGCATAATCCCCACGATCTGTAAATGGCGATTTTATCGTAGCGTAAGTTGAAACTGAGTTATCTGGATTAATACGGTACATATTATAGCTATAACCGCTAAAACCCGGCGGCGAGGTCCAACTCCACCGCGGTTGGTTAATATTATCAACACAACTATTATTATCAAGCGTTAAACTTGGCGTATTTGGCACCCCACACATTAAGGTAGTAGTCGTTCGGCTTGGTGATAGACCAGAAGCTCCAACTGGCCCTATTGCTTTAATTTGATAAGTATAATTTGTGCCCCCAATCAAGCTTAAGTTATCTTGCCATTGACGATTATCGAATTCAAAACTACCCGCATCAAAAGTTACCACTTTTACGCTATCACGATAAATTTCGTAAGAAATACTATTAAAAAAAGTATCGTCCATCCAACGAATATCATTAACCGATGCCACGCTGACACAGCTAGTATTTAAAGAGACAATTTGTGGTACAGATGGGGGACAATAGCCAACTGTTATCAGGATCACCTCCGAGCTAGCCCCGGGGCCGCCATCACCGTAAGGCACCACCCAATAATTATAAGCCGTGTTAACATTAATCGACGTATCTAAATATGGGGCTGTTAATAACTGCGGGGAAGAAACAACGCCCGCTCCTTGTTGGCGAAAAACTATGTAATAATCCGTATTGATAACCGAGTCCCAAGCAACTCTGACTCGCGGTAAATTACCATTACATTCGAACGTGGCCGTGACATTGCCTGGAACGCCTACCTGCTCACAGCTGAATGTTGTTTTAGATAGATGGTCCGATTCGGTTTTCACGCCTGACGCAGATACCGCTGTTACCCAATAAGCATAATCTTGTAGTGGCATTAAGCCAGCGCCCAAATTAGTATCTGTCCACTCGCGGCTAATGAATTCTGGCGATGCCGGCGCCGATTGAGTAAAAATCGCGATGGGATTGACCTGATCACTACGATGAATTTCGAATCGTTGAGCATTTAAAGAAAACGACCACCTTAAACGCACACTAGGCACCTTATCCGCACCCACCGTAGTGCATTGTGCCGCCAATAACAAACCTGGCTTTACAGGATCACAGACGCCGATATCTAAGGGTGCGCTTCTATTAGAAAGAGTACTCCCAGAAAAATTATTTGCCCGAACTTGCCAATCATATTGCGAACCAGCTTGGAGCCCGCTGTCTTGCCAAGTAGGGTCAGCAGTGTCTGCTCCTGTCGAGTTTGATCCCAAAGAGATAGACATATTAGTATTATCGCTATTACTTGCTGCTTGGCCTTGGCCTTCGTCAAAATGCCATAAACCGGCTAAATTAGTACTATCATTAAATGTCCCCTGATAAACACTGGCAATCTCTGGCGCCGAAAGAGCCCGATTATAAATACGCAACTCATCAATAAGACCCTTAAAATAATAATTAGAACTGCCTAACCGCCCCACAGACACAGATGGCCGGACAGTACCCGATCTCGGAGCGCCTACACACTGGTTCAAAACCTGTTCTTGACCATTAACATAGATTTTATTTCTATTAGTATAAAAACCATTATAAAAAAGCAAAGTAATGTGCGACCACTGATTGGCGATGTTAGCCGTTGCCGGACTAAACCCATAAACATCGCCATTACCGGTATTAAAACCAGCACACACAGAACTATAAATGTAAAAATCATAATAGCTTGTAGTATAAAAAGAAAAAGGTATCACGCCATACTTACTACTATCAAAATACATCCAAAAACTAACTGTGTTATAGCCTCCAGCACCCCCATTAATCTGGTTGTTAACAACGCTGGCGTAGTCATTGCTTCCGTCAAATTTTAATGCTTTGCCCAGACCTCTTTCTATAAGGCCGGTGAAAACATTGTTGGTGGTCTCGGTGGTCAATGGGCTAATTTTTCGTCTAATTAAATCATAAGTTTCCACGCCAGTACTATTTGACCAATTTATTTGAGTTTGCGGATACGCCCCCTGACAAACAAGCGGCGGCTGGTCCAAAACAAAATTGCCAGGCGCCTGACAATAAGCCGCCATTAAAGATTGGCTAACGCTATTGCTTCTTTGCCCAACTAAATAGCCAATAGCTGTCACATAATAAGTATAGGTATTATTAGCAGTCACCGTTAAATCCTGCCAGAGCTTGATATTTTTATCATTAATAATTTGGATTGGGTTAATTCCTAAATCCTGACGATAAATTTCGTAACCAGTTGTATTGCTCATATCAGTTGCCCAAGATAAATTAATCGCCGTGTTCAAGCCCTGACAAGTAGCTACCAGAGTCAAAACAGGAGTAGTCGGAAAACAATTGCCAGTGATTAAACTTTGCGCGTCAGAATCAACCGGCGCCAATCCAGAAGGACCAACCGCCGTTATTTTATAACGATATGTGGTATTGGGATTTAAACCCCCTTCTTGCCATAACCGCGTACTAAATTCTGGATCCGCCGCATAAAAAACGGCGCGCAAATCGTTAATTTCACCAACGCCAATTCCACGGGAAACCCGATATTCAAGGGTATTGGTAGTCGCTGTCCACGATAAGTGCGCTACTGACACACCGGCTTGACAGTCATTAGTTAGGGTTAAAATTGATTTCGAAGGCGCTATACAACTAACCGCGACCACAGTTTTAACATTTTCCGAAACTGTTGAAGTGCCCCCTTGGCCAATAGCAGTCACAAAATAAGTATAACTTTGCCCGCTTTGCACTGACGAATCTTCATAAAAAGTATCGCTTATCGTAATTGAAGAGTCCGGCAACCCCGATGCCAACCGCGTTAATGAATAGCTATTAGCATAAGCAGACGCCTGCCAAGTTATAAGAATCGTTGAGCCACCAGCGCCGCAGTAAAGCGATGGATCGTTTAAATTCGGTGCTGGCGTTGGTGTTTGCGGCGCGGAACAATTAACGCTTTGTGTTTGCTCTAAGGATTCCCCGCCGGGCACTGCTTCTATCTTATAAGTTTTAGCGCAAACATTTCCCGGGCAATTGATTTGCGTTAAATGATCAATATAACTATTGTTGGTCGCGCCAATAATTTGTTTTTGAAACCCAAAAACGCCGTCGTCTTTTCGATAAACGCTATATTGACTCGCGTTCTGGGCAATTGTCCATTGCAAGCGCATTTCTGGGCTTAACGAAATGTCGCAAGCCGCTTGGATGTTTAAAAACGGCACACATGAAGGAATGGCCATAATCCCAATGTTAGAAAAATCTGTTTGATTAGCACTTAGGAAAACGGCCTTAACTTTATAACTTAAATTAAGATTTTGCCAATAAGCATCGCTTAGAGAATTGACTAAATTATCTTGCCATTGCGGCTGGCTATTACTAACTAAAAATTCAAAATCACCGCTCCCAGAAACCTGCCGGTAAATTAGATATTGAGTAGCGCCAGGCAAATTATTCCAAGTCAAATCAATTTGCGGACCGCCAGGCGCTACCGACAAACAATTAGCGATAGGCGGATTTAAAACAACCGGACATAAAGGTATTGTGGCGCTAGCAATTGGTGAATCTGCTTGGTGACCATCCTGCCAGATTGCCTTAATCATATACTGATAAACCTGCTCGCCCACTAAATCAGCCGTATCTACAAAAACGGTTTGCGTAGTTTCATCGACCTTAATACCATTACGCCAAATTTCGTAGCGATTAATAACGCCCGAAGCTGGTTGCCAGCTCAAATTCACGCTTGGCCCTTGGCTGTCACAAGCGGTAGTTGGCGCTGAAAGAGCGACCGGGCAATAAGGTTTATTAATAGCAAATACATCAGAAAAATAATCACTGCCACTGACCACTACTTTAATTTTATAAGAGTATGCTTGGTCGCTAACGATTGTATTATCAGTATAACTAT
>Ga0210016_1003784_pt1 | contig 13156 bp, 9 predicted proteins | sample CryGeyCG2014_300_FD_185454 | JGI IMG/M metagenome (GOLD analysis project Ga0210016, IMG submission 185454) | Groundwater microbial communities from aquifer - Crystal Geyser CG02_land_8/20/14_3.00 (SPAdes) (version 2) | ecosystem: Environmental > Aquatic > Deep subsurface > Groundwater | place... | reverse complement strand
CCCTTTTTTGTGTGAACAACCTCTGGATGCCACTGCAACCCATAGATCGGCTTCATCTTATGCTTAAAAGCGGCAACTGGACAATTTTCTGTATGGGCTAAAATCTCATATTCATCGGGAATGGAGAAAACAGTGTCGCCATGGCTCATCCAAACCTTCTCTCTATCATCTAACCCCTTCAAGACACTCACAGGCCTGTCAATAGTGACATAGGCTATTCCATACTCCCTGTGTTTAGATGGCTCAACTTTTCCTCCAGCCACTTGGGCTATAAGTTGATGCCCATAACATAGACCTAAAACTGGCAGGTCTAAATCAAGAATGCTTGGGTCTGGTTTTGGTGTATTCGGCTCATAAACGCTGGCTGGTCCCCCTGAAAAAACTAGTCCTTTTACGTTGAATTTTTGGTTTAGAAGCTTGATTTTTTCTGGTTTTATGTCGTGGGGAACTATTTCGGAATAAACTCCGTACTCCCTGATTCGTCTTCCTATTAGGTGGCAGTACTGTCCGCCGAAGTCGAGCACAAGTATGGTATCATATTTCATTGCTGCATCTTCTCACACTGCGAAATAAATGCTGTCGTATCTACACTAATAAGTTAAGTTGTTATCGCTAGGTGTAAAGATATTTCTGCAATTCCCATGAGGTTATTTCATTTTTGTTGTTTGGTGTGTGTGGTTCATACTCCTTCCATTCTTGCATTTTCAGTTCCATGTACTTCTCTGCGTTCTCTTTACCCAAGGCATTTATGCAAATTTCATCGCTTTTCCACTCTTCCAAAGCTTCCTTTAGTGATGTAGGCAAAACTCCAACGCCCAGCTCTCTGCGTTGAGCATCGTTGAGGTGATAAACGTTTGTTTCCACAGGCTCTCTTGGTTCAGTCTTCTTTCTGATGCCATCCAGCCCAGCCTCAAGTATCACCGCATACCCAAGATAAGGGTTACACAGCGGGTCTGGGCATCTGAATTCTATCCTCGCCTCTCCTTCTTTTCCACCGAAATATTCCGGCACTCTTATCAAGGCTGAACGATTTCGTCTACTCCATGCAATGTAAATTGGCGCCTCATAACCAGGCACCAGCCTCTTATAACTATTAACAGTAGGCGCTACAATAGCACAAAGTGCCCTAGCATGCTCCAAGAGGCCGCCAATGAAATATCTGCATTTCTGCGAGATATTTGCGTAGCCTTTAGAGTCATAAAATATGTTTTTATTGTTTTTTGGGTTGAAGAGACCCACATGGATGTGCATGCCATTCCCTGGCTTGTCAATCCATGGTTTTGGCATGAATGTTGCTATCCAGCCGTATTTTCTGTCCGCTACAGCCTTGGCTGCAAACTTATGTCGCATGATGTTGTCAGATGTGGTTACAGGGTCTGAGTACTTGAATGTGATCTCGTTTTGGGCTGAGCCGGCCTCATGTTGTCCTCGTTCTACGATGAGTCCCATGGAAGATAAAGCGGTGGACAAGTCCATCCTGTAGGTTTCTGTTATGTCCCGACCCGGAGTTATGTCAAAATATCTCTCTTTGTCTATGAGGTGGTTTTCAACAGGGTAAACATCACCTTCTTCACTTTTTTGTACAAGATAAAATTCTAATTCAGCCGCAGCTGTTGGTTCGTACCCTTCTCGTAACGCCTTTTCTGTGGTTTTTTCACAAATATGTCTTGGGTCACTTTCAAACCTTTTACCATTGGGACAGTGTATGTTGCAAATGAAGCTTACAACACTTTTGTCGTAAAAGTAGTGGGGGCAAACTGCGAACGTGGATGCATCAGGTTTCATGATCATGTCGCTTTCTTCTATACTAACTCCACCCATTATGGAAGAGCCGTCAAAACCGACACCTTCTGCCAAAGCGTTTTCCGCTTCTTCTGTTGGAATTGTCCTACCTTTAAGGAGTCCGAGCATGTCTGTGAAGTGTAGAAGGATGTAATCAGCGTTGCTCATCAGCTTCAAATTGGTGTCAAAGTTTCGAATTACTTGTGACCTATCGAATGTCGTCGTATTCCCTCCTATGACAAGTTTGCATAAAAAACAATTATCTCTGCAGATATAAAAGCTTAATTGGTGGTTTTCGAAGTAAATGTTAAATAGGTATATGTCTTAATTGGATAAGTGTGCAATATCGGTGAGCATAATGAGTTTAGACAAGACAGATGTCAAAATCTTAAAAACGTTACTTAGTGACGCAAGGCTTTCATCACGGCAGATAGCTAAACAATGTGGTGTGTCCATAGGCACAGTTCTTTCACGAGTGAAAAAGATGGAGAAGGAAGGGATAATACAGGGCTATTCGGCTCTGCTTGATCAAGAGAAACTTGGCTACGAATTGACAATTGTTAGCGAAATAACAGTTTCAAAAGGAAGGCTTTTAGAGATGGAAAACGAGATTGCAAGACTCCCAAACGTCTGCTGCGTATACGACGTAACAGGCTTGACAGACGCGATCATAGTCGCGAAATTCAAGAACCGAGAAGAACTAGGCAAATTCACCAAACGTCTCCTAGCCCTACCCTACGTAGAGAGAACAAACACTCACGTGGTGTTAGCAACAATAAGAGAAGATTTTCGCATAATTTGACCAACAGCGTCACCATCTTCTCTCCCCTATTTAACAATTCGAAAAGCAAGATTAGTTAGACCTATTGCAACATACTAGCGCACGCTGAAAAATGCTTATAAAAACAATTGAAGACAGAAGTTTTCTCGCCAAGTCTCTCTCTGGAAAGAAGATTTTGTGGACCGGGCGGGATTTGAACCCGCGGCCTCCGCCTTGCGAAGGCGGCGTTCATACCAAACTGAACTACCGGCCCCCTTACATTTTCGTTAAAGAACTCGCCAGCTTTAAGATTTCTGTTAATCGCTTTCTGATCAACATGGTCAACGTTTCCTTTCCGCTCCAACAACTTAAGAGCAGACGAAGATTCAAAGCAATTCTTAAACATAATTAACTTTAGAAGCTGAAGTGTATTCGTGCACAGAAACTATTCTCTTTTCTCTTAACATCATCATGCTAGGTATGGCTTTTACGGATCAATCCAATCCTGAGTGATTCGCCATCGATCTTGTAGTCTGCAACATACGCCTCTTTGGGCAGTTCAGCTTTACGTATCGATATTGACAAGGTCTCTGAAGCAATGTAGTCTCCATGGGTGATGAAAACCTCGCACAGTCTTGGTCCTGCTTCATAATAAACCTCAATTTGATCAGCTATATTGAAACCTGCATCTTTACGTTGATTCTGTATGCGACGCACGATCTCACGGGCCAAGCCTTCCTTTTTGAGTTCTTTAGTAACGACAGTGTACACTCCAACAATGATGCCTTGTTCTTCTTCCACGATGTAGCCTTTTTTTGGTTGAGTACGAACTTCAATTTCTTTTGGCAGCAGAGTAATGACATCACCGTCCACTTCAACTTTGACGCTCTCGTCGTTCTTGAGTGTTTGGAGGAGAGCATCAGCATCCATACTGGCTATGGTTGCACATAACTTTGGGAAGAGCTTTCCATATTTTTTCCCGAGTAAACGCGGCAGCAGCAATATCTCATAGTTAACTAGCTCCCTTTCTTGTGTGGTTAAGGCTACTTCTTTTACGTTGAGTTCACCTTTCACCAAATCTGTGAAACCCTTCAGTCGCTCGAGCATAGCTTCTTCTGCTACAACCTTTACCTCTTTCAACGGCTGCCTTAGCTTTATTCCCGCCTTGTTACGGGCTGAACGGGCTAGACCACAAATTTTGACAGCCAAATCCATATCTACCATCAGTTTTTCATCGACAAGAGACATGTCAGCTAGCGGCCAATCGTTATGATGCACACTCTTCGGAGCATTAGGTTTTACACTGCACACCAGATTCTGATACATCTCTTCGGAGACAAAAGGAAGGAAGGGTGCTAGAAGCTTGACAATTGTTGTCAAACAAGTGTATAATGTGGTGTAGCCAGTTTTTTTATCCGTGTCTGCTTCGCTCTTCCAGAACCTTCGACGTGAACGACGAACATACCATTTGGAGAGTTCATCTACAAATTGCTCCAAGCTTGCAGTTGCACCAAACGCATCATATTTTTTCAGGCAATCAGTGACATCTTGGACGAGCACCTGAAGCTTTGACAGCATCCAACGATCCAAAAGTGAGTATTCAGTTGTAACATCCTTCGGAGTCCACTTATCTAAGTTAGCGTATGTGACGAAGAAGCTGTAAACATTCCACAACGGGATCAAGAACCGCCGCTTAACCTCCTCCGCTAATGTATAGCCGAAAAGCAGGTTCTTTTCCGGTCTACTGCTACAGTAGATCCACCGCATAACGTCTGCACCTATAGTTTCGGCAGCGTCGTCAAACTCGATCATATTGCCTGAAGACTTGTGCATTTCCTGCCCCTTTTCGTCCTGCACCTGACCGTGACCAAAGCAAGTGTGAAAAGGTGGACGACGCTCTAAGATTGTGCTCATGGCTAGCATGGAGTAGAACCAGTTTCGAAACTGACCTGGTAAGGATTCGCAGATGAGATCGGCTGGAAACCATTTTTCCCAGTAATCCCTGTCGTGTCGGTAATTCAGCGTCGAATAGGCAACAATACCAGCGTCTAGCCATGGATTGCCCACATCGAGAATACGAGAAATAACTGCTCCACACTTCGAACATCTGATTTTAACCATATCTATCCACGGTCGATGAGGCGTGTGGCCTTCGAAATCCTTCCAACCCTCGACGGCTCGCGATTTTAGCTCTTCCTTACTGCCTATGACATCAAAGTTTCCACATTTCGGGCACTCCCATATCGGCAACGCCAAGCCCCAATATCTCTTCTTGGAAATCATCCAATCGTCCATATTTTGTAGCCAATCCAACTCTTGGTGTAGACCAAAATCTGGAATCCAACGAACCTCTTTGGCAACTTCCATGATTTGATAACGCAGATTTTCTTCCTTCTCTTGTTCAGAGATTTTTTCAAGAGGCTTGTCAAGTTTCGTTCCCATAGAGATGAACCACTCATCGACAAGGCGAAACACCAACTCGCTGTCACAACGCCAGCAAACAGGGTAGCGATGCGTGTAATCTTCCACCCTAAAGAGCAAGTCTTTCTCTTTCAAATTCTCTATGATTGGTTGAGCCGACTCGTAAACATGGGTTCCTGTAAGCCAACCGAAACCGTCAACAAAGACTCCGAACTCGTTTAGCGGAGCCACAGCAGGCAGGTCATATTGATCGCCAAGCTCCAAGTCTTCTTTTCCACAGCCAGGCGCGATGTGGACGATGCCAGTTCCCTCGACTTCGCTTACTTCTTCCCAAGGTATAATATGGTGAGCGTCAACTGCCCCAAAGTCTTGCTCAGCGGGAAGTTCGTCGAATGGGCCGACGTAGGTCCAGTCCAGCATGTCCAATCCCACAAGCTCTTCAATTATCTCGTAGTTTTCTTTTGTAAAAACGTGATGTAAAGCCGCCTTAGCCAGATACAATGTTTCATTTTTGTAGTGAACTTTTGCGTAGGTCATGTTGGGATGCACTGCTGCTGCAACGTTCGAGGAGAGTGTCCACGGAGTTGTTGTCCAGACCAAAAGAGCCTCGTTTGGTCGTCCACGAAGAGGAAACTTAAGGGTGACTGCAACATGTGTAATTTCCCGATAGCCCTCAGTAACAATCTCGTGTTGAGAAAGAGCTGTGGAGCAACGGGGACACCAAGGCATCACGTCTCTTCCTTTGTATATCCATCCGCGTTCGTGACAACTTTTGAGGACAGCCCAGATGGTGTAATTGTTCTCGTCTGAGAAGGTAAAGTAGGAGCCGCCGAGTTGAGGTGTACCCAGTCTACTGACAATATTCTCCACAGTATCAGACACTGGACCTGTGGAACCTTGAACAGTTATGACTTCTTGATTTTCCATGCCGTCAGCTAACCCACGTAAAAGTTGAGGATCATCCCAGTTCATCCAATACCCCAGTCGAATGGACTGCTCGACTTGCATGGCAGCGTAACGTAAAGCTCGCTGCTTGCATCTCTTAACAAACTCAGCGATTCCATAGGATTCGATGTCGCGTTTAGATTTGAAGCCAAGATTTCGCTCCACTTCAACCTCTATCCAAAGTCCCTGACAGTCAAAGCCATTCTGGTAGCGAAGTTCAAACCCATTCATAGCCCGATAGCGTTGGAATACATCCTTGTATGTACGTCCCCAAGCATGGTGGACACCCATTGGATTGTTTGCAGTGATCGGGCCGTCTATGAATGACCAATGCTTCTTGCCTCGGTTTAGGGCCACACGTTTCTCAAAGGCATTTGTGTCTTTCCAGAATTTTAGGATCCGATACTCCAGCACTGGAAGATTAGCTATAGCCTTTACTTCCTTGAACATTTTTCATCCTCTAGATAATCAAAATTTATATAGGTTTTGTCTTGTGATTTTTTAAAAGTTCTGCATTTTTTTGTAATTTTGAAATGCCGTAGTCTAAGTGTCATCAGAGGTCTTGAATTAGCGTTGAATTTGACAGTCACCTTTCATCTCAGACATCCGCCAACACACGAAAAATAACAACAGAGACATATAACCTTTTTGAATTACCAATTAACTCGCATGTGTTATCCAATCTCGGCGAGTTCTAACAGAATCTCACCTACTTCGAAAAAGAGTGAGTCTTTTAGTTAGATGTTAAGTTCTCCCTTGATCTTATTCGTGTATGTATAGTAGTTGTAGGCGGTGACGACTATCTGCACGTATATTTGGCTTGAACCAAAATCTTTCCTAAAAAATTCCAGCAATCAACGAGGGCATATCCATTTTGCCATCGCTGTTTCTCTAGCTGTCGTCCTTCTCGTCCAAACTCTGATAGTGCCGTAGCAAGCTAGGGGTCCTCAGCAAATATCTGGCGGGCCCGTCGGGAATTGAACCCGAGACCCCCGGGTTTCTGTGCAACGCTGTCTTGTTTTGCTTAAAAGCCCGGTGCTCTATCCTTGCTGAGCTACGGGCCCTCTAGGCTTTTCATTTCGCTTTAGAGATTTGAGAAGGTGCTTTTTAGTATTTCGATTATCCTGTGTATAAAAATTTAGGAAGTTGCTTGAACTTTCAAGATGTTTGCTATGAAGCTTTTGATGCTATCATTTGCGGTTAGTATTGTTTCAATTGTTTTCATGCCTTTTTCGGTGGGTTTGTATACTCTTTTTCTTTCGTTCCATGTTCCTGTGATTAGCCCATTTCTTTCAAGTGAATAGAGAAGTGAGTAGACTGTACCTGAGCTTACTAGGAGACGGAATTTGTTGTGAATAAAAGAGATAACGTCATATCCGCTCATGGGTCTATTTCTCAGTTCGGCTAGAATTATTATGTCCAAAAAATTTTTTATTATTCTTTCATGCATTTTCTTTATTCTTCCTTCCAATTTTCCACCGCCAACTATAATTGTTAACGCCTTCATGTTTATTCACGTTTTAATGACGCAAGTTTCTGCGGTCGATGAAGGGAACATTTCAATTTTAAGCGCTATGAAAGGTCTACGGAACGTTTGATTTTTAAAGCTTGATTTTCTATTTAAACAATGGAAGCTGCTGTTTTTAATATTTAGCGATATATCTACATGTCAAAAAATGTTATTTCCTTCTTTTAGGGATAACTGTTGGACGGTGTTAAAATTGATTTCGTGGAAGCACTCTTTTGAGAGTTTAGCCGAAGAATTTGAAATGACGAAGAAAAAGAAAGAAGCTTTGGACAATTTATTAGATGCTGGCAAGATTTCGCAGCCCACATATGACTCCTTTAACGAGAAGATAGATGAGGCAGTTGTAGAAATTGAAAAGCAACAAAGAGCTTTGCTAGAGAAAATGAATTCCGAAGTAGGAGAACTTGAGGATCACACTAAAACTTTGGAGATGCTCCTTGCAAACTTCGAAATTAAACATGTGACAGGTGAAATAGACGAAGAGGTTTATCAACGTGAAATCAGTCTTTTATCTACAGGGCTTGAAGTTGCAAGGCAGGAACTAGATGCTGCCAAGGAAGCCATAGATCAGCTTTCAAGCAGCCTACCGATTCCGCTAACTGATATAGTTGTGCCTCAAGAAGTGGAACTGCAAACCACGGAAGGTGTCGAAGCTCCTGAACCTGAAATTGCAGGTGTGGAAGAAACGGTTTCGGTAGTTGAGTCTGAGGAGACTCCTGAAGAAAATGTAGAGCAGAATCTGCCTGAACCACCTGTTGAGTCTACAGAAGGCGGCGACGTGGAAACAATACAAAGTCCACAGGAACCAGAGGAAAATTCACAAGAAACGTGGCAAAACACAGAAGAAACACAAGAAACGGAGCAGAGCACGGAAGAGGAAATGCAATCAACAGAAACGGTAGCTGAAGGAGAAGAAACACAAGAGTAAACATTTCTCTCCCTTTTTTCTATAATAAAATCAAGTTTATGCAGTGTAGAGTTTTATATTCGCTGTTTCTTGTTCTAACTTGAGAGTGCCATGATTGTCTGAAAAAGTTGTTATGACCTTTCATGAAAAGTTTAAACAGTACGATTTGGGAGAAGGCCATCCCTTTAGGGGAGATAGGTTTGCAAATGTTAGAAAATTTTTTGAAGAACAAGGTTTACTCAGTCTTTCTGAAGTGATTCTTGTTGAACCTCACCCAGCCTCAAAGGAAGAGTTATTACGGGTTCACGAAGAGAGTTATGTCGATTTGATTTTCCGTTTGGCTGAAGAAAACAAGCCTTACGATGTTGAAACACCTGTTTCTGAAGAGATTCTTGAAGCTGCATTACTTATTGTTGGCGGTGCAATTATTTGCGGCGAATCGATTTACAGGGGAAGGGCAAAACGTGGAGTTTCTTTGGGTGGGGGTTATCATCATGCTGGAAGAAGTTATGGTGGCGGATTCTGCCTATTCAACGACGTGGCAGTTTTGGTTGAGTATTTGAGAGCTAAATATGATGTGAAACGTTTTTTGGTTTTGGATTATGATGTTCACTTTGGAAATGGTACAAGCGACATTTACTATAAGGATCCTACAGTGCTGTATATTTCATTGCATCAAGACCCGCGTACGATTTATCCTGGGACAGGGTTTGCTTGGCAAATTGGGGAAGGCAAAGGAGAAGGCTATAATGTCAATGTGCCTTTGCCGCCTGGGACAGGTGACAGCACTTATATCTATGCTTTAGATGAGGTTTTTGTTCCTTTGGCTGAGGAGTTCAAGCCCGAAATAATTATTGCCAATGGTGGGAGCGATCCTCATTTTGCGGATACGCTTGGAAATTTGAGGTTGACTGTCAAAGGGTTTTTTGGCTTGTCATCCAAGATTAGGAAGATTGCAGAGAAGGTTTGCGATGGGAAACTTGTTTTGATGCCTGGAAGTGGATATAATCCTGTGATTTTGCCGCTTTGTTGGTATGCACTTGCTGCTGGTGTTGTTGGTTTAAAAGAAATTCGCATTAGAGATCCGTATGCTCCTCCAAAGGAATCGCCTAGTTGCCGTGGAAAGGTTGAAAACACGATTAGTGAATTGAAAAGGCTACTGAAAAAACATTGGCGGTGCTTTCGGTAAAAACGATACGATCGAGCCTTGAGTTTTTGTGTATGTTTATAAGCTTTTACATTAGACCTTAGGCGTAATTAACAAATTAACAGACGGCATCAATTATTTACTGCACGGCCTTATTGATACTTCACCTTTCACTTGCTCCGGTCTTTACATGTTCGCTCCCATTATTCTGAGGTTGACGAGCCCAGAGACTATATCCGTTGCTCTGTCGTACCACCTGAGCCTGTTTCTGAACTCTTCGCCCATTATCCTGAACTTCTTTGTTCTGCATATCGTATGTTCAACCACCACTCTTGTTTTTGCCAGCTTCCGGTTGAAGCTCTTCTGCTCTGCTGTTAGGTCTCCCTTGCCCCTCCTCCTCTTGAACGGTATGGTGGTGTTGAGCTCTGGATAATCGTTCTGCACCCCGTCATAGCCAAGGTCAAGGTTGAGGTTTACTTCTGGAGGAAGCCTCGGATGGCTGGTCTTGAAGATGTCATAGTCATGCCGTCGCCCTCTAGCATGGGGTGTCTTGTGTATTATAAGCCCCTTGCTGTTCACGGTCAGCTGCACCTTCACGGCATGCCTACGCATCTTTCCAGAGTAGTGGCTTCTTCTCTTCCTCTTATTTTTGGGTCTAGGTATCTCCTGCTCAGTGGCGTCTATGAAGGCTTTGAACCCTGGGAAGTAGTCTTCAACCTCCTCCACCGTCTTCGCCCTTTCAGCTCTCTCGTACAGCTTCTTTGGGATTGGTATGCACTCCTTCACGAGGGGCTCAAGGACACGTATGTTCTTCAGCACATTGCTCTGGTCGAGGTCGAAGAGAAATCCTGTGAGCGTCGAGGTTATGTACAGCCTATAATACATGAGAAGCATGAGGAGCCTGTCCTTAAGCGGTAGCTTGAACGGTCTCCCAGCACCTATCCTCCTCTTTCTACCCCTTCTCGAAAGCCTCTTCACCTCATACTCCTCGTACACAGACTCCAACTCCAAGTATAAGGATTCGAACTCTGACACTTCAAGTCCTGTGAAGGATCTGAATGTCAACGGCTTCTCAGATAGCCTCCTGTAGTTAAGCAAGAGAGATCACACCCAGCTTGAAATATCTCCATGTTGCTAGGCACGAGAAATAAACTTAGTTAACATTCGTGAATATCTCTGGTTAATATCTCACTGGAGCCCCATTAACGATCTTTTCCCCTCTCATTCAAACCTCAAAATATGTCCAATAAACCAATTAACTACTACAATTACGCCTAAGATCTATTGTTTATTTGCAAATATGTTGGCTGAAACTGTTGTGGCTGTTTTTCTTCTCTTTTGGTTGGGGTGTTTCTTTTCAGTTAACTTGCATAACATAGTGAAACGTCAAAAGCTTACGAAGGGTGAAAAGGTTTATGCAGAGGTTGAACGTCCCTTAGGTTCTACTATTGGCTTGGCGGCTGTTGGAACACTGGTCTACTTTGCAGAAGTGTTCTCTTATCTTTTTCTTGTTTTTACAGGTCTCATCTTTGGGCTATGTGATTTTCCTTTTTTCTTCCGATTTCCATTCACGTTTTCCATTCAAATTCTCGGCTCAGTTCTCACGTCAGTTGGCTATTTTATCTTTATCTGGAGTGTGGTTGTTCGGGGGAGATATGCTGTTTCGTGGGCGATGCCAGAGAACCAGAGGCTTGTCACTCGGGGTCCGTACCGTTATATTAGGCATCCCTCTTATCTAGGCTATTTCCTTATGTTTTTCGGTTTCTTCTTCTTGTGGCCCAACTTGTTTACGCTTTTTCCGTTAGTCGCTATTCCCGGATATTTTCGAATTACTTTTGAGGAGGAAAGGCTTTTGGTTCGGCGTTTCGGTGATGAATATATGGAGTATCAGAGGAAGACGGGACGGTTTATTCCAAGGTTTCGATCATAAACAAAACCGCAAATCTGAAAAAGACTGTTGCCTAAGATCTTGACGATTTCATATCCTTGCAACTTCGGCGTTGTGACAACTACTGCTTCGTCCGTTTTGGAAAACGCCGAAATTTTAATAATTGGTGCTACTAATATAGTCTGCCAAAAAACGAAGGGAATTCCTGAATGGAAAATATGGAGAAGATTCGTGAACAATTTCCCATAACCAAGAATAAGGTGTTCCTGAATCATGCTGGACAGTCTCCGCTTCCAAAATAGGTTGCAGATGTTGTCCGCAAGTTTGTTGACGATTTCTCGAATTTCGGAACTACTTCGATTGAATGGAATGATGGTGGAAAACCATTGTTTGCAAAACTCATCGGCGCAAAGCCTGAAGAAATCGCTTTTGTCGAGAACACTTCGGTAGGCTTGAACATAGCTGCAAACGTGTTGAGTTATCCGCCAGGCTCAAATATCGTTACAACTGATTTAGAATACCCGTCAGTGGTTTATCCTTGGCTACGTAAAAGTCTAGGTGTAAAAGTTCATTACGTGAAGAACGTAGATGGAAAAATTTTGCTGGAAGATGTTGAGAAGGCTGTTGATGACAGCACTGTCGCTGTTGCAGTAAGCCATGTTGAATATGTTAATGGTTTTCGACATAATTTGCGAGCTTTGAGCGAAATAGCCCACGAACACGGAGCATACCTGATTGTTGACGCAATCCAGTCGGCTGGCGCCATGCAAATAGACACAAAAAGAGACGATGTTGATTTTCTCGCATCTGCATGTTACAAGTGGTTGCTAAGCCCTCCCGGAGCGGGGTACTTTTACGTTAAAGATGAGCTTGTCGAAAAGTTTGAGCCGCCGTTTGTTGGTTGGGCAAGCGTGAAGGATGAGGTTTTCGAGACGATAGATTTTTGGGACATTTGGAGTCTAAAGCTTTCGGAAACTGCAAGCCGCTTTGAGGTTGGTTCACCAAGCTTCATAAGCCTAGTAGGAGCCACGGAAGCCCTGAAAATGTTGCTGAATTTTGGCGTTGAAAACATTGAAAAGAGAATACTGAAGCTAACAGATCATTTGATAGATGCTGTCAAAGGTTTGGGGTTGAAACTTCAGACGCCGGAAGAACTGCAGTGTCGTTCGGGAATAGTCAATTTCAGAATAGACAAACCTCAGGAAGTGGCTGAAAAGTTAAAGAACAAAGGAATCGTTGTCTCTGCCAGATCCCATGGAATAAGGGTTTCACCACATTTTTACAATACCGAAGGGGAAATTGACAAACTTGTAGACGAAATCAAACAATGTGGCTAAAACTAGTGTACAAAATCAAGAAAATTGACGAAAATAATAAGCAAGGAGTTATTGATTTCCTTGGATTAGATGTAGTTAGACATGTCTTTGCATTTTACGATATTCAACATGAACCTGACTACACAACAATGTATGCTGCCTTTGAAAATGGAAGTTTAAAAGGATACGTTCTTACTTACACTGCTCTTGAGTTCCCAAGCGTAATCCTAGAATGCGGCAGCAATACTGCTGAGAAGCTAATTGATTATACGCCTGAGAACCATTTTATTATGCACGTTCCACCAAATCTTCTGCCAATTATAAACAGAAAATTTTCACATGCGAAGTGTTACGTTGAAGATTGGATGCTTGTTAAAAAGGATGAACCCAGTTTTTTCAAATCGAAACTTCTGCGTAGATTGCACACTGAGGATGACGCTTCAAAGTTTGCAATGCTTCTCT
>Ga0210016_1003778_pt1 | contig 13169 bp, 14 predicted proteins | sample CryGeyCG2014_300_FD_185454 | JGI IMG/M metagenome (GOLD analysis project Ga0210016, IMG submission 185454) | Groundwater microbial communities from aquifer - Crystal Geyser CG02_land_8/20/14_3.00 (SPAdes) (version 2) | ecosystem: Environmental > Aquatic > Deep subsurface > Groundwater | place... | reverse complement strand
GATTTACAACAGAACTAAGAAAGAATAGGCAAAAACTGTTTATTGTTTTTGCAAACATACATTTATTTTATAAATCATTTCCTTTTTCATATTCTTTGAAATACTTTTCTCTTAATTGGTTTATTTCTTTCATAACAGGAATATTAATTCCTTTTTCTTCAAGGATATCAAGCCGTTCTCCAACCCATGTAATCCATACATCCTGCCTGCTTTTTTTGATTTGATTTTTTAATTCATTAAGAATAATATCCCATTTTATTCCTCTCTTTGCGAGGCTAATGCAGTCTTCTAAGTCACCTTCTCTTTCTGTCATTGTTTTGAATAGGAAAATATCTTCATTAGAGCAAAAATTTAGTTTAATTTTTTCAAGATCAATAAGGGTGATTGCTCTTTTCATAATCTCCTTTGAAATAGAAAATCTTCCGCAAATTTCTTTCTGGAACAGATCAATCCTGAAGTCATCCCTTACGAATATCTGATTTAGGTTCATATTCTTATATTCAATATTTGGAACTTTTACTGTGAAGTTTATAGAATTTAATGCGTTTTTTAAAATCATAAACTCCTCTTTTGTTTCTACAACTAAATCTATATCTTTTGTTGCTGGTTTTAATCCCTGCTGTAGCAACACTGCTCCGCCTATCACAAAGATTTTTACTTTCTTTCTTAATGAAGCATTTATCTCTTTAAACAATTTTTCTATCTGCTTAAATTCTGATATCATACATATCTGCCTTTTCTTTTATTTCCTGAAGCGTCGGATAATTCGAAAATTTATTGCCTTTTAAAACTAAATTTAATCTATCAATTATAGGATGTTTTACTAATAGCTCTTTTTTGAACTTAAGATAAAATAATGAAACAAATATTAAATACCTTACTGTTTTTTCTTTTTCAGCTATATACAAGGAATGCATAAAAATAATCTTTTTTGATAATTTTCTTTTAGGGAGAGTGTAATAGTTTGTTGTAAGAAATATTTTTATCCCAAAATTTTCAAAACAGGAGAATGCAGTTAGAGTTGCATTTATCTTGCTTTTATTTGCAAAAACTAATTCTTTTTCTGTTTTTTTGTATATTATTGAATTTGCAGGAATTTTTTTATCAATGGTTTCTAAAAATTTGTTGTATTCTTCAAGAAATTCTTTTAGTTTATCCCATACTTTTATATTTAAAACATAATTTTTCTTTTCTTTTCTTACTATGCTTATATTACAAAATTGTTTTAGCTTTTGATAAATAATGCTCTTTTTAAGGTTTGTTTCTTTTGCTATTTGTTTAATGTTTTTTGAGTTTAATACTGTAACAAGTATTTGTATTCCTTTTCCTGATAACACGTTTATAAGGTTAGGATGTTGTGATAACAAATTTAATAAAAGAGCATTATATGTCGTTTTTTTTGCTGTTATTACTCCTCTTGATAATTCTATAAACCCATTTTCTATAAGATTTTTGCTTGTTCTGTATACTTGCTTATCACTTTTTTTTATAGCATGAGCTATTTCTGTAATTTTTGTATTCCCATTTGCAATTTGCTCAAGCACTCTTAATTCAGGTTTTGATAAGTTCATATTTCCACAAAAACATTCCTTATTTATATACTTTTCGTATTTATATGGAATTATTTACTTAATCAATTATTTTTAAGTTAGATTTATATCTGTATGCAGAATAAAAAAACATCTTATTCACACAAAGAAACAAGATTTATTGGTTTATAATCCTCACTCAAAAATATAATGGTCAGCGATTTGCTTAGAATCAGTTTTAATCTTCTTAGTTATAACACTCCTGTTTTCTTTTATAATCCATTTAGCTGACCTGTCTGTGTAATAGACACCCATGAGACTAAAAATTATTGAACCATCCTCAAGATTATTCTCTTCTCTCCACCTCTTTGGCTGTCCTAATCCAAGTTCAGAAACTGCAACATCAATTCCATATTCAATAGCATCTTCTGCTGTTGCGCGAACGCAGGACATGGTGTTTACACCCATGAGATAAATCTTTCTTACATTTAAATTCAGCAAAGTTTCATAAAGTCTAAGCACAGAAAAACCACTTGGTTTATTCTTTCTTGGCATAAAGTAGTTTCTCGGAACATCATCAACCATTTTTGCAATAGGATTAATTGTATTATTGCAAAAAGGAATGAAGACAAATTCTTAACCAAAACAAAAACCTTAAATATAATAATCATTTGTGGATATATTATCAAAGGCAGAGGTAATAAAAAATGAGAAAAATAATAGTTGCAATATTAGTACTGGCTTTATTCTTCATAGCTGGCTGTGTACAGACCGAACAAGAAATAAAAGAAGCAAAGGAAATGAAAATAAATGAACAGATAATTGGCGGAGAAACAGATGATAATGGATGTCTTATTGCAGCAGGTTATAGCTGGTGCGAATCAAAGCAGAAATGTTTAAGAACATGGGAAGAGGAATGTTCTTCAGAAACACCAGAGCAGGATACCCCTGAGCAAACAACTGAAGATGGAACAGGGGAGCTTGGAACTGGAATGCTTTTAATGCAAATAACAGATAAAAAACCAGAATCACTGAATATTACTAGCTTAGAAATCACTATTTCTGATATTAAAGTGCATATTGCAGGAGCAGGAGGAACTACTGAAGAAACCTGCACCAATGAAACCACAACAGAGGAAGAGTGTGTTGACCAAAATACCACAGAAATTGTTCCAGTATGTGTTAATGAAACCAGAATAGAAGAAACATGCATAAATGTAACAATAAATGGTACAAACACAACTAATGAAACAATAGAAGAAGTTTGCACAAATGAAACTATCATAGAGGAAATCTGCACAAATGAGACAATAAATAAGACAATAGAGGTATGTGAAAACATTACAAATACAATAGAGATATGTGACAGCGAAAGTGCAGCAGGAGCAGGCTGGTTTACAATAGTTGAGGGTCCAAAAACCTTTGACCTGATTGAGATAAAAGATGTAAAGGAGTTCTTGGGAGAAAAAGAGCTTACAGCAGGAAAATACACGCAGATAAGGCTTACTGTTGAGAGTGCAAAACTAATGATCTCTGGTGAAGAAGAGACATTGAAGATACCCAGCGGAAGCATAAATCTTGTCAGGAATTTTGATATAAAAGATGGGGAGACAACAACATTGACAATTGATTTTGATGCAGAGAAATCAGTTCATCAGGCAGGCTCAACCTATATAATGAAGCCTACAATAAAAGTTATCCAGGAATCTTAGTTTTATACAAATCAATAAGGATTTCTTTTTATTTTTTTATTATTAAATATTCTTCGGTCAAAATCTAACTAAACAAAAAGTTATTAAATAGAAAGCCCTTAAAAATTTTGTTTTCGTAAACTTTATATATACAGGAAAATGAAATTAGATAACAGAGGGGATTTGTAATGAAAAAAGCTATTTCACTTTTATTAATTCTAGTATTATTGTTACCCACCGTTTTTGCAGATGGCATGGTTATGATAATAGACGATAAGGATATGTGGGGTTTTCATCCTGAAACCCAGCAGACAGCATTTATAAGATATAATAATGGAATAGAAAAGATGCTTATTTCTGTTGATATTGATGCAAATATAAATAGTGAAAAAGCTGTTTGGCTATTCCCTGTGCCTTCAACACCAGAGTATGTTGAAATTGATATAATGAAGGGTTTTCCAATGGTTTATGGAAGTGATATTGACCGTGAATTCAATGATGGATTAAATGTTAATATGCTCTTTATAATGGGCTATTCAACATTTCCAATAGGTCTTCCAGTATTGTATTTTGAAAGTTTATTTAGAGGGAGTTTTAATGCTATGAGTGAAGGTACTATTGGTTTTGGTAAGGGTTCTGTAGATGGAGTTACAATCCATCAGACAGTGGAAATGATGGGGCTTACAAGCGAGCTCGTAACAGCAGAAAATGAGGTATCATTCAATAATTATCTTAAAGAAAAAGGACTTGACCTTCCTCTTGAGTCAAGGATTGCAATGAGGGATTATATAGGGGAAAAATACTCTTTTGTTGTATCATATATAACTGATATAGAAAAGTACAAGAATGAGATAAAGATAAGTGACTATGCAGGGGTTAAGGGGTATAGTAAAGTGGTTCCTCTTGGTGTAGTTGTAAACTTTCCAACAGAAAAAATATATTTTCCATTAAAACCAACAAAGGTTTATGGAGCTTTGGAAATTCCAATTATTGTTTATGTTGAGGATTATGTATCACCAAATCTATACAAGAGTATAAAAAAAGACACAGAAATTACATACTACAAAGAAAATAGTTTTTATGTTCCAAATGAATTAAAAGAATTCTTTGATGGTCAAAACAGAATAAGGGACATGAAATATACCAAAATAAAAATAGATACAGAATCAGAAAATTTAGATGAGGATTTGTGGATAAAAGATTCTGCACCAATTTTTGTAGCAATAAAGGATAAAGTTCTTAACTACTTATGGATATTTGGAATATTCCTCTTTATACTGTGTTCGATGATAGCAAGCCTGTTTGCAGGCAAGGTTGTTTTCAGGAAACATCCCTTATCAAACAGAAAACTAATGTTTTTTGGTTTGTGGAATTGTTTTACCTTGATTGGTTTTTTAATAGCTTTAACATATATGAAAACAAGAAGGCTTGATCCAGAGATAGAACAAAAAATAAAAGAGGAGGGAATGGGCGTTGTTGTTAAGGACTCAAGGAAAATATGCTTCTTTTTCTTGTTTTACCTCTTTTTCTTTATATTAGTATTCTCTTTTTCATTTCTTCTTAAAATAATTCTTTAATTTTTTAAATTTTTACTATTTTTTTGAATTATTCGGTCAAAACCTAACTAAACAAAAGCCTTTAAATACTAAAATTGTTTATCTCTTTATATGGAAGAGCAAATACTCATAGATAAGGAAACACTTAAAGCAATTGCAGTAGATACAAGGCTTAACATACTTAAGCTTCTTTCAAAAAAGAAGTATACCCTTTCTGATATTTCTGAAATCCTTGGTCTTGGAAACTCAACAATAAAAGAACATCTTGATATTTTATCAAAAGCCAGCTTAATAAAAAAAGAAGATACAGAAAGAAAATGGAAATATTATTCCCTGACATTTAAGGGAAAAATGCTGATAGAGCCAAGGGAAATAAAAGTTCTTTTTGCATTCATAACAACCTTAATTGCTGCAGTTGGAATGGCCTTTGTCTTTGCAAAGAATTTTCTGGTGAAAAAAGCACAGGCTTTTGCTGCAGAAGCTCCTATCCTTATGGGAGCAGCAAAGGATTCAGGTCTTGGCAATGCAGAGCTAACACAAGTTGCAGAAGGAGCAGTAATTACAGGAACCCAAATATCCCCTTACAATCTATCAATAATAATATTCATAGTGCTTTTGATTTTAATAGCAATAAGTGCATTCCTCTTTGGGATACTTCTGAAGAAACCGCAATTAATAATAACAAAAGGAGGAAACAAAAAATGAGAAAAGAAATAATTTTAATACCAATAATAGCCCTGCTTTTCATAGCAGGATGCACAGCAGAAAAGCCAATTGGTGGAGATAAAGATGAGCATGGGTGCCTTATTGCTGCAGGCTACAGCTGGTGTGAGTCAAAGCAGAAATGCCTGAGAATATGGGAAGAGGGATGCCCATCTGAAGAAGAATTTATATGTGAAAATGATAATGACTGCATTCCTTTGCCGTCTGACTGCCATCCTATGCTTTGCATAAACAAAAAGTATGAATCTATTTATAAAAAGCCTGAGATGTGTACTGAGCTTTTTGCATTGGAAGCAGCATACAATCCAGAAGATTGCGGCTGTGTTGAAAGCAAATGTGTTAACAAAAACCTCGGCAGAAGCTTTGAAGAAGAGGGAATGACTTTTGAAGAAGCAAGAATAATAGCAGAAGACAGCGAATGCACAGAGAAAGGGACATTAAGTGATGAGGCATTCTATAATGAAAACACATATACTTGGTGGATTGACCTTGAAATGAAAGAAGAGTTTAAGCTAGATTACTGCAACCCAGCATGCGTTATTAATGAGGAAACAAAAACAGCAGAAATAAACTGGAGATGCACTGGAGCAATTATTTAATTTTTCTTTTTAAAGTAGTAACGAATAGAAAGATTAAAAAAGGGCTTCTTCTTCTTTTATAAAAATGCCATTAGAAGCTCTTTTAACAAGACTTGAAGTAACTCCAAGAGGAGAATTGCTTGTGAGCTTTAGGGATAAAGAAATAGGTAGCCTGGGCAGTTTATATATCCCTGAATGGAAGCATCTTTTTCCAACAAAGATTCTCGGAAGAAAATATGGAAATATCCCTGAAAACCAAAAAATTATCTCAAAACTAAAAAATAAAATAAAAGAAAACCAAAACCTTTCTGGGTTTAAAACTAGGCTAAAAGATAACTTCTGGATGATATACCAATTATTTTGTTCACCTAATCTTAAGAAAGAATTGCCAAAAGAATTCATAAAAGGAAATTATACCCAGCAGGCAAGATGGAGATTAACAAATCCTGGGAGCTTGGTTGAGCTGGATGATATTGTAATAAGTGCAATGCAAAAGAAAAAAGATATAGAAAAAAATATTTTCAGCTTAAAAAACGAAATTGAAGAAACATCACAAAGCGAAGCATATGCAACAACAGCAATAAATGACCTGGATGAATTATTTGACAAAAATCCTGATTTGAATTTAAAGGACCTTACTGAGCAGGCAAAAATCATCTCCTCATTGAAAGAGATAAATCCTGATTTTTTGAAGAAAAGAAAAAATATAGTTGATGAGATTAAAAAAGCTAATGATTCTTTTAAAGGAGAGCTTGAAATAAAATATTCAATTCTTAGAAAAGGCAAAAGAGATCATAGCTTAATGCTTGAAAAAAAAGATTATAATTTCCTTACTAAAGCAAGGATGCCCTCTATTGATGAGTTTGTGAACATGAAATGGCTTTTCCTTGATATTGAGATCCCTCATTTCATGAGAGAAAACAGTGAGATAACATGGGTAGGGATAAAATACTGCAAAGGAGACAAAATAATTTCTGAAATCTATACTGTGCATGATCCTGCGCCAGACCAAGTTAATGACTATAATGTTAAAAAGTATAAAAATACAAAAGAAATGATTGAAAACTTAACCAAAAAAGTCCTTGAATTAGACCCAGATGTAATTTCCACATATAATACAAAGTTTGATTTGATAAAACTAAGGGAAAGCATTGCTGAATTTCTTGTTGGTGAGGATGAATCAAATCCCCTGTATAAAGTAACTACGCATTTTTTTGAGAGAATTGGCATAAAGAACAGGCTGGTTATTGACTTTATGAGATTACAGAAAATTGCCCGTGCATATGACATTAATACAAAACTTGAGATGGCTGCAGAATTCAGAAAAAAAATTGATTATGAAATGATGGCAAAGCTTGAGGATATTATTTTAAAAGGAGGCAAAAAAGCAAAGGATGCTGCAAGAATTATTGCACGTTACCTTACAGAAGATGTTGATAACTTACATTCTTTATTCACACTTAATGAATTTAGGAATAATTTAGAAGATGCTTTGTGGATGTGTGACACATTTAACCTTGGTCTTGAAAGAGTATTGCATATTCCTAATACTGTTAATGACTTTCAGGAAATGGGTTATTTTAAGCGCATGGGAATATATAGAAAAAATATCCCTCCTTACCTGAAGACAAGGAATAATAACACGCTGGAAACAAGGGCAAGGGAATATTTTATGCAAGAGGTTGTTGTTAAGTCAGTAAAAGATAAAGAAATTAAAGGGCTTTCAAAGGATGTTTACAAGGTATATATTCCAGTTGGTGATTTTTTCAGAAAGCCTTTACCAGAAAGGTCTGAAAAAATAGGAAAGTTCTTTAATTACAAAGATATGCATAAATCAGATAAAAAAAGACTTTTTTTCCTTGAGCAGTATGCAAAAGCATTCAGCAGGTGGATTATTACTGATTATGGATTTTATCTGCAGGAAGAAAAAAATCTTGATAAGCTTTTGTCAAAGTCAAAAATCAGCATTGAAGAATTTAATAAAACTTATTCTTTGCTAAGAAACTCCATATATTCTAAAATAATCCATTCAAAAGATGCTTCCAAGATATCAGAAAGATTGGCAGGCTCAAAGATATCAGCAAAAGATATTGATAATAACCTTTATTCAGAAACAAGGGATTTTCTTAAAGAAAAAGGATTAAGCATAAGTAATTTTACAGACATGGTAAATCAAAAATCTAAGATTAACAGGACAAACAGGCGTTTTTCCGGAAATTATGGCCTTTCGCCAGATGCTATGAAAGAAATTCTAAAAGAAAGGTTTCAGAAGATTAATAAATTTTTAGAGAATAATAAACTGGAGATTGTTGCAAAAGAAGGAAGTTACATTTATGTTAAGGGAAACAGGGCTACTCTTGAAAACCCTGAAGCACCTCTTGTAATGGTTGACGAACGGCCAGTCTTGCTGAATGAGGATAATGTTTACTATGAAAAAAATGGATTTTTCTCAAACATAAAATTCAAAGAGCATCCGGATTACCATTCATGCATGTTTGAGATGAACAGCTATAAAAAAATAATTGAGCATCGCTTTAAGGAAAAAGATAAAAATGCAATAGGTGTGTATAAGAGGGGGCTTATAAATCTTGGTTCAGCAGATATACCTATTGAAGACCTCCTCTTTTTAAATAAGTCAAAAAACATATATTTTGCCTATACAACTGACAGCGATTCTAAAACAGGAAAAACTCAATTTGTTCTTGAGGAAAGATTTTCCAATGGACCAATTTTGTTTGATGAAGAGAAAGAGCTAAATTATTTCATGAATAAAGAAAGGGGAGAAGAGACTAAAGTGTATATCATGGATAAAAAAGATATAGCTTCCATTAATATTGATACCAACAAATACAAAGCAAAGTTTATGGAAAAAGGAAAAGCATTGTTAAAATCATTGGCTAATGAAGGAAAGTTATCCTTGCTTTAAAGAGAATATTAATCAATCTCAAAAACATCCTCAATATACTTTTTCTTCAGGGCTTTTGTTATTTTATGGGCTAGCAGCAGGGAAGGATTGTACTTCTCCTGCTCAAGCGAGATTATTGTCTGCCTTGTGACCTCTACTTTTTTTGCCAGCTGCTCCTGGGTAATTTTTAATTTCTTCCTTAGTTCAGGGATTTTCGTTTTCATTGTTTTTTGTCAAGATATATGTTTGTGATTGCCTTTGCAGCAACCCCTCCAAAGAGAGCAATCATTATCACAGGGTCAAAATAAACCTTTTGCTGAAGCCCGCTTGATACAAGCTGATAAACAAGGCCGATAGCAAGAACAGATACCATTGCCCATGCGGCATTTCTTTCTGCAACTGCCTCATGGAGATAATCCCTTTCATCTTTTTTTAGGTGGAACATTATATCCAATACTTCAAATAAAATCAGCCCTATCCATAAAGCTGTCACAACAGTTCTTGTTGAATTGCTCCAAAAAGGCAGTGACTGGAATACTGCAAAAGGTATAAACAAAACAGCAAGGTATGTGTATCCCTGCCATGTCTTGGGCATTATTCCCCATCCGCCATATTTTCTTCTCTGAAACCATTCAGGCTTTCCTATCATAAATCATCACCATTAATGTAAAAAATAGATTACATATATAAACCTTTTGGAAATGTAAGAAATATATTACATCAGAAGATTATTTATAGGATTCTTAGTTTCTAATATAAAGGTGATTATAATGGACGCAATAAAAGCATTAAACACAAGAAGAAGCATAAGGAAGTATAATGAAGGGAAAATATCAGAAGAGACAATAAGCAAAATCCTTGAGGCAGGAATGGAAGCGCCCTCTGCAATCAATGAGCAGCCATGGCATTTTATTGTAATAACAGACAAGGAAATCCTAAACAAAATACCCGAGATACACCCTCATGCATTAATGGCAAGGCAGGCAACTATTGGGATTATTGTATGCTGTGATTTAAGCCTTGAAAAAGCAAAAGACATGTGGGTTCAGGACTGCTCTGCTGCAACGCAGAACATTCTATTGGCAGTGCATGCCCTCGGCTTAGGAGCTGTCTGGACAGGGGTTTACCCAAGAAAAGAACGTGTGGATGGTTTTAAAGAAATGTTTAATCTTCCTAAGGATATAATCCCATTTTTATTCATTCCAATTGGTTATCCTGCAGAAAAACCATTCAAGGCAGACAGATTTAAAAAAAGCAGGATACATTATAATAAGTGGTAAAATTTTAATAAAAAATCAAAGATATCTTCATCAGAAATACTGAAAAATGTTATAGGAAGCGACCACTGTCCTATACTTCTTGAGATATTGAATTAAAAATCATTTATACTAATTTTTTTTTGAACCATTCTCTTAGCGCGATATAAAGTCCGGTCCTATTAGGATTAAATCCATGGTCAGCGTTTTCTATAGTTATTCTCCATTTTTCATTTTTTGATTTCAATGATTCTGAATAAAGTTTTTTTATCTCTTTTTCACTGATAATACCATCTTTAGCTCCTCTTACAAGAAGCAAAGAACAATAATCACATTTTCTTATTTCGTTTGTTGGTGTATACTGCATAAGATCTTTCCAAAAGTTTGGGTTGATAATAATCTTTCTTTCATCACTTTTTTCTACAATTATTGGTTCATTTGGAGTATACTTAACATGTTTGCTCCCTATATAATTTATTAAGGTATTTTTTATATTACTTGCAGCACCCATAAGAGCAAGAGTTTTTAATTGTTTTTCTCTTTTTATTATTTTATCGTTTGCAGTTATCATAGTAACAAGACTTCCAAGCGACTGACCTAAAACACCTATCTTAAAATCATCTGTTTCTGGCTGATTTTTTACATAATTAAGAATATACTTTAAATACATTCTTTGTGTTGATAATGGAGGTTCTATGTATTCATTATCTTTTTCCCCTTTTTCCAGAAGATCAAATCTATAACTTAAAATTCCTTCTTTTGCAAGAACTTGGACAATTTCATCAAATAAACCATACTCATGCTTATTTGCACCAAAACCATGAACTAATATGACTGTAGGATTCTTATCAGCCTTACTCAAAGGAGAAGTTTTTATGCCTTCAATAGTTCTAAATTCTTTTTTATGCCTTATCTTAAGGTCTATTACTTCTTCATTGACTTTTTCTTCTATCATACTCTGGGTTTGTTAAAATCATTTATAAATGTTTCTATTTTTATTACTATAAAGGGGTAATCTTAGAAAGGTTTATAAAGAGGAATTAATTACTTAACCAGATGATTAAACTTCCCAAAATATCTAGAAAGAGAATTTATGATCCTATAACTTTCTTTTCATTAGTTGGAAAACTAAAAAAGATTCCAAGGACAGGATGGCTTCTGCATGGAATAATAAATGTTGAAAGCATTGCAGAGCATTCATTTAGCGTAACTACAATTGCGTATTTTCTTGCAGAATCTTTGGGATGCAACAGCTCAAAATTAGTGAAAATGGCAATTATTCATGACCTTGCCGAAATCATGACAGGAGATATTGTTTCGGAAAATGGTGTTATAACTGATATTGAAAAAAGAAAAAACAAGATTATTATTGAAAGAAATAAAATAAAAACAATATCTTCTCTTATTTCTAATGGAAAAGAATTACAAAATCTTTGGGAAGAATATGAAAATCAAAGTTCAAAAGAAGCAAAAATACTAAAACAGATAGATAAGTTTGAGATGGCAATGCAGACTTTGCAATATGAAAACCCAAGAAATCCAAATCACCTCAGAGAATTTTGGGAAAATGCAAAAAAATACATAAAACATCCAATTCTTCTTAACCTTTTCAAAGAATTATGCAAAAGAAGAACTCCGCCTTACAATGATTATAACTTAATAGGAAAAAGATTTCTTTGAGATACTTCTGTTTTGGTTAATAATTTAAAAAAATTTAGAAAATTATATAAACAACATTAAACATTTTTAAACATAGTTTTGGTGATAAGATGGTATTATTTTTGACTGGCGAAGTTTCTACAGTGATTATAACCTGTATCTTCATATTTTTTGCAAGGATACTTGATGTCAGCATAGGCACAGTGAGAATTATACTTGTTTCTAAAGGAAAAAAGTTAATATCTGCTGTGCTTGGTTTTTTTGAAGTTCTGATATGGCTTATTGCAATAAGCAAAATCATTCAAAATTTAACTACTGTCTTTTATTATATAGCTTATGCATCCGGTTTTGCTGTTGGAACCTATATAGGCATACTGATTGAAGAAAAAATAGCAATAGGCTATGCAGTCATAAAAATAACAACAACAAGAGACCCTTTTAATCTGATAAAGGCGCTTGAACTTAGAGGGTATGGAATAACCAAAATAAATGTAAAGAATGCAGTAGGAAAAAAAGCATGCATAATCCAGCTTGTGATAAGAAGAAAAGACACTAATAAAATACGCGGCGAAATAACAAAACTCAATCCAAATGCGTTTTATTCAGTTGAGGATATAAGATATGTTAATTCAGGGATTTTTCCAATAGTTGAAAAGCATATGCCTTTTAAAGGCTCTTTTCTATTAAGAAAAAGCAAGTAATTAGTTGATTATCCATATTGCAAAATTTAAGATTGCGGCAAAACTGGCCCACAGAATATAAGGGATTTGCAGGTATGCGGCTGTGCTGCTTACTTTTTTGAAGCTTATTATCATTGCCATTATAAATCCCCATAAGATAACTATTTCTGCGAATGCAAGGAGGGGGTTATTAAGACCAAAGAAGATTATTGACCACAAAAAGTTAAGGAAGAGCTGTATGAAAAAAAATATGAGTGCTGCTTTTACATCAGGATTTTTTATTCCCTTTTTGTAAACAAGATAGGCAGAGATTCCCATCAGGGTGTATAGCACTGCCCATACAGGACCAAAAACCCATGAAGGAGGAGAAAATGATGGTTGGTTAAGCTCAGAGTAAGTTGCCTTAAAAGACGAAGAAGATGCTGAAGAGCTTAGCATTCCGCTAAATATTCCCGCAAGCTGGGAAATAACAATCAATCCCACAAGAGCAAGGATACCTTTAGCATATTTGTTCTTCATATGTATTATATTGTTTTTGAAGTATTTAATCTTTTTGATTTGGCAAAAACCAAAAAACCCTTTAACACCAGAA
>Ga0210016_1003771_pt1 | contig 13176 bp, 9 predicted proteins | sample CryGeyCG2014_300_FD_185454 | JGI IMG/M metagenome (GOLD analysis project Ga0210016, IMG submission 185454) | Groundwater microbial communities from aquifer - Crystal Geyser CG02_land_8/20/14_3.00 (SPAdes) (version 2) | ecosystem: Environmental > Aquatic > Deep subsurface > Groundwater | place... | reverse complement strand
ATGTGAACATCCTTGCTAGAACTGGATTAATAGCATTATATTTAAAAATAACTAAAAAAATTCCCTATATTATTACGGAACATTGGAGCAAATATTTTGATAATTCTGGCAGTTATTCTGGTTTTTTAAGAAAACTAATTACAAAATTTGTTGTTAATAAAGCAAATTCTATTACAACCGTAACCATGCATTTGATGGAAGCAATGAAAACAAATAAATTAAAAAACAATAATTATTTTGTAATACCCAACGTGGTAGATGTTGATAAATTTTTTCCTTCTGAAAACACTAAGAAAATCACTAAAATAAGAATTTTACATGTTTCTTGTTTTGAAGAAGCTTCTAAAAACATTGCTGGAATAATACGTTCGGTTCAGAAACTTTCATTAAAAAGACAAGATTTCGAGCTAAGATTGGTTGGTGATGGAATTGACAAGAAAAGACTAGAAAATTATGCCCAAGAATTAGGGGTAAAAGATACTTTTGTATTCTTTGATGGTTTATTGGAGGGACAAGCATTAATTGATTTTTTCAACTCTGCAGATTTTTTGGTATTGTTTAGCAATTATGAAAATCTACCTGTAATTATGGTGGAAGCTTTTGCTTGCGGTCTTCCTGTTTTATCTACTAATGTAGGTGGAATAAAAGAACACTTAAACGAAGAAAGAGGAATTTTAATAGAAGCTGGAGACGAAAATGCTTTTATCGAAAAACTTGATTTTATGCTTTCCAATTACTCAAGCTATAATCCCCATAAAATTAGAGCGTATGCAGTAGATAATTTCAGCAAAAAGGTTATTGGAAAATCTTTTTTTACTATCTATGATAATGTGCTAAATTCTAAATAAATTGTTAACTTTATAACAATAATTCCTTCTATGATTTTATCACTTTATGCGAAAAAGAATTGCCATTCACAAATGTTCTTATTCGCACAATATAGCTCCCTTTGCTGATTTTATTGAGGGTGTCTAAAATTATATAATTGCAACCTTTATGTAAAATAAAATTTTCTTGGCTAAACACCAACTTTCCTTTAATATCAATCAATTCAATATTTGCTTTATCATTGTTCATCACATTTAAAACAACAATTAAATCGTTAGTGAAAGGGTTTGGGAATAAGTTAAAAGAATTTTCACTTGGTTTGCAACAAGTGTTAAATTCTGAAAGTATTTTATTGGCAACAGGAAAATTGGGAATTCCATAACCCAAATAAATGTCGGGTTCATTATATTGAGAAGCACTTTTTCTAATGGCATCAAGAATTTCAGTATTTTTCTTATTAGGATTTGCTTGCCATAAACAGGCTACCATTCCTGCCATTACAGGTGAAGAAAAAGAGGTACCATTGGAAGTATACACACTGCCATTGGAACTAACCACATACGTGTTTAGACCTTGAGCAACGACATCGGGTTTCACACGACCATCGTGAGAAGGACCAATAGAGCTAAACGCTGCATAATCTCCGGTTGGATCAACTGCACCAATAGTAAGCACACTATCACCATCTGCAGGTGCACCAATATATTTCCAATTATCATTGCCAGAATTACCAGCACTATTCACCACAATCATTCCTTTGCTAACAGCTAAATCGGCTCCAATTGTAACTCTGCAAGTATTTCCATTCATATCAGCATAGGTGTGGCTCAAATATCCATTATCAAATTCTGTATATCCTAAGGAAGAGTTGATTACATCTACTCCTACACTATCAGCAAATTCAGCAGCAGCAACCCAGTTGTCTTCTTCAACTGGGAACTCGGAATTGGTATCCTCAGAGCGAAGTAACCAATAATTTGCTTTAGGAGCAGTTCCAACCAATTGTCCTGGCAAATTGCCTCCCATTGTTGATAAAACAGACATTCCGTGTGTTGCTTCGTTAAACACATTGCCATTAGGACTTACAAAATCTTTATAGCCTAATATTTGCTTATTTATCCACAAACTGTCGAATATACTTAATTTATCTACTTTATAAAAGCCACCATCAATTACAGCAATCGTCATTCCTTCGCCTCTATAGCCATGATTGTGCATATAAATTCCCCCAAGCATTTCTATTTGATTTTTACCTTTGCCATAATGGTATTCTTGCGATGTGCTAAGGTCTTTTTGGTCCTTTTTTTCTTCATTTTTCTTTGCATTGTTTTCTGAAAAATCAATATCTATATCCTTTTCAATATTTTTCTTTTTGTATTTAGTAACTTTTTCAACATTAACAACAAAAGGGAATTTCATTATTTTATTAATTACAGATGTATCAGTTGTAGAAATGGTAACCGCATTGAACCATTTTGATTTTGTTAAAACTTTTGCACCTGTATTTTGCACGCTATCTATATACCATGAATTGACAGGTAAATCATTTTCTTGAATGGTAATGCCTTGTTTTATTCTACGCTCAATAGATTTGGAAGAAAGAAATGCGGCAGGAATTGAAATTGAATAAGGTGAATTGTTTTTATCCTTAAATTTAATCCAATATTTGGTAGGGGCTGTTTGTGCAGAGCTTACAACACTGCAGATGAATATAACTAATAGGTTAAGGAATAGCTTTTTCATATTTATAATTTTCAACAAAATTAACAAATATATCAATATTAGCGAACACATTAATTAAGATTTTAAAAATAATAATTCTATATTTTACTTACTTTTGCAGTTAAATATCTAATAAATGGCAGGTTCTAATAATCAAAAATCAAAGAAAAGTAGTTTTTTTAGAATATTAATAGTATTTTTAACCTTCGTTTTTGGGTTATCCCTTATTCTATCCTATTTAGCAAGTTTTATTAGCCCAGATAAAATATGGATTGTCGCTTTTTTTGGTATTAGCTATCCTTTTTTGCTATTGATTAATCTTTTATTTTTCCTTTATTGGCTTTTATTAAGAAAATTATACTTTATAATCCCTCTACTTATAATTCTTATTGGATGGATACATCTAAGAAGTCTTATTGGTGTTCATAAATCAATGAAAAAGGTAGATACAACACAATTAATAAAGGTAATATCTTATAATGTTAGAAATTTTGATTTATACAATTATAAAAAAGGCTGGGAACTGAATTTTGAAAAAAGAAACAAAATATTTGATTTAATAAAAAAGGAATCTGCCAATATAATTTGCTTTCAAGAGTTTTGTTATGATGCAACGGGTAAGTTTTCAACACTCGATACCCTTATTAAGTTTCAAAAAGCAATTTATTTTCAAACGGAATATACGAATGACCCCAAAAGTGTTAATAAATTTGGAGTTGCTACTTTTAGTAAATATCCAATTATACATAAAGGAAAAATTATTTTTACACCAAAAACAAATAATGTTTGCATATTCTCTGATGTAATTATCAATAAAGATACAGTAAGAATTTACAATGTACATTTTGAATCAATAAAATTGAGCAAAGAAGATATTGATCTTGCAGAAGATTTAAGTCATATAAATAAACCAGAAGGCAATAAAGTTGAGTTGAAAGAAAAATCAGTAAGATTATTGAAGCGATTAAAAAATGCTTTTATTAAACGTGCGCCTCAGGCAAGATTGGTTGCTAATAGCATTGATAAGTGCAAATATCCAATTATTTTATGTGGCGATTTTAATGATACTCCTACTTCATACGTATATCATCTTGTATCCTCACGTTTAATAGATTCTTTTGTTGAAAGTGGTCGTGGTTTTGGTCAAACATACATTGGTTTATTACCCACTTTTCGTATTGACTATATTTTTTATAGCAACGAATTCAAATCACTTGCTTTTCAAACAATACATAACAATTTATCAGATCACTATCCTATAATTAGCGATATAAAGAAAAAATAATTAAACCAAGATTGGCATTATAAGGAGCTAATTTCTTTGCAGAAAAAGTAAAGAGACTATTTACAGAATACTAAACTATATGAAGGTCAATTTTTTCATATTCTGAATGATTGCTAATAAATTCTGGAACAATATGTTTCATCTTTCTAACAATTTCGATATTATTTTGAATAGGAAACAATTTTAATAATTCATTCATCTCGTTATTGATATATTCATAATCGTATTCTTTAATTTTAGCAATCATTATTTGAGGATGATGTGTTGCAATAGTGTTTTCTTGTTGATTTAAAAGTTCTTCGTATAATTTTTCACCAGGTCGTAAGCCCGTAAATACAATTTGAATATCCCTTCCCAAAGTTAAACCAGAAAGTTTAACCATTTTTTTAGCCAAGTCAACTATTTTTACAGACTTTCCCATATCAAAGATAAATATTTCTCCACCTTTTCCCATCGCTCCAGCTTCCAAAACGAGTTGGCAAGCTTCTGGAATTGTCATAAAAAATCGAGTTATATCGGGATGTGTGATAGTAATAGGACCACCTTTGTCAATTTGATTTTTGAAAAGAGGGATTACAGAGCCATTTGAACCTAAAACATTTCCAAAACGGGTGGTAATAAATTTGGTTTTATTCTTTATATTTAAGGATTGAGTATAAATTTCGGCAATTCGTTTGGATGCTCCCATCACACTTGTGGGATTAACAGCTTTATCTGTTGATATCATCACAAATTTTTCAACATTGAATTCAATAGATAAATCTGCTATTAATTTAGTACCTTCAATGTTGGTTAGAAGAGCTTCCGAAGGATTGTTCTCCATCATTGGCACGTGTTTATAAGCAGCAGCATGATAAACTATTTGGGGAGCGTATGTTTGAAACAATTTCTCCATTCTATTTCGATTTCGAATATCACCTATTACAACATCAAAAAAAGCATCATCAAATTTTTCGGACAATTCAAGTTCTATGTGATATAAAGGAGTTTCAGCTTGGTCTAAAAGAATAATTTTGTTAGGTGAAAACTTGGCAATTTGCCGAGCCAATTCACTTCCTATGGAGCCAGCAGCACCAGTAATGAGTACATTTTCCCCAAGTATTTGTTTACGTATAGCCTTTTCATCCAATTTAATAACATCTCTTTCAAGCAAATCCTCAATATTAATCTTTTTTATTTGTTTGAAACTTAATTCTCCATTAATCCATTTGCTCACTGGAGGAACATTCAAAACTTTAGTATTGTAGGTCAAACATAGTTCAATAATTTCTTTCTTTTTGACAGGATTGAGATTTTGAACGGCAAGAATTACATGAGCAATATTATTGGTATCAAGCAATTTTTCAAGTTCCTCGTAGGCATATACAGAGGTTCCTTCCACAGTTTTACCAATTTTTTTGTTGTCTTCATCAATAAATGCAATTACTTTGTATTTTGTACCAGCATCTCTATCTAAGGCTCTTTTGGTAATAAATCCAGATTCGCCAGCACCAAAAATAATTACATTGGTTTTAGCTTTTGAAGGGATATACATTTCTAAGTAAATAATTTTAAAGACTAAACGATATGCTGTAATTACCAATATTGTAGTAATAAAATCAATTACAATGATTGAAAAAGGGATTACGTGGCTTGCGTTTAATGCATAAAAAGAAATAAAATTTGCTATAACAAATATTAAACTTCCGAAAGCTATAGTAAAAAAGATACGTACAGCATCTTTGGTGCTGGTATATTTCAAAATACTCATGTGAATATTTGAAAACATAAAACTTCCACCCCTAACAAATAGCACAAAAGTTACAACTTTAGGTAAGGAGTTTATTTCTATGGGTGGAATATGAAAATTAAAACGAAGAAGATAAGCCAGTATTATTGAAAAAAAACAAATAATTAAGTCAATAATTAATACCAGCCAGCTTGGCGTGTTTTGTTTTGAAATGAACATAATTACTAAAGTTAATAGTTAAATTACGAATGGAATGTAAAATTACAAAAACCTTGCCATTTATTTGTTATTCATAAATCCTTGTTGTTGTATTGCCTTCAAAAACAGCTCAGAAAACAGAATATTATCTTTTTTAGTATATCTTTTCTGGGTAAAGATTTGTGCAAGATTATCAAGTTGATTTATTTTAAGTAATTCCGCTGTTTGTGGAAGCGATTCTTTTGTTTTATATATTTCATCAATACTATCTGAGCTATAATCAGTATATATTTCATTATGAACAATCCCTTGATAAGGCAATCGGTCAGTTAATTCAGGTGTTTCATTTGGATATCCAATAACTAATGTGGTTATAGGAATAACTCCTTTAGGACATTTAAAGAAATCAATAAGTTTGTCTGCTTGATAGGTAGTTGTACCAATGTAACAAATGCCTAACCCATTAGTTTCTGCAGCTATTGCAACGTTTTGAGCAGCAAGTAAGGCATCAATTGCTGCAGTAAAAAAAGATAAAAAATTATCATATCCTGGTTTTGTTTGTCTTAGCTCACACCATTTATTAAATCTGTTAAAATCAGCACAAAAAGTAAGTACAATAGGAGCTTCCTCAACCATTTTCTGATTAAAATGAATACCACATAGTTGTTTCCTTTTATCAGCATCCTTAGTAACAATAATGCTATATACTTGCATATTTCCTGTGGTAGAAGCGCGAAAACCAGCTTCAAGTATATTATTTAAAATGTTTTCTGGGATTGGATTGCTTTTGTATTTTCGTATAGATCGGTGATCCAAAATTGGGTTGAGCATGATTTTGTGTTTTAATTTTTAGCAAAAATACAATTTCTATTCTTTAAAAAAGGTTAAAAAATATTATAGATATAATAAAAAAAAGTTATCTTTGCAAACCAAAAATAAAACCTTTGCGGATGTGGCGTAATTGGTAGCCGCGCTAGACTTAGAATCTAGTGCCGAAAGGTGTATGGGTTCGAGTCCCTTCATCCGCACAAAATTATTAAGTTATTTAGCAACATACCCCGTAAAATGAAAGGAATAACAATCAGTTCACTGCGGGGTTATTTTATTAAACCTGTTAAACATTTTATTAAATGAATATTACAAAAGAAACAACAAGCGAATTAACCGCAACCATAAAAATTCAACTCGAACATGAAGATTATCAGGAGAAAGTTGAGAAATCATTAAAAGACTATCAGAAAAAAGCAAATATTCCAGGATTTAGATCTGGTAAAGTGCCATTTGGTATGATAAAAAAAATGGTAGGTCATTCTGTAATGGCAGAAGAAATCAATAAAATATTAGTTGATTCTCTTCATAATTATCTCGAAGAAAATAAAATTGAAACTCTCGGAAATCCTTTACCTCAGCACGATAAAAATGATGGTATTGATTGGGATAACCAACAAAGTTTCGAGTTTTATTATGATTTAGGTTTAGCACCTAAAATTAATCTAAATTTTGCTGAAATACCAGCAATTCCCTATTATTCTATTAAAATTAATGATACAGATTTTGAAAAAAGTATCAGCGATCTTCAAAAAAGATATGGTAAATATGAAACTCCCGAAGTTGCTGACGAAGAATGTATGATTTATGCTGAATTTTCTGAACTGGATGTTGATGGAAATATTATAGAAAATGGAATTAAACATAGTTCTTTTATTTATTTAGATAAAATTAAAGATAAAAAATTACAAAAGACCCTGATTGAACTCAAGAAAGATGATACTTTAAAAGTTAATCTTTTAAAACTATTTGAAGATGCTAAAGAAATTGCCTATAAATTAAATATTTCTCCCGAAAAAGCAGAAACTATTGCTACTGATTTTCAAATTAAAGTAATAGGATTAAGCAAAATAACGCCTGCTCCTATAGATAGCGAATTGTTTGAAAAGCTTTACGGAAAAGATACCATTACAAATGAAGAAGAATTTAAGGCAAGAGTGAAGGAAGATATGAGCAAAAACTATGGTGTACAAGTAGATAAAATATATTTTAATGATGTAGTAGCTGCTCTTATTGCTCATGCAAATTTACAATTACCTGATGCGTTTTTAAAACGTTGGCTTTTAGAAGTGAATGAAGGCAAATTTACAAAAGAACAAATTGAAAACGAATATGAAGATTATACAAAGTCAATAAAATGGCAATTGATTGAAAACAATCTTGTTACTGAAAACAAAATTGAAGTAAAAGAACAAGAAGCAAAAGAGTTTATCATCAATACATTCATTAAGCCCTATCAAATAAAAAAGGGAGAAGAAACACAAAGCGATGAAAGTATGGACGAAATAGCCATGAATATTCTAAAAGATAAAAAAGAATCAGAAAAAATTTATGAACGAATATTTGATGAAAAATTGATTGAGATTTTTAAAACAACTATTAAAATAAATAAAAAAGAAATTGATATTAATGAATTTGTTAAATTAGCATCTGAAAAAGAAAACAAAAAATAATTTAAAAAACACTTTATTATGGCTAATAACAATGAATTTAGAAAATATGCAAGCAAGCATTTAGAAATAAATAGCTTAAGTTTAGATAAATATGCTTCCTATTCATCCATCTACGCTAATTATATTTCTCCAACCATTATCGAAGAACGACAGTTAAATGTTGCAACAATGGACGTTTTCTCCCGTTTGATGATGGATAGAATTATTTTTCTTGGCGTTCCTATTGATGATTATGTTGCAAACATTATACAAGCACAGTTACTCTTTTTAGAATCAGTTGATTCAAAAAAAGATATTCAAATTTATTTGAATACTCCTGGAGGTTCTGTATATGCAGGCTTGGGAATATATGATACTATGCAATATATTGCTCCAGATGTAGCTACAATATGCACCGGTATGGCAGCATCTATGGGTGCAGTTTTATTATGTGCCGGCAAAGATGGAAAAAGAACTGCTTTAAAACATTCAAGAATATTAATTCACCAACCTATGGGTGGAGCAGAAGGTCAAGCCTCTGATATTGAAATTACTGCCAAAGAAATTAAAAAATTAAAAAAAGAATTATACGAAATTATTGCCTTCCATTCTAAGCAAGATTACGATAAAATATGGAAAGATGCTGACCGCGATTACTGGATGACCTCAGAGGAAGCAAAAGAATATGGAATGATTGATGAATTATTAAGTAATGTTAAGAAATAAGTTATTTATTTGAAAAAAATGTCTAAAGAAGTAGCAAGCTGTTCTTTTTGCGGTAGAGCAAAAGATGAAGTTGAATTATTAATTACTGGTTTAAAAGGACAAATCTGCGAAAAATGTGTTGAACAAGCCAATACTATTATTGAAGAAGAAAAAGCTTCTAAAAAAAAGGATACTACACCTGATTTTAAATTACTAAAACCTATTGAAATTAAAAATCATCTTGACCAATATGTTATAGGACAAGATGATGCCAAAAAAGTGCTTTCAGTAGCGGTTTATAATCATTATAAACGTATAAATAGCTTAACATCAAAAAGCAATGATGATGTTGAAATAGAAAAGTCAAATGTAATTTTGGTTGGCGAAACAGGAACTGGCAAAACATTACTTGCTAGAACAATTGCACGTATGTTAAAAGTTCCTTTCTGTATAGCAGATGCTACTGTATTGACTGAAGCTGGTTATGTAGGTGAAGATGTTGAAACTGTTCTAACAAGATTGCTTCAAGTATCTGATTATAATGTGAAAGCTGCCGAAAAAGGCATTGTTTTTATTGATGAAATTGATAAAATTGCACGTAAAAGTGATAATCCTTCTATTACAAGAGATGTTTCAGGCGAAGGAGTGCAACAAGCTCTTTTGAAACTATTAGAAGGGGCAGTTATAAATGTTCCTCCTCAAGGTGGAAGAAAACATCCAGAACAAAAAATGATTCAAGTAAATACCCAAAACATTTTATTTATTTGTGGAGGAGCTTTTGATGGCATTGAAAAGAAAATTGCTTCTCGCTTACAAACAAATGTAATAGGCTATGAATCGAATAAAGAAAGAGAACATATTGATAAAGATAATATTCTTCAATATATCGCTCCACAAGATTTAAAAAAATTCGGTTTAATTCCTGAATTGGTTGGTAGATTACCGATACTTACTTATTTAAAGCCACTTGATAGAAGTGCTTTGAGGCGAATTCTTACAGAACCAAAAAATTCACTAATCAAGCAATATACAAAACTTTTTGAAATAGATGGTATTGCATTAACATTTGAAGACGATGCTCTCGAATTAATCGTTGATAAAGCCATTGAATTTAAATTAGGTGCAAGAGGACTGAGATCTATTTGCGAATTTATTATGACAGACGCAATGTTTGAACTCCCATCAGACAAGTCTGTAAAAAAAATTACGATAACTCTTGATTATGCTGAAGATAAATTAGTGAAATCTAATTTAAAAAAATTGAAAGTAGCCTAACATTTCCCATTAAACAAATTTAAATAATGAATGACAATTCTGAAAAAACAAATATTGATAATGTTCTTTACGCAAACATTAATGGTGAAAAAGTAAAAATAGACATTCCTGAAGATGGTGCACTTGGTTTGCTTGCTTATGGTGCTATTGGTTTAAAAGCATGGAGAAAAGTTAGAATTGCTGCACAGAATAATAGGAAAAAAGGGGAAGAAAAACAAACAACTGAAGATAATGACTGAAACAAAAAAAAACAAAGTCCTTTTAATAGGTTGGGATGCAGCTGATTGGAAAATTATTAACCCTCTTTTAGATGCAGGAAAAATGCCTGCTCTTGAAAAAATTGTTAATAACGGCGTAATGGGTAATATTGCAACCCTTGACCCACCTTTATCACCGATTTTATGGACATCAATAGCTACTGGTAAAAGAGCGGATAAACATGGAATTCTCGGTTTTATAGAGCCTAATCCAACAGATGGCGGAGTTCGCTCTGTCAATGTTACTTCTAGAAAGGTTAAAGCAATTTGGAATATCCTTAATAGTCAAGGGAAAAAATGCAATATTATTGGATGGTGGCCATCACATCCTGCGGAGCCAATTAATGGAGCCATTGTTTCAAATTTTTTTCAAAAAATAAAATCTGATGAGGAAAAACGTTGGCAATTACCGCAAGGAAGTGTATATCCACCTGAATTAATCAATGAAATGAGTCGGTTAAGAGTTAATCCTAAAGAGCTTACATCAGCTCATATATTACCTTTTGTCCCCAATGCAGCACAAGTTGACCAAGAAAATGACAAACATTTATCTGCTCTCGCTAAAATTATTGCAGAAGCATCGAGTATTCAAGCCGCAGCCACTTGGTTGATGGAAAATACAGACTGGGATTTTACTGCTGTTTATTTTGATGCCATTGACCATGTTTGTCACGGATTTATGAAATTTCAACCCCCTCAAATAGAAGGAGTTTCCGATTTTGATTTTAATACATACAAGGGTGTAATTGATGGTATGTATATTTTTCAAGATATGATGCTTGAAAGATTAGTTGAACTGGCAGGAAAAGATACTACAATAATCATTACTTCAGATCATGGATTTCACTCTGGCAAAATGAGGTCAACGGCATTGCCAAAATATGGACCAGCTCCTGCTTTAGACCATAACCCTTTTGGCGTTTTTTGTATAAGTGGCAATGGAATTCAAAAAGATGAAAGAATATATGGGGCTACTTTATTAGATATTACTCCTACTATTTTACACCTTTTCGATTTACCTGTTGGAAAAGATATGGATGGTAAAGTCTTGCTTAATATTTTTAAAGATGCTAAAGAACCCGATTATATTGATAGTTGGGAAGAAGTAGAAGGCGATTTTGGCACACATTCCGAAAATGAACAAACTGACACAGTTGCTTCTGCCGAAGCTTTGAAACAATTAGTAGAACTTGGTTATATTGAAGACCCTGGTGAAGACAAAAACAAAGCCATGGAGAAAGCAAAAGATGAGATGCAATTTAATCTTGCCAAATCATTAAATGCCAGAAAACAATATGATAAAACACTTCCCATATTTGAAGAATTATATAAAAGCAACAACAAAGATATTCGCTATAATATTGAACTCACCAGAAGCTATATGCGTTCTAAACGATATGAAGACGCAAGAAATGTAATTAATAATCTTAGAACCATTGAAGACGCTGTTTTTGCTAATGCTGATTTGTTAGAAGGCATTTTGTCCATCTATGAAAATAATTTAGATAAAGCCACTGAATTGCTTAGACGGTCAGAAATGCTTTATCCAGAATCGCAAGGAGTGCAGCTCGAATTAGGTAGAATTTATACCTTATTAAATAGATTTGACGATGCTATTGCTACATACAATAAAGCATTATTAATTGACGACGAGTGTTCACCTGCATTTCATGGTTTAGGTGTTTGTTATATGAACAAAGGACTCCTTGAAGAAGCTGCTGATAAATTGCTTACCGCTATTGGTTTAGTATATCACTTTGCTCCATCGCACTATAATTTAGGTATTGTTTTTTTTAAATTGAGAAAATACAAAGAAGCTGCTAGTGCTTTTGAAGTTTGCCTCACCATGGCTCCACATTACTATAAAGCAAGACGTTGGCTGCTTAAAATTTTTAGCTTACATTTAAAAGATAATGATAAACTTAAATTACATTCTAAAATATTAAATGAAATTATGAAAGGTCAAATTACTATTGTTTCTGGATTGCCTCGCTCTGGTACCTCCTTAATGATGCAAATGATACAAGCCGGGGGTGGTGAATTGTTTACTGATAACACAAGAGAATCTGATGATAATAACCCCAAAGGGTATTATGAATATGAAAAAGTAAAAGCATTAGGTAAAGATAATACTTGGTTAGCAGAGGCTAAAGGGAAAACAATAAAAATTATTGCACAATTGCTTCACTATTTACCCACCGATATCAATTACAAAATTATTTTTATGCAGCGAAATCTGGAAGAAATAATGATGTCGCAACAAAAAATGCTTGGGAAAAAAAATTTAACAACTTACCCATCAGCAATTGCGGAGGTGTTTAAAAAGGAATTAGAAAAAATTAAAATTTGGGCTGAAAAAGAACCTCATGTAGATATATTGTATATTAATTATACCGATTTGATTAATAATCCTCAACCTGAAATTGATAAAATTACCGAATTTCTTCCTTATCAACTCCATGAAAAAGAAATGATTGCTGCTATCGATAAAAAACTATATCGAAATAAAATATCGAAATAATTTTGTTTGTTACAATTTTCTTTTATAACTTACCAAAAAATTTGAATACATTATATTAAACCGATAATAATATATTACATAAAATTATTATCTTTGCATAAAATTTAATGTTATGCAAAAAATAGTATTCCCAGAAAATTCAGTAGCTTTAATTGAAGAATCCTTAAAATCTAAGG